>OGYK01002621.1_pt1 | contig 11452 bp, 9 predicted proteins | sample 1576501 | NCBI WGS metagenome assembly OGYK01 (sample SAMEA3541530, study PRJEB24748) | human gut metagenome | biome: human gut; feature: human-associated habitat; material: faeces | place: China | collected 2012
GGTGAAGCCGCTGCGGGAGAAGGCGGCCTCCAGCTGCCGGGACTCCTCCCGGCTGGGTCCCCGCTTCTCATCCAGCAGACGGCGATAGATCCCTGTGATCACCGCCACATATTCCGGCCGCTTCATGCGGCCCTCCAGCTTCAGGCACGCCACGCCCATCTGTTCCAGCTCCTGCACATAGTCCGCCAGGTTGGCGTCCTTCAGGCTCAGGGGATGGCCTCCGGCGGCCTTTTCGTTGACGCCGTAGGGCAGGCGGCAGGGCTGGGCGCAGGCTCCCCGGTTGCCGCTGCGTCCGCCGATCACGGCGCTCATTTCGCACTGACCCGAGTAGCACATGCACAGGGCCCCGTGCCCGAACACCTCGATTTCCGCGGGACAGCCCCGGGTTATGGTGTGGATGTCCCGGCGGCTCAGCTCCCGGGCCAGCACCACCCGCTCCAGGCCCAGCTCCGCCGCCCGGCACGCCCCGCCCAGGGTGTGCAGGCTCATCTGAGTGCTGGCGTGGAGGGGAACATCGGGCGCAATTTCCCGGGCCAGCCGCCAGATGCCCCAGTCCTGGATGAGAATGGCGTCCACCCCCATGTCCGAGGCTTTTTTCAGGGCCTCGGCGGCGGCAGGCAGCTCCCGGTCCGTCACCAGGGTGTTCAGGGTCAGATACACCTTCACCCCCCGCAGATGGCAGTAGGCCACGGCCTCCCGGAACTCCTCGTCCGTGAAATTCCGGGCGCTGCGCCGGGCGTTGAGCCCGCCGAAGCCCATGTACACGGCGTCTGCCCCGTTCTGCACGGCGGCCACCATGGCCTCCCAGCCCCCGGCGGGGCTCAGCAGCTCCATCATTGGCCCCGGCCCTGCTGGGCCTTGAACAGCTGGCGCTTCAGCTCCGAGGCCTCGTTCTTGGCCTGGGTGGCCTCGTCCAGATAGTTTTTCACCTGGCGGCGCAGATTCTCCGCCGCCGCCTGATTTTTCAGCAGCTCATCCGCCAGGTTCACCGCCGCCAGCACCGCCGCGTCCGTCTGGCTCACGTGCAGGGCATCCAGCACCTGGCGCATCCTCTCGTCCACCAGTGCGCCTACCTTCTCCATATATGCCGCGCTCTCGTCTGCCACCAGGGTATACTCCTGGCCGCAGATGTTCATTGTCACCTTATTTGCCATGTCATCCTCCTATTTATGTAAACCGCAAAAAGAGTCATACCGATACAGAATCCATTATACCACAAAATCCCGCCGGGAAAAGCCTTTTCTGCCGAAAAGGAGAATTTTGTGAAAAACCTGCCTGGGCGGCTTTACGAACCGGGGGATTTCGTGTAAAATAAAGGGGTTCCGAAGGAAACAGAAGGGAGGGCGCGGCTATGAGCGGCTATATCCTGCGGGAAAATGACCCCAGCATCGTGCTGACGGCGGACCAGGTGGACCGCCTGGTGAAAAACGGCGACGGCGACGCCGCGCTTTTATACCTGCTTCTGATGCGGGCGGACCGGGGCATCACCGAGCAGGAGCTGCAGTCCCGGCTGCGCTGGAGCCAGCTGCGGCTGAATGCGGCGGAAACGGGCCTGCAGCGGCTGGGCCTGATCCAGCGCCCGGCGGAGACGCCGCCTCCGGCCCCGGCGGAGGAGCGCCCGGTATACAGCGCCCAGGACCTGGCGGCCCTTCTGGAGGACGACCGCTCCTTCCGGATGCTGATCCCCCAGGTGGAGGAGAAGCTGGGCCGCAAGCTGAAAACCGCCGACCTGCAGGTGCTGGCGGGGCTGTATGACGACCTGGGCATGCCGGCGGACGTGATCTATCTGCTGGTGAACCACTGCATCACCCGGTCCGAGGAGCGCTACGGCCCCGGCCGCCGCCCCACCCTGCGCCAGATCGAGAAAGAGGGCTACTACTGGGCCCGCCAGGGCCTGTTCGACCAGGACAGCGCCGCCCGCTATCTGAAAACCTGGCGGGACAGACAGCAGGGCCAGTCCGCCTATATGCAGGTGCTGGGCCTGGGCCAGCGCCGCCCGGTGGCCAGCGAGGAAAAGTACATCTCCGATTGGATGGACAAGGGCTTCCCGCCGGAAACGGTGGCCCTGGCCTACGACAAGACCATATTCTATAAGAAGCAGTTAGAGTGGCGGTATCTCAACGGCATCCTCCGCCGCTGGCACGAAAACGGCTGGCACACCCCGGAGGAGGTCCAGCAGGGCGACGCCGGAAAGCCCGCCCAGCCGTCCCCGAAGCCGGACAAGCCGGATCAGGACAACTCCCGCATGGAAAAATACATGAAGTGGTAATATAAAGCGGTAAAGGAGGGAACCCCCATGCCCTACGACGGAAAAATTCTCAGCCGGGCCATGGCCCGCTTTGACGAGGATAAGCAGCGCCGGGCCCGGCAGTTCCGGGAGCGTCAGCAGCAGCTGTTTGCCCGGGAGCCGGAGCTGGCGGACATCGACCGCCGCCTGCGCGGCACCATGAGCCAGATCATCACCAGGGCTCTGCAAAGGGGCCGGGACCCGGTGCCCGCCATCCACGCCATCCGGGACGAGAATCTGGCCCTCCAGCGCCGCCGGGGGGAGCTCCTTACGGCTCTGGGCTATCCTGCCGACTATCTGGAGGAGAAGCCCCGGTGCGCCCGGTGCGGCGACGCCGGGTTCCTGCCGGACGGCTCCATGTGCGCCTGCCTGCGCAGCTACTACGCCCGGGAGCAGATTGCGGAGCTGTCCCATATGCTGGACATCGGCTCCCAGAGCTTCGACACCTTCCGCCTGGACTACTATTCCACGGACCGGGGCGGCCTGCCACGCTCCCCCCGGGAGGCAGCCCAGCGGAATCTGGAGATCTGCCAGTCCTTCGCCCGGGACTTCCGCCCCGGGAAGCAGAATCTGCTGCTGTTCGGCGCGCCGGGCCTGGGCAAGACGTTTCTGTCCGCCTGCATCGCCCGGGTGGTCAGCGAGGACGGCTTCTCTGTGGTGTACGACACGGCGGGGCATATTTTCTCCCAGTTCGAGGCGGCCAAGTTCCGCCGGGACGACGTGGACGAGCCGGACGAAAGCGTGGAGCGCTGCATGGCCTGCGACCTGCTGATCCTGGACGACCTGGGCACCGAGATGACCACCGCCTTTGTCCAGAGCGCCCTGTACCAGCTGCTCAACGGCCGCCTGCTGGCGGGAAAAAGCACCATCATCAGCACCAACCTGGACCCCGACCAGATCGGCCGTCGCTATTCGGCCCAGATCATGTCCCGGCTGGAGGGGGAGTTTGAGCTTCTGCCCTTCATCGGCCAGGACATCCGCCTCCTGAAGCGGGAGCAATAATCGCGGCGGGGCACATGGGCCCCGCCCTACACGGGTTCGATCGACAGACACTTTGTAGGGGCCGACGTCCTCGGCGGCCCGCGTTCACGAAACCGGAAATGACAATTTCATCTCATCCTCCCATCCTGCACGGCTTACGCCGTGCAGGATTTCTTTCATCTCCGCAAAACGAATTAACGACCGCAAACGTTACCGCGCTGACCTCCGCACGATGTATCATCTTTCAAAAATCCGCGCCGTCCTCGTGCGAACATCAGCAAATTATTTCAACGCAATAAAGAATTCGTGAATTTTTCGTGAATATCGTAACGAAAATGTAAAGAATTTTTGTACAAAGTGAGAATTGATTTTTTCTGCAAAATAATTATCATATTGGACGGAATGCAAGAGGAGTTGCGTCCTTTTGCTCCAAAACATTATGATGTATGAATAGAGGAGGAGAAAAATGGTTAGCTTTCTGATTTGCCTGGCCTTGCTCATCGGCGGTTATTTCGTCTATGGCAAGGTGGTGGAAAACACCTTCGGGCCGGACGACCGCGAGACCCCCGCTGTGAAGATCAACGACGGCGTGGACTATGTGGTCCTTCCCCAGTGGAAGCTGTTCATGATCCAACTGCTGAACATCGCGGGCCTTGGTCCCATCTTCGGCGCTATGCAGGGTGCTCTGTGGGGCCCCATCGTGTTCCTGTGGATCACCTTTGGTACGATCTTTGCCGGTGCAGTGCATGACTACTTCTCCGGCATGATGAGCGAGCGCAACAACGGCGCTTCCATCTCCGAGATCTCCGGTATCTACCTGGGCGGCTTCATGAAGAACGTCATGCGCGTGTTCAGCGTGGTGCTGCTGATCATGGTGGGCACCGTGTTCGCCGTGGGTCCTGCGGGCCTGATCGTCACCCTGTTCAAAAACGGCGGCTCCACCGGCATTGTCACCACCACTCTGTTCTGGCTGATCATCGTCCTAGTGTATTATTTCATCGCCACCTTTATTTCCATTGACAAGATCATCGGTAAGATTTATCCTATCTTTGGTATCTGCCTGATCGTCATGGCCGTCGGCGTGGCCGTGGGCATCTTTGTCAAGCCTGAGTACACCATTCCTGAGATCTGGGATCACTTCGGTTCCATGCATCCCAAGGGAACTCCCGTGTGGAGCTTCATGTTCATCACCGTGGCCTGCGGCGCTATCTCCGGCTTCCACTCCACCCAGAGTCCCCTGATGGCCCGCTGCATGAAGAGCGAGAAGCAGGGCCGCTTCGTGTTCTACGGCGCCATGGTTTCCGAGGGCGTCATCGCCTTGGTGTGGGCCGCTGCCGGTTGCGCTCTGTATGAGGTCACCGGCGGCCTGAACACCGGCCTGGCCGAGATCCTGGCCAATGGTCAGTCTGCCGCCATCTATGATGTCTGCGTCAAGACCATGGGCAAGGTGGGCGTGGCCCTGGCCATGCTGGGCGTCATTGCCTGCCCCATCACCTCCGGCGACACCGCCTTCCGCAGCGCCCGTCTGGTGCTGTCCGACTGGTTCAAGATCGACCAGAAGAAGTGGAAGAACCGTCTGCTGCTGTGCGTGCCCGTTCTGGGCGTGGGCGCTGTCCTGGGCGTGGGCAATGCCCTGGGCTTCATCGACTACACCGTTATCTGGCGTTACTTCAGCTGGACCAACCAGACTCTGGCCATGATCGTCCTGTGGGCCGCTTCCATGTACCTGTACTACGAGAAGAAGAACTACTGGATTACCGCCGTGCCTGCCACCTTTATGAGCGCCGTTTCCGCCACTTACTTCCTGCTGGGCAACGAGTGCCTGGGCCAGTTCATCAACCACAAGACCGCCGAGGGCGTCACCGTGTACAACACCGCCTTGGCTTATCCCATCGGCATCGCCGTGGCCGTCCTGTTCCTGGGTATCTTCCTGTACACCATCAAGAAGCGCCACACCCAGCCTCACTACGAGACGCTGGGCAAGTAATTCGCCCCTTTTTCAAAACTTCGCAAAGCGGCAGGCCCCTCCTGCCGCTTTGCCCCTATGGGAGGAACTGCTATGATCTTTGCACCTGCACGCCTTGGCAGCGTCACGCTGGATAACGAGACCCTGGCGGCGGATAAGAAGGGCTGCCGCCGCTTCGGCCCCTGCGGCGTGGGCGAAAAGGCCCTGTATCTCAACAGCTTTTTCATCGACCGGCACTATTATGTGGCGCTGTCCTCGGTGCGCCGCGTGTTCAAGCGTGTGGCCATGAGCAAGGGCGGCTTCACCGGCGAGGGGGCCTTCGGCTCCATCCCCTACCTGGTGGTGGAGTACGACGGCGGCGAAAAGCAGTGCAATTTCAAGCACGAGGAGGATGTGGACAACCTGCTGGCCTGCCTCTCCAAGCTCTGCCCGGACCTGCCGCTGCAAAGCCGCAAGGTGGAGCAGCACATGGCCCAGCAGCGGGCCGAGAACGCCCGCCGCTATCTCAAGGAGCTGACGCCCCAGGCCCAGGCCGAAAGGGAGCGCCTGGAGCAGGCCCGCACCTTCCTGGAGGATCACACCAACCTGACCCGCCGCCTGTCCCAGGCGGCCAAGGCCAAGCGGGTCAATGACCGCTCCAACCCCAGCTATAAGTGGGTGGCCCTGGCCATCGTCATCGCCGGGCTTATTGCCTTGGTATACGGCGTGGTGTCCATGATCCGGGGCACCAACAGCGTGGGCATCTACTTTGCCCTGTTCGGCCTGGCGGCGGTGTTCCTGTTCTCCGGGGCCCATGTGCTGCCTACCGCCCGCAACAACAAAACGGCCCTGACCCGGGAGTGGGAGCAGGCCCAGGCGGACCTGGCGGCGGTGCTGCCGAAGGATTTCCCCCTGCCTGCCCGCTATGCCCACCCGGTGGTGCTGACCCGGATGATCCGCGTTCTGCGGGAGGGCCGGGCCCAGACCGCCGACGAGGCCCTGGACGTGGTGAAGCGGGACCTGAAGGCCCTGACCGCCGATGTCCAGGTGGAGCAGTGGGAGTATGACGAGGTGGTGGCCGTGAAGCCCATGTTCCTGCTGTCGGACTATCAATAACACAAAAATCTCCCCGCCCGGGGAGATTTTTTGCGCTTGACAAATACCCAGGAGGGGTATATAACTATAGATACCCCCACGGGGTATCATGAAACAAAGCGAGGCGGGGAAACTATGGAAGAACACAACTGCTGCCGCTGCTCCCAGCGGAAAAAGGAGCGCTCGCCGGAGGAATACAAGCGCCTGATCCACCGGCTCAACCGCATCGAGGGTCAGATCCGGGGCATCCGGGGCATGGTGGAGGCCGGGGCTTACTGTCCCGACATTCTGGTCCAGGCGGCGGCGGTGAACGCGGCCATCAACGCCTTCAACAAGGAGCTGCTGGCCAGCCACATCCGCACCTGTGTGGCCCAGGACATCCGGGACGGCAAGGATCAGGTCATCGACGAGCTGGTGACCACCCTGCAAAAGCTGATGAAATAGGAGTGGACCCAATGAAGCAATACAATGTCACGGGCATGAGCTGCGCCGCCTGCTCGGCCCGGGTGGAAAAGGCGGTGGGGAAGGTCCCGGGGGTCACGGCCTGCTCCGTGAGCCTGCTGACCAACTCCATGGGCGTGGAGGGCACGGCGGAGCCCTCCGCCATCATTGCCGCCGTGGAGGCGGCGGGGTACGGCGCGTCGGAAAAGGGCGCGGCCCAGTCGTCTCCCAGCGCCGACGAGCAGCAGCTGGAGGACCACGAGACGCCCCGTATCCGGCGGCGGCTTATCTGGTCCGTGGGCTTTCTGCTGGTGCTGATGTACTTTTCCATGGGCCACATGATGTGGGGCTGGCCCCTGCCGCCGTTTTACGACAACAACCATGTGGCCATGGGGCTGACCCAGCTGCTGCTGACGGGGATCATCATGGTCATCAACCAGAAGTTCTTCATCAGCGGCTATAAGGCCCTGTGGCACCGGGCCCCCAATATGGACACCCTGGTGGCCCTGGGGGCCACGGCGGCCTTCGGCTACAGCACCTATGCCCTGTTCGCCATGACGGCGGCCCAGGTCCGGGGCGATGAAGCCGCCGTCATGACCTATATGATGGACTTCTATTTTGAGTCCGCCGCCATGATCCTGACCCTGATCACCGTGGGCAAGATGCTGGAGGCCCGGTCCAAGGGCAAAACCACCGACGCCCTGAAAAGCCTCATGAGCCTGGCTCCCAGAACCGCCTCTGTGCTCCGGGACGGCCGGGAGGTGGAGGTGCCGGTGGAGCAGGTGCAGCAGGGGGACGAGTTCGCCGTCCGGCCCGGGGAGAGCATCCCTGTGGACGGCGTGGTGCTGGAGGGCTCCAGCGCCGTCAATGAGTCCGCCCTGACCGGCGAGAGCATCCCTGTGGACAAGGCCCCCGGCGACGGCGTGTCCGCCGCCACGGTGAACCAGTCCGGCTATCTCCGCTGCCGGGCCACCCGGGTGGGCCAGGATACCACCCTGTCCCAGATCATCCGCATGGTCAGCGATGCCGCCGCCACCAAGGCCCCCATCGCCAAGATCGCCGATAAGGTCTCCGGCGTGTTCGTTCCGGCGGTGATTTCCATTGCCGCCGTGACCACGGCGGTGTGGCTGCTGCTGGGCCACCCGGTAGGCTATGCCCTGGCCCGGGGCATCTCCGTGCTGGTGATCAGCTGCCCCTGCGCCCTGGGCCTGGCCACTCCTGTGGCCATTATGGTAGGCAGCGGCCTGGGCGCCAAAAACGGCATCCTGTTCAAGACTGCCGCTTCCCTGGAGGAAACGGGCCGGGTGCAGATCGTGGCTCTGGACAAAACCGGCACCATCACCAGCGGTCAGCCCCGGGTGACGGATATCCTTCCGGCGGAGGGCGTCACGGAGCAGGAGCTGCTGACAAACGCCCTGGCCCTGGAGCAGAAGAGCGAGCATCCCCTGGCCCGGGCTGTACTGGACCGAGCGGAGGGCCTGACAGCCCCGGAGGTATCGGATTTCCAGGCTCTGCCCGGCAACGGGCTGACAGCCAGGCTGACGGGCCGGACCCTGTGGGGCGGCAGCGCCGCCTATACGGCGGAAAAGGCCGCCGTTTCCCCGGAGCTGCAGGCCCGGACGGAGGAGCTGGCCCGGCAGGGGAAAACGCCCCTGTTCTTCGGGCTGGATGACCGGCTGCTGGGCATCATCGCCGTGGCGGATGTCATCAAGGAGGACAGCCCACAGGCAGTCCGGGAGCTGCGGAATATGGGTATCCATGTGGTGATGCTCACCGGCGACAACGAGCACACCGCCCGGGCCATCGGGGCCCAGGCCGGGGTGGATCAGGTCATCGCCGGGGTGCTGCCGGAGGGCAAGGAGGCCGCCATCCGCCGGCTGATGCAGCGGGGCAAGGTGGCCATGGTAGGCGACGGCATCAACGACGCCCCGGCCCTGACCCGTGCCGACACCGGCATCGCCATCGGCGCGGGAGCCGACGTGGCCATCGACGCGGCGGACGTGGTACTGATGAACAGCAGTCTGCTGGACGTGCCCGCCGCCATTCGGCTCAGCCGGGCCACCTTGCGGAACATCCACGAAAACCTGTTCTGGGCGTTTTTCTACAACGCCATCGGCATTCCTCTGGCCGCCGGGGTGTTCATCCCCCTGGGCCTGACCCTGAACCCCATGTTCGGCGCCGCCGCCATGAGCCTTTCCAGCTTCTGCGTGGTGTCCAACGCCCTGCGGCTGAATCTGTTCAAGCTCCGGGATAACCGGCACGATCATAAACGAACCAATCACTTAAACGACATCAAGGAGGAACAAACTATGGAAAAGACACTGGAGATCAAGGGCATGATGTGCCCCCACTGCGAGGCCACCGTCCGCACCGCCCTGGAGGCCATGCCCCAGGTGCAGGCCGCTCAGGTCAGCCACGAAAGCGGCACCGCCGTGGTGACCCTCACTGCCCCGGTGGAGGACGACGTCCTGCGCCGCACCGTGGAGGACAAGGGCTACACCGTCACCGCCATCCGCTGACCCTACCGCCGTCCCTCCGCAGGGCGGGGCAAAAAAGCCTCGCAGACTGCAAGCCTTTTGTCAAAAATGGGCGAAGCCCATTTTTGACAGTATCAAGAAAAGCACGGCGCAAGCCGTGCTTTTCTCGTATAAATCTTCGACTGAAAGAGGGTCCCAACAGCCGTGACTTACCCTCAGGCTCTCTCCATGGCCTCCCGGAAGTCTCTCTGGTCGGTGAAGATTTCCTGCTTATAGGGGTTCTTCTTCTGTGCCTTGGCCCGCTTGATGATGCTGGCCAGGATCACCACGTTCACCACCAGCGCCACGATGGAGACCACGCCCTGGGCCGTGGGATTGGCCGCCGTGGGCCGGACGGCGGGGTTCATAACGCCGTCGGCATAGACGGAGGTGATGGTGGAGAACACGCTGTTGTCCTGGAACAGGGGGAACACCTGGGCAAACATGCACCACAGAGCCAGGGTGTTGGCCCGGTTCTGGATCCAGCCGCCCTTGTTCCAGAAGTGGTTGGCAAAGGTGGGGGCCAGCAGCAGGGCCAGGCCGCAGTACCAGGAGTGGGTGGGCAGGCAGTTGTAGGTGTATTCAAAGTTCCACAGGTCATAGGCCAGGATATAGCACCAGGTCATGTCGGGCCACAGCATGTCCTTCTGATCCTTGGAGGAGTAAATGCCCCACCAGGCGGTCATGCAGAAGATGTTGACGATACCGGCGATGCCGTTGACCCAGTTCCACCAGCCGCCGTACAGCCACACGTTCTCGGAGGACAGCCACCAACGGTCGCCGAACTCCTTCAGGGCCATGGCGCCCCGGATACCGGACTCGAAGTCGCTGGCCACGGCGATGAGAATGTTGATGGCCACAATGGCGAAGGGGAACACCTTGAACCACTCCGTCTTGCCGATGCTCCACTTATACTTGAGCATCATGAAGCCGATGCACCCGGCGGTGGCGGCGTACAGCTTGGCATAGTGGAACCAGCTGTTCATGTTGGTATAGGTCTGGTTGTTCAGGGCCCATTCCGCGCCGGCGTGTGCGCCGATGGCGATGGCGATGAAATACACCGTCAGCACGGCGGGCAGCACCAGAAAGCAGATGATGCCGCCGGTCTTGGTGCGGCGTGCGAACTCGTTGGCCAGCACCAGCCCCGTGAACACCAGCACAAAGCCCAGCAGCTGGTACAGGGCGGTCTCGCCATAGATCTGGAATAACATGTCCATTCCTCCTTAAAAATTTTCTGTCTCCTAAGCTCAGCCGCCTGGTCCAGCCAGAGAAGCCCGGACCATCGGCCATGCCGCCAATATAGCACAGGTTTCCTTAAAAAGTCAACTGTCACACGGAAAAAAGTGTTGAAAAAGCCGGAAAAAGCGGGTATAATGGAACCGAAATCGGCTGTGGTATGTGGCCATACCACAGCCAGAGGAGGAAGCGCGTATGGAGTTTGAAAAGCTGGTGTCCCCATCGCTGAAGGACCTGTTCATCACCCACATCGAGGCCATGATCCTCTCCGGGGAGCTGCCGGTGGGGCAGCAGCTGCCGCCGGAGCGCCAGCTGGCCCAGTCCATGGGCGTCAGCCGGGCGGTGGTCAACAGCGGCGTGGCGGAGCTGGAGCGCCGGGGATTTTTAGAGGTCCGGCCCCGGGTGGGCATCTTCGTCACGGACTATCGCCGGGCCGGGACCCTGGACACCCTGAAATCCATTATGACCTATAACCGGGGCCACCTGCGCAACGAGGAGATCCGCTCCATTCTGGAGGTCCGGGACGCCCTGGACAAGCTGGCGGCGGCGGGGATCATCGCCTGCGCCTCGGAGGAGGACATCGCTGCCCTGTTCCGGGCGGCGGAGGCCATCCGGGAGGCCGGGGACAACCACCACGCGGCGGAGGCGGCCTTTGCCTTCCAGCATGAGCTGGCCATGCAGTCGGGCAACACCCTGCTGCCCCTGATCTTCCGGTCCTTCTATTCCTCGGTGCTGGTGCTGTGGGAGCGGTTCTGCGCCCTCAACGGCGTTTCCATGCTCTATGAGACCAGCATCCGCCTGTGCCGCCACATCCGGGACCGGGACCTCTCCGCCGCCGTGGCCTGGATCGACTACTGCACCCGGGAGACCGTCTCCGGCAGCCGCCGGATATACTACTGATCCGGGAGCGGCAAAACCAATGTCACAAAAAGAAATCACCATCCTGAGGGA
>OGYK01002625.1_pt1 | contig 11441 bp, 3 predicted proteins | sample 1576501 | NCBI WGS metagenome assembly OGYK01 (sample SAMEA3541530, study PRJEB24748) | human gut metagenome | biome: human gut; feature: human-associated habitat; material: faeces | place: China | collected 2012
GGTACGGCCCAGAGGAGGCGGCCCGGCGCATCTACGCCACCACCGACCGCCGCAAGGGGGCGCTGAAGGCTCTGGCGGATCAAGCGGGCTACGAGACCTTCGTGGTGCCTGACGACATCGGCGGCCGGTACAGTGTCCTCACCGCTGTGGGCCTGCTGCCCATCGCCGTGGCGGGGGTGGATATCTGCCGTCTGATGGAGGGTGCCGAGACTATGATGGAGGTCTGCGCCAAGACGGACATGGCGGAAAACCCCGCCTGGCAGTATGCCGCCGCCCGGTATGAGCTGTACCGCACCGGCAAGAAGATCGAGGTGCTGGCGGCCTACGAGCCCAGCTTCCGGTTCATGGCGGAGTGGTGGAAGCAGCTGTACGGCGAGTCCGAGGGCAAGGAGAACAAGGGCCTGTTCCCGGCCAGCGTGGAGTTCACGGCGGACCTGCACTCCATGGGCCAGTATATCCAGCAGGGGGAGCGCCATCTGCTGGAGACGGTGGTGCGCTTCGACCCGGAGGAGCAGGAGAGCACGGTGCCCTTTGACGCCGCCGATGGCGACGGGCTGAACTTCCTGGCGGGCAGGACCATGGACTTTATCCGCACCCAGGCCATGGACGGCACCCTGCTGGCCCACGAGGAGGGCGGCGTGCCCAACATCATCCTGCGCTGCGGGGCCCTGAACGCGGACACCCTGGGCCAGCTGATCTACTTCTTTGAATACGCCTGCGGCCTGTCCGGCTATCTGCTGGACGTGAACCCCTTCGACCAGCCGGGGGTGGAGGCGTATAAGAAGAATATGTTCGCCCTGCTGGGCAAGCCCGGCTATGAGGACATGGGCCAGGCCCTGCGGGAAAAGCTGGGCCGGTAAAAAACCGTATATTTTCCCATTGCCATTTCCGCCGAGTTATGGTATGGTATACATATATGCAAAAGGAGTGATCTCTTATGGTTAGATTGATTATGGGCGACAACGGCGCAGGCAAGACCAAGCAGCTCATCGAGCTGGTTCATGCCTCCGTGGCCGAGGAGGGCGGCTGCGTTGTCTGCATCGAGCCCGGCGCGGACATGACCTACGACATCAAGTCCTCTGTGCGCCTGGTCAACGCCGGTGAATACCACTTGGATTCTTTTGAGTGCCTGCGGGGCTTCATCAGCGGTCTGTATGCGGGCAATTACGATATTTCCCACGTCTATGTGGACAACCTGTGCAAGATCGTACATAGTGAGGACTTCGCCGCCGTGGAAAAGTTCCTGCACTGGCTGGACAGGTTCAGCGACGCCAACACCGTGAAGTTCACCGTGACCCTCACCGCCGACGCTTCCGTGGCCACCGAGGGCATGCGCAAGTATCTGTAACCGAATCAAGTAAAAAAATCCGCAGGGCACAGCCTTGCGGATTTTTTTATGGAGCGCAGAGAATCAAAGGTTCTATGCAATAGCCCCGGGACGCAATAGCATCCCGGGGCTTGCTGTTACCTTACGGAACCCTTGCGGAAAGGGGTCAGCTCAGGTGCTTTTTCTTGCCCAGCAGCAGGGCGGCGGCAGCCAGCAGGGAAACGGAGGCCGCAGCCAGCCACAGAGCGGTGTGAGCCTCATCGCCGGTCTTGACACCGGGATTCTCGGGCTGCACAGGCTCATCGGGCTTGTAGTTGGGATCGGTCTCGCCGCACACGGTGCACTTGCCGTCCTTGTAGTCGTGACCGGCAGCGGGGATGGTCTCGCCCTTCTTGACGGTCTCGTTGCACACGGTGCAGACCTCGTCGCCGGTGTAGCCATCTTCCGTGCAGGTGGCGGCCTTGGCGCCTACCAGCTGGGTCTTGTGGCCCAGAGCGGGGATAACCTCACCCTTCTTCACGACCTCCTGGCACACGGTGCACACCTCGTCGCCGGTGTAGCCGTCTTCCGTGCAGGTGGCGGGCTTCGCACCCACCAGCTGGGTCTTGTGGCCCAGGGAGGGCAGGGTCTCGGTGCGGGTGTCGGTGTAGTTCTTGCCCTGGAAGGTCACCGTGGCGGTATAGGTCCGGACGCCGGTGCTCTCGCAGGAAGCGGGGGTGGTGATCTCGCTGGTAACAGCGGCGGTGACCTCCTCCACATGGCTGGCGTCACGGCTGCAGGTGAAGGTAGCCTTGGCGGACTCGTAGCCGGTCCAGGTCCAGGCGGCCTCGCCATAGTCGTGGCCCAGCACGCCGATGGTCAGGGCCTCCAGGGTGGTCTCGTTCTTGCCATCGGCGTCGCTGAACAGCTTGCTGCAGACGGAGCACACCCAGTGGGCCTTGACGCCGGTCTCCTCGCAGGTGGCGGGGACCTCCGCCACGGCGGTGAGGGTATGACCATCGGCGCAGGGATCGGTGACGCCGTAGGTCATGGTCACGTTGTCGATGGCGAACATGGCGTCGGTATCGTCATAGCCCCGGTTGGCCTTCTTATAGAAGTGGAAGGCGAACTGGGCATTGTCCGTGCAGAAGGCGGCGGGAACGGCAACGTTGGCCGTGCCCATGAACCAATAACCGCTTACCGGCTCCAGATCGGCTGCGGTCCAGATGGTGGTCCAGGTCTGGCCGCCGTCGGTGGTGGCCTCCACGGTCACGGAGCAGTAGTTGCCGATGACGGACTTGAACAGCAGGTAATCGAAGCTCAGCGTAGGCGTCTTGCCGGTGAGGTTCACCACCGGGGAGATGAGATACTCATCCTGCAGCTTATCGCTGCCGCCTGCCATAGGCAGCAGAGGCTTGCGGATGCCGCCCACGCTCCAGCCGCCGCCCCAGGGATCTTCATAGTAATCCATGTCGATGCGGGCCTGCTTGGTGGAATTGAGCTTGGTATTGGTGCCCTTGTACCAGGTATAGGGGTTGTCGGTACGGGTGCCCTTCACGGTCCAGCCGTGGCCGGGGAAGTTCTCGGACTCGAAGTCGTTGTCGAACTGCACGTCGGAGGCCGTCTTGGTGAACAGGGCGGCGATGGTGTGGTTGGCGGTGACATTCTCAAAGGTGTAGCTGTCCACCGCGCCCACGCTCTGGCCGTCCACCAGCACATCGGCGATGGCATAGCCCTCCTGGGCGGCGATGGCGAAGGTCTGGGACGCGCCCTCCTTCACGGACACCTCACCGGCGGGGGTGATGGAGCCGCCCTCACCGGCGGTGGCGGTGATGGTGTACTTCTGGGCCACGGGGCCGTCCTCCACCGCCATCAGCTTCACGTTGTCGATGGCCAGCTGGCCGGTAGTGTCCTCATTGGGATGGACATAGCGGAAGGCAAACTGGACGCCGTCCACATTGTACTCGGCGGGCACGGGAACCTCTGCGCTGCCGGAAATGATGTAGTTGCTGGCCTGCTGGCCGGTATAGCTGTCTTGGAAGTTCCAGATAGCGTTCCACGTCTTTCCGCCGTCGGTAGAAGCTTCCACCGTAGCGGTGAAGGTCTTGTTCTTGATGCCGTACTCGCCGTAGGCGAAGTCGAAGGTCAGAACGCCGTCACGGGTACCGGACAGGTCCACCACCGGGGAGATCAGGTACTCATCCTGTGCACCCTTCCAGTCATTGCTGATGTAAGCGTGCTTGGAATCATTGCCCTCGTTCTTCCAGTTGTAATAGGTATACTGCTTCCATGTGCTGCTGGTATCCTGCACCTTCACGGTCCAGCCGTGGAAGGGGAAGCTGTCGCCGGCCACGTCCTCGAAGTCGTTCTGGAACATCACCACGGGGACGTCGGGAATCTTCTCGAAGGCGGCGGACACGGCATAGCTCTGGTCCATGACCAGGGTGTAGGCGCCGTCCGTCACGTCCACGGTGCGGCCGTTGACCTTCACGGAGGCCAGCTGATAGCCGGGGTCCGGGGTGAAGGTGATCTCGGCGCTTGCGCCGGGGGCGTATCTGGTCTGACCGGCGGGGGCCACGGAGCCGCCCTCATTGGCGGTGGTGGTCAGGGTGACGGTCTCGCCGGACGGCTGGGCCTTCTGGAAGGTGGCAGAGATGGTGTGGTCCACGCCCACCCGCTGGAAGGTGTAGTAGCTGATGGGGCCGAGATCGGCGCCGTCCACGTTGACGTTGACGATCTCATAGCCCTGGGCGGGAGCGATGTCGAAGGTCTTGCTGGTACCCTTCTTCACCAGGGTCTGACCGGCGGGGGTGATGGTGCCGCCCTCACCGGCAGCGGCGGTGACGGACACATAGTTGTCCCGCTCCTCGGCGTACAGCTGGACGTTGTCCATAGACAGGGTGGAGCCGCCCTTACCGGTGTAGACAAAGGCGAAGCGCAGGTCCTTGCTGTTTTGCAGGCTCTCGGGGATGGTCACCTTGGCCTGGGTCTTGGTCCAGGCGGTGAACAGGCCGGAATCCCGCTGCAGGTTCCAGATCTCCTGCCAGTTCTCGCCGCCGTCGCCGGAGGCCATGACCTGCAGGTTGCAGTGCTTATACTCCACGGTGTACCAATAGGTGGTGTAGAAATCGAAGACCATGTGGACCTCGGTATCCACGCCGCTAATATCGGTGGTGCGGGAGATCAGCCACTCGTCCTGCTGGTTGTCGTCGTCATGATCCACGGCGGCCATGTAGTCCTCGTCGCGGTACCAGGTGTTCAGAGAGCCGCCCTTGCTCTGGACGCTCCAGTCGTCGGGGAGCCACTTCTCGTTGAAGTTCTCGGTCCAGAGGATGTTGGTGGGGGTGATGGTGCCGTGATCGTCGGGGTTGCCGGGAGCACGGACGGTATACACCTTGGAGTTGCCGGCGTAGTCGTGGACGATCATGCCGAAGGTCTCGCCGAAGCCGGTGATATCATACTCCTTGATGTGGCTGGTGACGCCGGGCTTGTCCTCGCCGAAGCCCTGCATACCATAGAGCATCTCGCTGTTCTTGATGTTGTAGAACACCACGGCCGCCACATACTGGTTGTCGGACACGTCCAGGCTCAGATAGTACCGGCCCTCGGACTCGGTGACCTTCAGGTTGTCGGCATGAGGCTCCTCGGTGTCGATGGTGATGGGGAAGGACCAGGAGTGCTTCTGGTTGGTCCCCACGCCGTCGCCATAGGGCAGGGTGGCCTCGATGGTCACGGTGGCCTTGGTGTTGTTGGGCAGCTTGGCGTTGTGGGAATCGGTGCCGTACCAGGGCTCGATGCCGTCATATTCGGCGTCCACACCGGCGGGCACAATGCGGTAATAGTCGTAGCTGTAGATGGACTTGCCCACATACTCGCAGTCCTTGCTGTAGTACACCTGGCCGTTTTCGCCGGTGATGGTATACTTCAGGCTCTTGGTGTTGCGCAGCAGGCCGGTGTAGATACCGGTGAGGCTGTCCATGAAGTCATCGTTGTTGGGGGAAATGGCGTTGCGGTCCGCCAGATACGGCACGGTGGTGTAGTTGTTGTCGCCCAGATAGGTATCCACCGTGTTCTCGCTGGAGGAGGAGAAGGCGGTGTTCATGTACGCCTGGGCCTGGCTGGCGGAGCCGTCCAGCGTCTCCCAGTAATCGGTGGAATCCATGATGGGGGCCTTGGTCCAGTCTCCGTAGAAGGCCAGGAACGGAAGGCCCAGGTCAATGGGGTCGGTCAGGGCGCTGCCGTCGGCAGCCACCTGGGTCAGGGTCACGAAGCCCTCCACATAGCTGCCGTTGGGGAACTGGGCCAGCATCTTCCGGCCCTCGCCGGTAACGGTAACGGTGACGGTGACGTCGGCGGTCTTGCCGGGAGCCACGGACACGCGGTTATTCCCGCAGTTGGTGGTGAAGGTGTGGGGGAGCAGCCGGGAGCTTCCGCTGATGGTGGAGAACTCCTGCCCGCTGCCGTTGACATAGGCCTCGGTGGTATCAGTCAGCACCAGGGGGGTCACGTCGTAATACAGGGTGTCGCTGCCGGTGTTGTGGACGGTGAAGTTCATGGTGTACACGCCCTTCATGGCGGGATCGTCCTTCAGCTCCAGCTTGGGACGCTCCATGCCCTCCACGGACAGATAACCCCGGGTATTCACGGCGTCGTTGATGCTCATCAGGCCAGCGCCCTGCTTCCGGGGGGAATAGGGCACGCCGTTGTCGTCATAGATCACATGGGCGGTGCTCATGAGCAGGGTGTCGGTCATGTGCTTGCGCTGGGCGCCGGTCATGCTGTTGTCCCGGGCCTTTAGGGCCTGCTGGACGATGGCCATGCCGCCGGCCGCGTGGGGGGAGGCCATGGACGTGCCGTCCATGCTTTCATAACCGCCGGGCACGGCGGCATAGATGCCCGCGCCGGGGGCGGTGATCTCCGGCTTCAGGGTCAGCTCGGGGGTAGCGCCCCAGCTGGAGAAGTCGGCCATGCCATAGGTGGGGGATTCCACCAGGGCGTCGGCGGAGGCCACGGACAGAGTCTTGGTCTGCTGCTGCTTCATGTATTCACCGGCGGCCTGGGAGATAAACGCGCAGGGGATCTTCCAGTCGGTGATGGACATATACAGCATGCCGGGGACGTTGTTGTACACCAGCATGCCAATGGCGCCGGCGTTGGCGGCGTTGCGCTCCTTCTGCTCATAGTACATGCCGCCGCCCCGCTGCACCAGGGCGATCTTGCCGGTCAGGTCCAGGCCCGCATAGTCCTCCTCCGCGCCGTAGTTGGGAACCACCACATACTCGATGGAGCCCCGGGCGGACAGGCTGCGGAAGGGCTTGGCGTTCTCGTCCTCGCTGATGGTGGCGCTGTCCTGATAGGCCAGGTTCTTGCCGCCCACGGTGACATAGGGGCCCTTGACCATGCCGTTGGACACGGCGGCCACGGACAGGGACTCGCCATAGGTGGAGGGCTCGCTGACCAGGCCGTAATCGGGGTTGGAGGCCAGGGCCTTGCCGCCGAAGGCGTCGCCATAGGCGGCGTTATAGGCGTTGCCCGCGGCCACAGCCAGGGACACGCCGCTCTCGCCGGTGCGCTCGAACACGTCCAGCAGGCTCTTGGTGAAGGCGTCCTCGCTGTCATAGTCGATGTAGCCGCAGTCGGAGCCAAGGCTCAGGTTGGCCACGTCCACGCCCAGCAGGATGCAGTCCTCCAGAGCGGCCAGAATGTCCGCATAGGACGCGCCGCCGGTGGACTTGAACACGTTCATGTTGATGATCTGGGCCTGGGGAGCCACGCCCATGGCGGCCTCGTTGACGCCGGTGTTGCCGGCGGCGGTGGAGGCAACGTGGGTGCCGTGGCTGCCCTTATCGCCGGGCATGCCGTCCTTGTCCCTGTCGCCGTAGTCAAACTGGAAGGGGATCTTGGCGCTGTATTACAGGTCGGACACGCTGATGCCCCGGATGATCTGCTCCACCTGGAAGTCGTACTGCTCCAGCGTGGATTGGAGCTTCTCCCGGGTCAGGGAAGGGCTCTTGGGGGCGGTCTTGAAGATCTCGTGGCCCATGTCCACGCCGGTATCCAGAATGGCCACCAGCATTCCCTCGCCGGTGAAGCCCGTGGTATTATAGATACCGCCGCCGATCATCCGGTTGCTGTTGGCGGTGTCGGGCAGCAGCTCAAACGTGGGGGAAATGAAGGCGGACTGCACGCAGTCCAGCTTCCGGATGGCCTTGTACTGGCCATAGGTCACTGTGGCGGAAAAGCCGTTGAGCAGGGTGGTATACTGCCGCTGGGGCTCCACCTGCCCGTCAATGGCCCGGTTGATCTGAGCCAGGGCGCTCTTCTGCGTGCGCAGCAGGGCGTTGACCTGGGCCCGGGAATCCGGGTCAGCCACGGAGTCGTTGACCACCACGATGATCTCGACCTCGTCGCTGTCGTCGAGCTTCGCGGTGTTCTCCATCTGAATTTTTTCGCCGTTTTTCTGGCCGCTGCGCAGGACCTGGCGGGCGATATCGTTGGCGATACCGCTGACCGTGGTTTCCTGCAGGGAGGCGTTGACCTCCTGCTCAGCTGCCTGGGCGAATGCCGTCACCGGCAGGGCGGTCAGGATCATCAGAACCGCCAGAGCCAGTGCGCAGCACCGTTTGATAGCTGTCATCTCGTTCCTCCTATAAAATATATTGTCCGCCGCTGCATAAAAGCTCAGCGCAACTTACATATTATACCAGCTTTTGGGCTTTAATGCAATGACGTATCGGCATAAAATGCCAAAATATTTTCCAAATTTTCCGGCATTCTCCGGTCAAAAAAACGGCCCCGGGCCAGACACCCGGGGATGGAGCTTTCCGGCGCGCTGCAAGGCTACGCATTTGCGGACCGTCCGCGGCTCCGTCCGGCGGATCGCGCGGGAAATGCCCGCAATTTCGAAAAATCCCTTGCGCAGCATAAAAATACGGTGCCTGCGAAAAATCCCGCCGGGAATCCGAAAAAATCGGGCTCCCGGCGGGGTTTTATGTTGACAAAGGGGCCGCGCCTGTGGTACAATAAGACGCTATATTGAGAAAATGGGGCCTGATGCCCCATTTCAAATCTGCTGTTATGATACCAGCTTTCCCCCGAAATTACAAGTGGGCCCGGGCGAAAACAAACAACCGGGCCGAGCGTGTCAAAATCCCGGGAGAGCGGTTCCCAAGGAAAAGCACGGAGAAAATGCGAAAAGAAAGGCGTGAGTATTGAAGATGGCCAAGGACAAGTATTATGGCAAGACCCTGCGCAAGAACTTTGCCAGACACGAAGAGGTCATGGCGATGCCCAACCTGCTGGAGATCCAGAAGAAATCCTATCAGTGGTTCCTGGACACCGGCCTGCGGGAGGTTTTCGCCGACGTGGCCTCCATCGGCGACTATGCCGGCAACCTGGAGCTGAGCTTCATCGACTACAGCATGGACGAGAAGCCCAAGTACGACGTGGAGGAGTGCAAGGCCCGGGACGCCACCTATGCCGCCCCCATGAAGGTCAGCGTGCGCCTGCACAATAAGGAGACCGGCGAAATCAAGGAGCAGGAGATCTTCATGGGCGATTTCCCCCTGATGACCCACTCCGGCACCTTCGTCATCAACGGCGCCGAGCGCGTGGTGGTCAGCCAGATCGTCCGCTCCCCCGGCATCTACTACGGCAAGGAGATCGACCTGAAAACCGACCTGCCTCTGCTGACCTCCACGGTGATCCCCTACCGCGGCGCCTGGCTGGAGTATGAGACCGACAGCAGCGAGGTGTTCTGGGTCCGCATCGACAAGAACCGCAAGCTCCCCATCACCTGCCTGATCCGGGCCCTGGGTCTGAAGACCGACGGCGAGATCCTGGACCGCTTCGGCGACGATCCCCGCATCGTGACCACCATGGAAAAGGACACCTGCAAGTCCTATGAGGAGGCCATGCTGGAGATCTATCGCAAGCAGCGCCCCGGCGAGCCCCCCACGCTGGACTCCGCCGAGAACCTGATGCAGGGCCTGTTCTTCGACCCCCGGCGGTATGACCTGAGCACCGTGGGCCGGTATAAGTTCAACAAGAAGCTGACCCTGTGGGCCCAGGCCAAGGGTCAGAAGCTGGCCGAGCCCGTGGCCGACCCCGCCACCGGCGAGCTTCTGCTGGAGGAGGGCCACGTCCTCTCCGGCGACGACTGCCGCACCCTGGACGCCATCGGCGTGGGTATGGTGAAGGTCCGGCTGGAAAACGGCGAGGTCATCCGCATTTTCACCAACCGCATGTGCGACATGAGCCGCTATGTGGACTTTGACCCCAAGACGGCGTGCGGCATCAAGGAGCGGGTGCGCTTCGACGTGCTGCAGGAGCTGATGGGCCAGTATCAGGGCGAGGAGCTTATCGAGCAGTGCCGCCTGCAGGCCGACCGCCTGGTGCCCAAGCACATCATCGTGGACGATATCCTCACCTCCATCAACTATATGAACGTCCTGGCCCACGGCCTGGTGCAGAAGGACGATATCGACCATCTGGGCAACCGCCGCCTGCGCTGCGTGGGCGAGCTGCTGCAAAACCAGTTCCGCATCGGCTTTTCCCGCATGGAGCGGGTCATCCGGGAGCGGATGACCATCCAGGATCTGGACATTGTCACGCCCCAGAGCCTCATCAACATCCGACCCGTTACCGCAGCCATCAAGGAGTTCTTCGGCTCCAGCCCCCTGAGCCAGTTCATGGACCAGACCAACCCCCTGGCCGAGCTGACCAACAAGCGGCGCCTGTCCGCCCTGGGCCCCGGCGGCCTCAGCCGCGAGCGCGCCAACATGGAGGTCCGCGACGTGCACTACAGCCACTATGGCCGCATGTGCCCCATCGAGACGCCTGAAGGCCCCAACATCGGCCTGATCTCCTATCTGGCCACCTATGCCCGGGTCAATGAGTACGGCTTCATCGAGGCCCCCTTCCGCCGGGTGGACCGGCCCTCCGGCCATGTCACCGACGAGATTACCTATATGACCGCCGACGTGGAGGATCAGTACGTTGTGTGCCAGGCCGCTGAGCCGGTGGACGAGAACGGCTGCCTCATCGGCCCCCGTATCACCTGCCGCCACCAGGACGAGACCATCCAGGTGGAGCCGGAATACGTGGACTATATGGACATCTCCCCCCGTATGATGGTGTCCATCGCCACGGCCATGATCCCCTTCCTGCCCAACGACGACGCCAACCGCGCCCTGATGGGCGCCAACATGCAGCGGCAGGCCGTGCCCCTGCTGCGGCCGGAGGCTCCCATTGTGGGCACCGGTATGGAGCACAAGATCTGCCTGGATTCCGAGGTGGTGGTGCTGGCCGAGGGCGACGGCGTGGTCACCAAGGTGGACGCCACCAACGTGTCCGTCAAGTATGACAGCGGCGAGAGCAAGGACTATAAGCTCATCAAGTTCCTGCGCTCCAACCACGGCACCTGCATCAACCAGAAGCCCATCGTTTCCGTGGGCGAGCGGGTCCACGGCGGCGACGACCCCACGGTGCTGGCCGACGGTCCCGCCACCGATCAGGGCGAGATTGCCCTGGGCCGCAATATCCTGGTGGGCTTCATGACCTGGGAGGGCTACAACTACGAGGACGCCGTGCTGCTCAACGAGCGGCTGGTGAAGGAGGATGTTTACACCTCCATCCATATCGAGGAATATGAGATCGACGCCCGCGACACCAAGCTGGGGCCCGAGGAGATCACCCGGGATATCCCCAACGTGGGCGAGGACGCCCTGAAGGACCTGGACGAGCGGGGTATCATCCGCGTGGGCGCCGAGGTCCACGCAGGCGACATCCTGGTGGGCAAGGTCACCCCCAAGGGCGAGACCGACCTCACTGCCGAGGAGCGGCTCCTGCGGGCCATCTTCGGCGAAAAGGCCCGGGAGGTCCGGGACACCTCCCTGAAGGTGCCCCACGGCGAAAGCGGCATCATCGTGGACGCCAAGGTGTTCACCCGGGAGGCCGGCGACGAGCTGGGGCCGGGTGTGAACCAGGTGGTCCGGGTCTATATCGCCCAGCGGCGCAAGATCCAGCCCGGCGACAAGATGGCCGGCCGCCACGGCAACAAGGGCGTGGTGTCCCGGGTCCTGCCCCAGGAGGATATGCCCTTCCTGCCCGACGGCACCCCGCTGGACATCGTGCT
>OGYK01002633.1_pt1 | contig 11409 bp, 10 predicted proteins | sample 1576501 | NCBI WGS metagenome assembly OGYK01 (sample SAMEA3541530, study PRJEB24748) | human gut metagenome | biome: human gut; feature: human-associated habitat; material: faeces | place: China | collected 2012
TAGAGGAGGTTATAGAACTGTGCCAGGGCCTTTTTCTCCTCGGTATTGACGGGCCTTTTTTTGATGTGGAGAAAGACGAGGGGGGACGCCCCGTTCGGGCGTTGGAAAAAGCGTTGATAACCGCTTTGAGACATAATGTACAAAAGTTGAATGAATTCGACGTAATTTAAACGCTTAATTTTGTGCAAAATAGATAGTATACTGTTGCCCATACCAAAAAAAGGACCCTCGAGGGCCGCTGCGCCCGCGCGGGAAAGAATATGCCCGCGGGCGAAAAAGAGGATATGAGACGCCCACTCTCCGGTGAGTGAGAGACCTGCCGCAGCGCACAGAGGGGCGGAAACGGGCCAATACGGAACATACAGCAAATTCTGCACAGGATAGAGCATCATGCTTGAAAACAACCACACGATCCACCTGACGCTCAACGGCGAGAGCCGCGCGTTCACGGTGGAGCCGCAGGAGACGCTTCTGCACGTGCTGCGCGAGCGCGCGCACCTGACGGGCGCGAAGAAGGGCTGTGACCTTGGCGAATGCGGCGCCTGCACGGTCATCATGGACGGGCGCGCGGTCAACTCGTGCTGTGTGTTCGCCATCGAGGCGGACGGCAGTACGGTCGAGACCATCGAGGGCATCGGCACCGCCGACGAGCCGCACCCGCTGCAGCAGGCGTTTATCGACGCCGGCGCCATCCAGTGCGGCTACTGCACGCCCGGAATGATCATGGCGGCCAAGGCGCTGCTCGACCGCGATCCCCATCCCACGCGCGAGGAGATCCACGCCGCCATGTCCGGCAACCTCTGCCGCTGCACGGGCTACACGAAGATCGAGGAGGCCATCGTCGCGGCCTCCAGGGTCATTGAACAGTACGCGAACGGAAAGGAGGCGCAGCAGTGATGGAACAGCATCATTTCGACATTGTCAACCACGCCACGCCGCGCCTTGAGTCCATAGATAAGGCGCTGGGCCGCGGCAAGTACACCGACGACTTAGAGCTTCCCAACATGGCCTGCGCCGCGCTCGTGCGCTGCCCGTATTCCCACGCCAAGGTGCTGAGCATCGATGTGAGCGAGGCGGAAAAGGTTCCCGGTTTTCTCGGCTGCGCCCTGCCGGAGGAGGCCCCGCAGGCCTACTTCAACTGCTCGGGCAACCCGCCCTCTCCGCTTCTGATGGCGGATGAAAAGGTGCTGACGACCGAGCCGCTGACCATCGGCGACCGCGTGGCCGTCGTCGCTGACGGCGTCCCAGCAGATCAGAAACATCGCCACCGTCGGCGGCAACATCATGCAGGACCGCCGCTGCATTTACTTCAACCAGCCGCACCTGTGGCGCAGCGGCCTTGCCTACTGCTTCAAGACCGGCGGCAGCATTTGCCACCAGATCCCGAACTCGCCGGTCTGCCGCGCGATCTACTATTCCGACGTCGCCACCGCGCTGATCGCTTACGAGGCGGAGGTCGAGTACATCGAAGACGGCGAGACGCACCGCACCGACCTCAAGTCCCTCATCGAGCGCCACAGCGTGGCAAACGGCCTTGCCTGCCACGAGCACCTGCCCATCCTCGTCACGCGCTTCTTCATCCCCGCGGCGGAAGAGGGCGAGCGCAGCGGCTTTTATAAGTACGCCATGCGCACGACGATCGACTTCCCGATCATCAACTTCGCGCTCCGCTGCGGCGGCAAGCGCCCCGCGCGTCTGGCTGCGGGCGCGGTCGCGCCCCATCCGGTCGTGATGGCCGAGACGGCGGCGAAGATCGACTCCGACGCCACGGATGACGAGGTCATCGCGCAGGCCGAGGACGAGCTCAGAAAGCTCGCCATGCCCATCAAGGAGGCCTGCATGACCCCCGCGGTCAAGAGAAGTCTCTATCGCCACGTCGCGATGCTGCTGGATCTGAGAAAATAAGCAAAAAAAGAACCGTCCGATCGGACGGTTCTTTTTTGTCGTAGAAATTTACTTCGCGGCGCGGGCCAGAACGGCCTCGGCGCTCATGCTCGGGTTGATGGTCTCTTCGCTCTCGACCGCGATGGCCGCGGCGGCGGTGCCGGCGGCGCAGCTTTCGGCAAGGTCGCGGCCTGCGAGGAACGACCAGACGAGGGACGCCATCATCGCGTCGCCCGCGCCGGTGGCGTTGCGCATCTCGGCCTTGCAGATGGGTTCCAAATGTGTCTCGCCCTGCTGCGCGGCAAACACGCCGTCGCCGCCGAGCGACAGGAACACGCGCTGCACGCCCTGATCGAGCAGCGCCTGCGCGGCCTGATGGAGCGTTGCATTGTCTGTGATCTTCACGCCGGAGAGGAGCTCTGCTTCAATGCGGTTGGGTTTGAGCGTGTGGACGTGACTGAGTAAGCCCTGGAGCTTTTCTGCCTTGACGGTGGACACCGGATCGACGAAGAGCGGCGCGGCGCAGTGCTCGACAAGGTACGCGATGGACTTGCGCGGCAGGTTCGCGTCCACGACCACCGCGGCGGCGCCGTCGAGCAGCTCCTTCTGGGAGGCAAAGTAGTCCGGCGTCAGCTTTTCGCAGATTTCCATGTCAGATACGGCCACGGCCATGTCGCCGTCGCTGTCGCCCACGAACACGTAGGTCGAGGTGCGGCCGTCGGGCACGCGCAGCGCGTGCGAAAGGTCGATGCCGAGTTCTTTACAGCTCTCTTCGACCTGGCTTGCGCGCGAATCGCCGCCCACGGCGGTCAGAAGATACGTCGGTACGCCGAGCAGGCGCATGTTGTGCGCGATGTTGCGTCCCACGCCGCCGAGACTCAGCTCGACGCGGCCGGGATTGGAGTCACGGTCGCGCAGCGGCGCGAAAGAGTGCGCGCCGATGTCGATATTCACGCCGCCGCAGACGACGGCATAGGGAAGATTCTTTTCGTTAGACATGATGTTGCTTTCTCCGAATTATTTGTGATAAAGACGCTTGGATTCATACTTCGGCTCGCAGCTGACGTGAATGCCGAGGCGCTTGTAGAGCTTGATGTCCTCCTCCGAGATGATGACGGAGAAGTGCGCATCGCAGCCGCGGAGCGTGCCGAGCTGGGCTCTTGCCATGTCGGCGAGGGGGTTCGTCAGCGCCGAGATCGCCAGCGCGATGAGCACCTCGTCAGAGTGCAGGCGCGGGTTGTGGTGGCCGAGCGACTGGATCTTGAGCGCTGAGATCGGCTCAATGACCTGATTTGAGATGAGGTTCATGTCGCTGCGGATGCCCGCCATGGCCTTGAGCGCGTTGAGCAGCAGCGCCGCCGAAGCGCCGAGAAGGGAAGAGGTCTTGCCCGTGACAACGCGGCCGTCGGGCAGCACCATCGCGCCCGCGGGCGCGCCGGTCTCCTCGGCCTTCTGCTTGGCCGCGGCCACAGCGGGGCAGAGGTCCGGCGTCACATCCGCCTGCTGCATGACGAGCTCGAGCTTTCTGAGCTGGCAGGCGTCAGCAATGCCGCGCGCGACGTCGACCTGCGCGGTGTAGTAGCGGCGCAGAATTTCCATGCGCGAGGCCTGACGACAGACCTCATCGTCGATGATGCAGTTGCCCGCCATGTTGACGCCCATGTCGGTGGGGGACTGGTAGGGGCACTTGCCGGAGATGCGCTCGAAGATCGCGCGCAGGACGGGGAAGATCTCCACGTCGCGGTTATAGTTCACGGTCGTCTCGCCGTAGGCCTCGAGGTGGAACGGGTCGATCATGTTCACGTCGTCAAGGTCCGCGGTCGCGGCCTCGTAGGCGAGGTTCACGGGGTGCTTGAGCGGCAGGTTCCAGATGGGGAAGGTCTCAAACTTGGCGTAGCCCGCGCTCACGCCGTGTTTGTGCTCGTGGTAGAGCTGGGAGAGGCACGTCGCCATCTTGCCGCTGCCGGGGCCCGGCGCGGTGACGACGATGAGCGAGTGCGTCGTCTCGATATACTCGTTGTGGCCAAAGCCCTCGTCGCTCACGATGTGGGCGACGTCGGAGGGATAGCCCGCGATGGGGTAGTGGCGGTAGTTGCGAACGCCAAGCGTGTTAAGACGCTTGATGAAGGCATCCGCCGCGTTCTGCCCCGCATACTGCGTGATGCATACGCCGCCGACATAAAGCCCCAGCGAGCGGAACGCGTCAATCAGGCGCAGGCAGTCGTCATCATAGGTGATGCCGAGGTCGCCGCGCACCTTGTTCTTTTCAATGTCGTTCGCGTTGACCGCGATGACGATCTCCACGTCGTCGCGCAGCTGCTGAAGCATGCGGATCTTGCTGTCGGGCTGGAAGCCGGGCAGCACGCGCGAAGCGTGAAAGTCGTCGAAGAGCTTGCCGCCGAACTCCAGGTACAGCTTGCCGCCGAACTTGCTGATGCGCTCGCGGATGTGCGCGGACTGCATGGCAAGGTATTTGTCGTTATCAAAACCGATTTGTCCCATCGTAAAAAGCACCCCATTTTCAATTTACACATAATATATGCCTATTATATAGAACGTACGGCGGCTTGACAAGAAATGTGCCCGCAGAAAAATAGATGAAAAACGGCGGCGAATTTCTGCTATTTTCCCCTCTTTACATCAGCGAGCTCTTAGCGTATGCTATAAACAGTCTCTTCACGGGGGGAAGAGAAAATCCACACTTTTTGAAAAAAGGTGTTGACAAAAGAATGCGGATATAGTAGTATATCACTGTTCGATTCGCGCGGTTAGCTCAGCTGGTAGAGCACATGCTTGACGTGCATGGGGTCACAGGTTCGAGTCCTGTACCGCGCACCATACGCAAAAGCCCTGAAATCACTACGATTTCGGGGCTTTCGTTATTTTGACGAACCGTGGACTTGTTCTGGTCCGCAGACACACCCCGGTATCGGATGAAAAATACGATATAGCGCTCACCGCAAAAAAACGGGCGGCCCCTTATGCTGATGGGGGCCGCCTGTTTTGCATTATCGCCTTGTCATGAATCGACCCGGCACATGAGATAGTCCAGGCTTACGCCGTACACGTCCGCCAGAGACACCAGTGCTTCCATGTTCGGTTCATTCTTACCGATTTCATAGCCTGACAGAGTAATGACGTTGATACCGGTCCTCTCGGCCACATCCTGCTGCTTGAGTCCGCATTTCAGCCGGGTTTCCTGTAACCGTTTGGCTACGCTTGCCTTGCGCTGCTTGCGCCGCTGTGTGTATGCGCTGGCTGCATCGAACTCTGCCTTTGCCGCTCCCAGGACCTGCCGTGCTGCTTCCCCTGCTGGGATATCTGGATTGCTGGCAATGGATATGCCCTTGTTTAATGCGTCCTTGAGTTGCTGTTTGGTATCGTCCATGGCATGCACCTCCTTTTGTTGGCTTTCTCTATTGTACCAGCTTCCGCCCGGGTACGCAAGAAAAAGTATTCGTTTTAGATACTTTCCTCTTGACACTATCTGAAATAGATAGTAAAATACAAATACTATCCGTTTTGGATAGCTCCCAATAGAAGGACCAGCCCCCGGAAGGAGATGCGAGAGCAACTTGCGGCGAAGCCGCAAAGCGGTTCGCATCCCAGCTCCCCCGTGGCCTTGTTGCACCAGACTTTCCCGTTTGCAGAAAGCCCGCAATGCCCGCAGAGACTCCCGGGAATAACGAATGACCACTGTTCTATGCCAATGACCTTGTTGCAGAGACTCCCAGGTTTGCAGAAGGCTCCCAGTGTCCGCAATGGCTTGTCCTACTTGATACTGCAACAAATCGGAGTCACTTGGAGGTGAATGTTATGGCAAAGCTCCGGGCTTCCCGGTCTGAAATCATGTCGAATGCAAGGCTAAAGCTATATCCTTCTGCTTGCTGCTTACAGGTCAGTAACGCAATAATCTTCCGCGAGCCAGGCTGGGAGCCTTGTAAGCGCTCCTATGACGTTCCGCCCAAGGGCAAGGGCAGCGACCCGGAACGGTCCATGCTGGTCAGCAGAGCCCGTGCAAAGTCCGCTGTGAGGGATATTGCTCTGCTGAACTCGTTTGGCTTTTTCTTTACCTGGACTCTTGACCCCAAGAAAATCAATCGCCATGACGCTGATGAAGTGAAGCGGGCTGTTATGAATTGCCTGAAAAATCTGGTCAAGCGCAAGGGCTTTTCCTATGTCCTCGTTCCGGAGCTTCACAAGGACGGCGCGATTCACTTTCATGGTTTGTGCAACCTGGGAAGTATGTGCATTGAACGTGCCGTGAATCCCCATACAAACAAGCCTATGAGCACTGACAGGGGACAGCCTATTTTCAATATGCCGGATTGGAAGTTCGGTTATTCGACCTGCATTCCCATTGACGATAATTATACGCGCACCTGCAATTATCTGGTCAAATATCTGACCAAGGATACCGTAGTCGGTGCACAGAAGATTTTCGGGAAATGGTACTTTTCTTCCCGTAACCTGGCACGAAAGCCTGCTATCCAGTTGGTTTCCGATGTGTCTTTCGATGAGTTCCGGGAGGAAAATCCGGACTGCCCGGTGATTGACCTTTACCGTGATGTCAAGCTCGGTTCTGCATGGATTGGAGGTGCCAGCCTATGACATTAGGGGAGTGGATTCCCGCCTTTATTGATGCTTACAAGCGAGATACCATCCGGCCCGACTCGCTCTATACTGTCCAGCTGGTCGCCAGCAAGATTCCCTGGGAAATCCTTGCTATGGAGCTGGACGAAATCCGCCCCATGCACTTGCAGCGGTTTGTCAACGCCTTTGCTCTGACCGCTTCCAAGTCCTATATGGACAAGCTCCATGTGCTGCTGAACGGGCTGTTTGTGGCTGCCATAGACAATGACCTGTGCGCAAAGAATCCGGCTGCCCGGGTGAAATATCCCCGCATTCGGGAGCAGCCCCGTGAAGCCTTTACCATGGAGGAGGTCTGCGCGATCCTGGACTTTGCCATGCACTATGACCGCCAGCGCATTGCAGTGGGCATTATGGTCCTGCTGTTGACCGGCATTCGCCGTGGGGAGCTGTTGGGCCTGAAAGAATCCGATATCACGGACCAGTCGCTGACCATCAATCGTGCTGTGTACCTAGTACACAATCACCCATGCGTCACGGAGCATGAAGCCAAGACAGAGCACAGCTTGCGCACCATCCCCCTTTTGCCGGAGCTGGCCTATCGGCTCCAGCGTCTGCCCCATACGGGAGAATTTCTGTTCAGTACAAAGAACGGCACCATTCTTCATCCCCGGAATTTTACCCGGGACTATGATGCATTCTTTCGCCAGCTGCGGGAAGCGGTGCCCTCTGTGCGTCACCTGTCCCCCCACTGCTGCCGCCACACCTTCGCCACCCTGACCCGGGAAGCAGGTGCCGATATTCGGGTTATTCAGGAGCTGTTGGGCCATTCGGATATCAAGACGACGGCCCGGTATTCCCATGCAGATTTCGGCAGCATGGTCCATGCTGTGACGGATTTGAAGGACGCTATTACCACAAGAAACCGTCAGTTCCTTCATTGACCCTGTTGCTTGACGTGCATGGGGTCACAGGTTCGAGTCCTGTACCGCGCACCATAACCGAAAAGCCCTGAAACCACTAAGGTTTCGGGGCTTTCGTCATTCTGTCGGCTGGCTGTACACCATCCGAACACCCGGGCGTGTCTTTTGGCCCAGCAAAAAAATATGATATATCGCTCACTGCAAACGGCCTGTTTTGACAGGCGCAGGATGACCTGGTATAATGAACTGGATAGATTGGGAGTTGAAAGGGAGAATGCATTTATGAAAACCTATACTTATGCAGGCGATTATTCCAACATTGAAACTCGGGACCCTCTTTTAGAAGAGGGTATTCTTAGCGGTCAATACGGCACATTGCATTTTAAACAATGTGTAGATGGATATGCTATATATAACTCTTCTTTTCCGGGAAGCGGTTTTGTCCCTATCGTAACTGCTGCCAATATAGGATATCCGAATTATATTAACGGGATCCCTGTGACCGAAGTTCATAACTCAGTTAACGTCTTTAATAATTTTGGGAATCCGATCGCCATTGAAGGTCGTAACTTGAAACGAGTGTATCTGTACATTGGACGCAAACCGAGAGGAGACAACCTGCGTAATGATGCTGCAAAGATGATAATGGCCATGTTGGACTCAATGGACGGGAACCGAGAAAAATCCGATCCGCTCAAAATATCGATTGAATTTTACAACGAAGGAAACACTGTCGACTTTTGCGAAATAAGATATGACAAAAGGTGTATCTTGAGTCATGTTGCATCTAAAAGACTGGAAGTAGTTGCACCTTCTGTCATTCTGGCAGACAAAGCATATGGATTTCTTGAGTACGCTGCGTTTTCAGGGCGCGTTCATCCATATACATGTAGTGACTGGGATGGTGAAAGAGAAAATACGGACTATTTTGAAAACATAGAAAGTTTAAGATTTGTCGACGGATCACTGAGCGGAAATGTGTGTTGGAGCTTTAGCGGGTGCAAATCGTTGGAACGAGTTCATCTGGCAAACGGGATACAAAAAGTTCCACCTCGCGCATTTGCTGATTGTTCTTCCCTTACGGATTTGTACATACCTGATACAGTTTCCCAAATAGGAGAATATGCCTTTGCCGGTTGTACAAAATTAGCAAGAATTCATTTGCCCTCCAATATCACAAAAATTCCCAAGGGCCTCTTTATGAACTGCTCTTCCCTTGAAAAATGCTATCTTTCTGATAGCATCGAAGAGATTGGGGGTGAAGCATTTATTGGATGTACTGTGCTGCGAAAACCTTGGATTCCAAAGGGAATTAAAAAAATTGATGCGACTGCATTCGACGATTCATCATGGGCTAAAATTTTTTGATCATTTCCCAATGTTTGTACGCATCAGTATCTAACAGGAAAATTTCATTTGTCTAACCAATCAGCAGCAGTTCCGTTTCCCGCCTGTCACCGAACGACCCCCATCTCAACAATTATACAGGAGAATGCCCATGATCGTGACAATCAATTCCTTTGAGAAATACCGGGCGTTCATTCTGGACATTTCGCGCGACCCACTCTTTTGTGACCCACATTTCACATATGACCCCGATAATCTTTACGGTTCACTGCACCGGAAGCACGAATCCGCGTTTGCCGTTGTGACAGACGGGACCGTGCAGGGCCTGTTGGTCAGGCCCGGACTGCCCTTCCGAAAATATGCGGTCCCCCTGCTGGCAGAGGCGGTCAGACGAAACGGGCCGAACCGGATGATGGCGCTGGTTTACACAGACGCGGCGGAAGAAATCGCGGCTTACGCTGCGTCCGGATTTGAGAAAGTCGAGGGGCAGAACAGCGTGTACGCCTCTTACCTGCTCTGATAAACGGGCGGCCCCTGACCGGGGCCGCCCGTTTTCTGCAATTTACGCCTGCCGGTCCGCCTGGATCAGCAGCTTCAGGGCCTCCACGCCCACCTCCACGGCGGAGGTGGTGTCCTCGCTCATGTCCTGATCCAGACCGGCGGCCTCCCGCTCCTGATTCCAGATCACATGGAAGCAGCTGCCGCAGCGGCAGCCCAGGGCGTCGGCCACCACAAACAGGGCGGCGCTTTCCATTTCGCTGGCCTTCACGTGCAGGCGCTTCCAGGCCTCCCACTTGTTCAGCAGCTCATAGGACACCGGCATTCTGGCGGGGCTGTGCTGGCCATAGAAGGCGTCCTTGCACTGCACCACGCCGGTTTTCAGGGACTTGCCCAGGTTTTTGGCCGCCTGCACCAGGGCGCAGGTGACGTCGAAATTGGCCACGGCCGGGTACTCGATGGGGGCATACTCCCGGCTGGTGTGCTCAAAGCGGATGGCACCGGTGGCCACCACCACGTCGCCGGAGCGTACGTCCAGGTCGATGCCGCCGCAGGTGCCCACCCGGATGAAGGTATCCGCGCCGATGTTGTGCAGCTCCTCCATGGCGATGGAGGCGGAGGGGCCGCCGATGCCGGTGGAGCAGACGGAGACCTTTTCCCCCAGCAGGGTGCCGGTATAGATGGTAAATTCGCGGTTCTGGGCCACAAAATGGGCATCGTCGAACAGGGCCGCGATCTTTTCACAGCGGCCCGGGTCGCCGGGCAGGATGACGTAACGGCCCACGTCGCCCTCCACGCAGTGGATATGGAACTGTTTGTCCAGCTTTTGCATAGCTGCGCCTCCTTGATAATTGATCCGTGTGATGCCGTCATTATATCACAGGAAGCCGCCGGGTGCAAATAAAATGCCCGGGGCGGGTGCTTATACGTTGCCGTACATAAACAGGTCGCACTTGATCATGCCGTTATAGAGCTTGCGCTTCTTCTTGGCCTGGTGGCCGAAGGTGCGCTCAAACTCCGTGTGGCTGCTGAGGACCAGGGTCCGCCAGGTATCCGGCAGACGCTCCCACATTTTGCCGAAGTCCCGGTACAGGGCCTCGGCCTCCTGCCGCTCCAGCAGCCGCTCGCCGTAGGGGGGATTGGTCACCAGCTGGCCATAGGTGTCGTCCCGGCGGAAATTCCGCATATCCGCCACCTCGAAGCGCACCACGTCCTCCACCCCGGCCTTCCGGGCGTTGTCCCGGGCGATGGCCACGGCCCGGGGGTCCACGTCGCCGCCCCAGATGTCGTACCGGCCGTGGAACTCCTTGTCCATGGCCTCTCCGGCGGCGGTCAGCCAGTCCCCGGAGGGCACAAAGCCCCAGCGCTGGGCGTCGAAGCTGCGGTCCAGGCCCGGGGCCCGGTTCATGGCGATCAGCGCCGCCTCGATGCAGATGGTGCCGCTGCCGCAGAAGGGGTCGCAGAAGGGGTCCCGGCCCCGGAAGCGGGACAGGGTCACCATGGCCGCCGCCAGCGTCTCCCGCAGGGGGGCCTCCACGCCCACGGCCCGATAGCCCCGCTTGTACAGGCCCTCCCCGGAGCTGTCCAGGCAGATCATGGCCTCGTCCTTGAACAGGGAGAACCGCACCTGATACTTGACCCCGTCCTCCGGGAACTGCTCCAGGCCGTAGTGGGCCTTCATCCGCTCCACCATGGCCTTTTTGATGATGGACTGGCAGGCGGGCACCGCGTGCAGCTGGGAGGAGATGGAGTAGCCCTTCACCGGGAAGGCCGCGTCCCGGGGCAGATACTCCTCCCAGGGGATGGCCCGGGTGCCCTGAAACAGCTCCTCAAAGCTGCGGGCCGGGAACCGGCCCAGCACCAGCAGCACCCGCGCCCCGCAGCGCAGGTTGATGTTCAGCCGCGCCAGGTCGGACAGTTCTCCCCGGCACAGCACCCGGCCGTTTTCCACCTGCACGTCCTTCAAGCCCAGCCGCCGGATCTCGTCGCCCACCAATTTTTCCAGCCCCAGCAGGCAGGGCACCATAAATGTATGCATATTGCACCTCGTTTCGTGATTTGGGGTCATTGCAGCATGTCCAGCAGCTGCTCCGGGGTGTCCGCCACCAGGGGTACCGAAATCTGCGGAACCGCACCCGAAACCGCAGCAGCGCTGTTAAGAACCTGA
>OGYK01002636.1_pt1 | contig 11387 bp, 9 predicted proteins | sample 1576501 | NCBI WGS metagenome assembly OGYK01 (sample SAMEA3541530, study PRJEB24748) | human gut metagenome | biome: human gut; feature: human-associated habitat; material: faeces | place: China | collected 2012
CCAAAATGCGAACCCCACATCTTGTGCCACTCAGCAAACAGGCTGTAGCCATACTAACAGAACTTCAGACATGGGCTGGTGAAAATGGTCTGATCTTTACGGGAGCGCATGACCCACGTAGACCAATCAGTGAAAACACCGTAAATAAAGCCCTGAGGGTTATGGGATATGACACAACCCAAGAAGTCTGTGGTCATGGATTCCGGGCGATGGCATGTAGTGCGCTGATCGAATCAGGTTTGTGGTCCCGCGATGCTGTTGAACGTCAGATGAGCCATCAGGAACGTAACGGTGTACGCGCTGCTTACATTCATAAAGCAGAACATCTGGAAGAACGCCGATTGATGCTACAATGGTGGGCCGATTTTCTGGATGCAAACAGAGAAAAATTTATCAGTCCATTTGAATATGCAAAAATTAACAATCCATTAAAATAGTAATCATCCCGGGGAAATGCCCGGGAATTATTTTCAATATCTTTTTCTTTGAGAGTAATGAATAAGCCAGACAATGGACAGAACCATTTTCTTTACGTCATGTAATCAAACTGTTTATAGCCGATATCAGGGATATCTGATTCTCCCAGTAGCACGTAATACCTCGTCAGGTATTTTCGTGTGTTGGTAATATATCCAATTAGTAGAACATGAATTTTTCGATGAAAGCACCAATAACCTTTTCATATAACTCAACAGAGCGTCAGAAACAGATAGCCCGGCGGCCAGACGCTTGATGCTGGTTCTCAGTGTCAGGTGTTCCGCTCAATACGCTGAGCTAATATTTTACCACTCAGATGCTTCTCGTTCGGAATTTCTCTGGCATAACAGTCCCAGTCATCACTGGTTATCATACCGATATTAAGCGATGTGAGCAGAGCTAAGCAACTCACGGCAGGTGTCATCTATAAAGGGCCAAAGGTATACACCAGAACGCCACCTATTTTGGTGTTGTAGGCATACCAAAACCAATGTTGCCAGACTTTACTGCCGACAAAACTCCATTGCTCATCGAATTCGCAGATGAGTGCCACATCGGCATTAGCAACCGGAGATGATGTTATTCGCTTCGGCGCAAGTTTTTTAAAGTGCGAATGACGGTGTTAATACCGTTTTTAAGCGTCCTTGCCGTATTCCGGACACCGGTTCCATTGAATACAATTTTGGTATTTTTTTGACACTGGGCTTACGGGATTCATAGGTATAAATGAGTATAAACACGCGATGGCAGTCTCGAAAGCGCTCACGGCCTTTAGAGCTCACCTCATGGCGGTAAATCTGAGCAGACTGACAACGGGGACAATGAACGATAACGTTGACCATAAGAAAACCTCAAAAGTGGGTATTATACACCAGTTTCAACTGATTGAACATATTACCATTTTTATTAATGGATACATTTAAGTGCATGTCTTATAGAAACTAACTCCTTATTTTATTCTTTACTTTTATTGAAAACTGTTTTGGTGTAATTCCGAAGTAATTTCTGAATTTACTAATAAAATATGATGTACTGACATAACCAACCTCTCTTGATATTATATTTATGTTTTTTTCCGTTGCCATTAACATGTTAAATGCATAGTTCATTCTAATATCAACAATCAGGGTATTATAGTTTATATTTTCACCTTTGAGCCTTTTTCTAATTAATGACTCTGACATATGTAGAATTTTTGCAAAATCACTTATTTGCCATGTTTTAGATAGGTCTGACTCAATTATATCCTTTAGTCTTTCAGTAATTGTTTTATTTTTTGATTTTGATAATGAATAAATTAATGTCTCAATATTATCACACTTTGATAAAAGGTATGTAAGTTTATATAACTTCCTGTAATATGGCGTTTCCTTTTTCATTAAAAGATGAAAGATTTTTTTATCAACATCATCTGCTGTAAATGAGAACACCTTAGCATATGGATAATTTACATTTCCAAAATGGGAAAGAAGAGGACTCATTATCTCACAAATATTATTGAGTATATCACCATCTACATTATAGACATCATAAGGCCTTCCCTTTTTTTTATCACATATAATTATATCTACAGTTGTATTTTTTTCAATATAACAAATTGACTGAGGGAAAATAATTGTCTTTTTACCATTGCTATTTTTTAATACAATTCGTGCATCATAGAGATAAATAATTGTACATTCAAAAAAGTGAACATCCCTGATTTCTAATCTATTTATATTTAAAATGGCCCGTTTATCAGAAAGGTTTAGTTTATATAAAGCACTTTGACTTTTCATATAACCACCTCCACTTCCTATGAAAGTATAATTTCATGAGGCGTTTATAATGTAAATTCGGAAATAATACTGGAAGTGCTTGCAGCAGAAAAAAACACCCATAAGACAGAATAAAAAGTCACTTCATTTCAAAAGGTTAGAACAAAAAAATATAGAATATATTAGATTTTGTATATTCACTATTGTAAAATATACGAAAATACAGAAATGTGTATTTATTGTTCATTAATATACTTTCAAATCGTCGTGGAACAATGATCCAACCCACGTAATTTGGACACAGGTCTAAGCAAGGCTCTGGTTTTCAAATTATTCCGAACTGAGGTCGCCACACCAACTGTGCCATCATCTGTGATGGCATTGACCAGCCAATAACGTCACGCGGTCATAGGTCTATTACCACCGCTAGTACAGCCAGCTTTCATCAGTACGCAGATACGTGATATTACCCTCCCACTTCGGTTCTGAGCCTTGGTGTAAAAATCATGCTCCAGCAGATTTTCTGGCACAGGCAGATCGTGAACACTGTAGCTAACTGGGCTGAACTTTCGGGAAGCTTTTGCCCTCATCCCTAACGGCACAAGCTTACTGCTACTGTTATTACTGTTCAAGTGGTAACTCTGAGCACACAATTCATTACTCAAGCGTGAAGCACCGTAACACTGGACCAAGTAAAAACCTCGCAGACACTGATGTCACAGTGCTTACGGAACTGCTGGCGTGTGCTTATCTTTGTTCGCCGCTGACACCACGGATATCAGGCGCTGTGACCATCCGGAAGCTTCGATGCTAAACTCATCCAGATATTTTTCAATAAAAGATAGTCTGCTTTTTATCCCATTCTGCTAACTGGCGTTTGAGACGTGCAATCTCAATAGACATCTCCAACTCACCTTCAGAGGAAATCTGCTGATTTTGCTATTTACTGCGCCAGTTGCAGAGTTTTCAGGACTTCACTGCGAAATTCAAATGAATACTGGTAAGATTGTAAGTATCCCGCATAATCGTGCCATTCACACTTAGAGATCATCCGGCATAATCAGTCTGTCAACGAAGGAGATCGCTATGTGTAAAGCCCGTTTTACTGAGCATCAGATCATCGCTGTGATTAAGTCGGTTGAAGCCGGACGAGACGTTGAAGATGTCGGCCGGGAGGCTGGTATCTCTGAGGCCAATATAATAGTCAGGTTCCGATTGTGCAGGCGCAACCTGTCACTATTTTTCAGTACACTGCAACTCGTCTGGCTGGGTACTAACTTCCAACTGCCTGATACTCGGTATCATTTCTCAGCATCGACCAGATTATTCTCGCGTTCTTGTTAGCGACCGCCACGGTCGCTTTATTAAACCAGCGCCGTTCCTTTAACTAGTTAACCCACTGATGCAAGCAGCCAATTGTTATTCATATCAACTCTGACGACAGCGCGGGCACCATGAATAAAAAATGTACGCAAATGCTTGTCGCCTTTTTTCGTCATATTCATTAGTACCTGCTTGTTGCCACTAGAGTGCTGTCGTGGAACCAGGCCAAGCCATGCGGCAAAGTGACGACCATTTTTAAATTCAGTTCCTTTGGCAATGCTCTGGCAGGCTTCTGATTGCATGAACACAGCGTCAATTTCTTTATCAAAAAAGTTTATACGGCGGCCAAGATCGTTAAAGAGATCATAAAGCTCTGCAACCGTTCTGCGCATACGGGCACTTAACCCGTTTTCTGCATCCTCAAGGATAAGCAGAACGGCACGGCGAACTCTTGAGACTGCCGCACCAATTGTTATTCCCCGATCAAGCAGCAGCTCTCGGATTTGACAGACTATCGCAGTACGATGATTGACAATACGCTGTCTTGCACGGTGTAGCCCCTCAATATCCTGCTGTTCAGGGCTTTTCGGTGGAACAAACTGCATCGTAGGTTGCATCAGAGCCACAGCTATCGCCTGCGCATCGTTACCGTCATTTTTTGCCCACGGACAAAAGGTTTTACATACTGGGGGCTGATGACTTTTACATTATGCCCCAGTTTCTCAAACTCACGCTGCCAGTAAAATGCACCTGTAGATGCTTCTATACCGGTCAGACACGCCGGAATATTCGACACCGTCTGGAGTAACTCTTTTCGGCCGGTACGTTTTGAATAAAACGGTTTACCTGTCTAGTTTAACCCGCAGAGCTGAAAGACATTTTTAGCCAGATCAATACCCAGAAATACGATATTCATAGTGATTCTCCTGCTGAGCACATTTCGTACAGTTAACCGCAGAAGGAGGAGGTAGTCCATCCCATTAACTGGAAGTCTAGATACGGCGGTATGGCATCTTCTGATATTAAAAAGATCAAGGATCTTGAGGACGATAACAGGCATCTTAAGCAGATGTTTGCCGATCTCAGTCCTGAGAACCGGGCGCTGAAAGATGTTATCGAAAAAAGCTTTAAAACCAGCCTTTAAGCGTGAGCCGGTCACTCATCTGATAACGACGTTCGGACTCAGTATTCATCAAGCCAGCCAGAGTCTCAATCTGAGCAGAACGGTTTACCATTACCGCCCGGATATCACGCGTGATGAGCCCGTTATTGCCGCATTGCAGGCGGAGGCTAAACGCCCACGACATGGTTTTCCTAAACTTTACCTAGTTCTGCGGCGGCAGGGATATCCGTGGAATCACAAAAGGCTCCACCGTATTTAGTGTCTGCTGAAACTGAATTTTCGCCGTAAGGGCAAACAGCGGTTGCCGGTACGTAATCCATCACCATTGGCCACGCTGTCAGCGCTGAACCAGAGCTGGTCTGTTGATTTTATGCATGATGCTCTGGCCTGTGGTCGTCGTTTTCGTACGTTCAATATCGTTGATGACTTTAACCGTGAGGCGTTGTCGATTGAAATCGATCTGAATCTGCCAGCTCAGCGAGCGATTCGTATTCTCGACAGGATCGCGGCAAACCGTGGCGCTATCCGGTCATGCTGCGCATGGATAATGGTCCGGAATTTATCTCACTGGCGGCAGACTGAATGGACAGAGAGGCACACAGTAAAACTGTAAGCGTACAGCCTGAACCGTCTGGTCAGAATCTGACGAATTAGACAAAGTTGTGTCCACAAAATAAGTAGTGGGAACCAAAGTGTCAGATATGCAGAAAAATGTGACTCTCGGCAGGCGAAAAGGCTGCCCTAATTATCCTCCCGAATTTAAACAGCAGCTCGTTGCTGCCTCCTGTGAACCAAGGATATCCATCTCAAAACTTGCTCTTGAAAATGGCATTAACGCCAATCTGTTGTTCAAATGGCAACAACAATGGCGCGAGGGAAAGCTGCTATTACTTTCTCCAGAGAGCCCTCAGCTACTTCCTGTGACTCTCGATGCAACAGCCGAACAGCCAGAATCGCCCGCTGAGTCCCCGGCCCCCCTCAGTATCAGCTGCGAGGTAACGTTCCGGTACGGGACGCTCCGCCTCAATGGCAATGTCTGCGAAAAGCGCCAGGCTCTGCTGATACAGGAACTGAAGCGATGATCCCGTTACCTTCCTGGACCAAAATCTGGCTGGTTGCCGGTATCACCGATATGAGAAATGGCTTCAACGGCCTGGCTGCGAAGGTACAGACTACGCTGAAAGACGCTCCCATGCCACCCATGTTTTCATTTTCCGGGGCCGCAGCGGCAGTCAAGTTAAACTGCTGTGGTCCACCGGTGACGGGCTGTGCCTCCTGACCAAACGGCTTGAGCGTGGGCGCTTCGCCTGGCCGCCAACCCGTGATGGCAAAGTGTTCCTCACGCAGGCGCAGCTGTTGGAAGGTATCGACTGGCGACAGCCTAAGCGGCTGTTGACCTCCCTGACCATGCTGTAAATCTCTTTATCCTGGTTGTCACAGAATAAGCCCGGTAAAATACGGGTTTATGACGACATAGTCTGACGACATCTTCCTGCTGAAACAGCGCCTAGCCGAACAAGAAACGCTGACCCAGGCCCTACAGGAAAAGCTGAGCAACCGGGTGCGCGAAATAGACCATCTGCAGGCGCAACTGGATAAACTCCGCCGGATGACCTTCGGCAATCGTTCCGAAAAAGTCTCCCGCCGTATCGCATAAATGGAAGCCGATCTGAACCAGTTGCAGAAAGAGAGCGATACTCTGACCGTTAGGGTGTATGACCCGGCAGTACAGCGTCCGTTGCGTCAGAGCCGCCCTAGTAAGCCGTTTCCTGAATCACTACCCCGCGACGAAAAGCGACTGTTGCCTGCGACGCCGTGCTGCCCGAACTGCGGCGGTTCACGGAACTATCTGGGCGAAGATACCGCCGAACAGCTGGAGCTGATGCATAGCGCCTTTCGTGTTATCCGGACAATACGGGAAAACATGCCTGTACTCAGTGCGATGCCATCGTGCAGGCACCAGCACCTTCGCGGCCCATCGAGCGGGGTATCGCCGGACCGGGGCTGCTGGCCCTCGTGCTGACCTCGAAGTATGCAGCCCCCCCATTGTATCGCCAGTCAGAAATATACGACCGGAAAGGTGTGGAGCTGAGCCGTTCACTGCTGTCGGGTTGGGTGGATGCATGCTGCCGACAGCAGTCTCCGCTGGAAGAAGCGCTTCATGGCTCTGTCATGACTGACGGCAAACTCCATGCCGATGATACCCCGGTCCAGTACTGCTGCCGGGTAATAAGAAGACGAAGACCAGGCGGTTGTGGGCGCATGTTCGTGATGACCGCAATGCCGGCTCAGCGTTGGCACCTGCAGTGTGGTTCGCTTACAGCCCAGACAGAAAAGGCATCCATCCGCAGACTCGTCTTGCCTGCATCAGCGGTGTGCTGCAATCGGATGCGTACTCCGGGTTCAACGAGCTGTATCGCAATGGTCGGATAACGGAAGCTGCCTGCTGAGCTCATGTCCGCCGAAAGATCCACGATGTGCACGTTCGCATCCCGTCAGCACTGACGGAAGAAGTCCTGGGGCAGATCGGTCAGTTGTACGCCATAGAGGCGGATATAAGGGGAATGCCGACATAGCAGCGGCTTGCTGAACGTCAGCTAAAAACGAAACCGCTGTTGAAATCCCTGGAAAGCTGGTTGCGTGAAAAGATGAAGACCCTGTCGCAACACACAGATTTGGCAAAGGCGTTCGCGTACGCACTTAACCAGTGGCCGGCACTGACGTACTATGCGGACGATGGCTAGGTCGAAGCAGACAACAACATCGCTGAAAATGCCCTGCGGGCGGTCAGCCTGGGTCGTAAAAACCTCCTGTTCTTCGGCTCTGACCATGGTGGTGAGCGGGGAGCGCTGCTGTACAGCCTGATCGGGACGTGCAAACTGAACGACGTGGATCCAGAAAACTACCTTCGCCATGTGCTTGGCGTCATAGCTGACTGGCCGGTCAACCGTGTCAGCGAACTGCTTCCGTGGCGCATAGCACTGCCAGCTGAATAACACATCCCTGTCAATACGGCCCTCGCTGTGCGCTTACGTAAAACTGGATTATCCAGCCAAGTAAGCCGACGTAGAATGCTTTCATCGAGCGTTTTAACAGGACATACCGTACAGAAATACTCGATTTTTATCTGTTCAGAACGCTGAATAAAGTGCGGGAAATCACGGAGAAATGGTTATCAGAATATAACTGTGAACGCCCGAATGAATCACTGAACAATATGGTACCAGAGTAGTACCGACAGCACCATTATTTAGCCGAGTTGTCAAAAAATACCTAGAACTAAAACGGGCCTCTTTATAAGATCATTCGACATGCAGACCCCATAAATAGTCTCAAGCGTTCGGTTAGCGCTTATCTAAATAACAATCTACCTTTGTAAAATAACTGTATGTCATTACAGACATACAGTCTATTCATTAAAGACTTTTTATAACTCGAAACAGTTTTCATTGAAACACCGAGGTTATTAGCAATATCTTTTCCACTTAAACCATATAAAAACATCAATAGGACTTCCTTCTGCCTTCCAGATAAAGAAAGTTTATAATGAGAGTTTCTTACTCTATAAATATGATGTGTGTTATTAAATAGATTGTTTTTAGTTAAATCCCGTATATTGCAAATAGGAGCATGGATAATGTCCCTGAGGAAATCAAAGGTTTCTGGTGGGGCATAAAAAAGGGTATCTGAACACCTAAAATGAATTTTGTTAAGCTGTAAAAAATAAAAAACCTCTGACGTCTTAGGGGATGATATTATAATAATATTTTTCACGCCATTAAATTTATTTTTCTGGATAACATCTTCAATTGTTTTGTTGATCCCGATCAGGAAATAACGATTATCACATATAATATTCATATAAAGCACCCAACACTTCAATTAACAGACAAATCTTTCATAAGCACACTTATATTTGAGATTTCCCCCTAGTATTCCATTTTTTTTCTTGGCTCTATATATATGAGTATACACAGTCTTTGAACTAATACCAAGCTGATAAGCAATACTTGCTACATTACACCCATGGAAAACATAATAGAATAGTATAATCATCTCATTCATGGTTAATTTATGTGGAGAGTACCCAAACAACAATCTGCCACTAAAAATATATTCATAAATCGATGATAGGCTACTTATTGATTCTACTGGTAATAAGTGAAATTTATAACCGTTAAAAATATAACTCATTAACATACTGTTTTTTTTATCACAAAGGATGACAAAAACATCATTGTGTATTATATGCTCACGATTATCTGGTATAAAAAAATCAGCACCAATAGTAATAGAATGCCTGCTCAATAATTTTTTCAATCCTAACTCAAGATATTTATTGTGCGTAACAATTATTATATTCATACATTACACTCTCTAAAAGCAATATATAAATATCATATTAACTAATTCTCAAATGATTAAGTTGTTCCTATAATATCCAAAGATGTGGGAGGTTTCCCTCCCACATGAATAAGACAACTATTAAATTACACCATTCGCATCAATAATATTATTATCAATATACACATTTGCGCCACTTACACTGCTGTAAAGCGTATAAGTATGCTCAATACCATCTAACGCAGTTGCTTTAACAGTTGTTGCCGTTGCCGTAAATGTACCCAGACTTCCCGCACCGTCAGCACCCAAATCAACTTTGTCATTGGCACCACCGGAAATATAAAGCGTTGAATTGTCATTCATACCCAATACATCCGATGCCGTTAACTTGACTAACTGAGCTGTATTGCCAGCTTTCAGATCGCTGCCAACAGTCATATCCACTTTCTCGAAGCCGGCAATACCTTCATTCTTCCCTGTAGCCAGATTGACAGAAATATTACCTGCCAGAACCAGAGTATCGCTACCTTCTCCACCGTTAATGGAACCTTGATTACCAACAGGTTTGGTATCATAGTCTTTTGTTAGAACAACGATATCATCACCGGCACCCGCATCAATGGTTATATTACCATTTGAAATAGTACCTATTTTGATTGTGTCATTCCCCTCCCCACCATCAATGGTCGTCGCAGCTGAACCTAAAGTTGCACCAGTGGAATCAAATACATCATCTCCCGCCCCCAGTGAAATAGTCGTGTTATATGCACCATCAGTGACGGTAACAGTATCATTGCCGTCCCCCATAGAAACAGTAGCACCACCATAAATCCACCCAGCAGTTAAGGTATCGGCATTATCACCAACAGAAATATTACCGGTCAGATTTTTAGTTACCGTAATATTATCACTACCGTATCCGCCTAAAATTTCACCAGATACAGAGCCATAAATAGTGACGGTATTAACATCTGTGGCTGTGTCAATATTGTTGTCGTTACCCAAGCTTAAATTACTGCCATCCTGATAAACAGAAAGATATTCCTTAGGCATATTAGATATATCTTTTGTACCACTACCAAGATCCAATAAACCAGATAATGTTGTATCGTTATTGTCAGTAGCATCCCCCTGGATAAATGTATCACTACCTGAACCAAGATAAATCTGTCCGGCATTTGTTACACCAGTACGTTTGATCGTAACAATATCATCGCCAGACTCAGTAAAGATATAACTACCCGCATACATAACACGTAATGCAGTATTCATACCATCCATAGTAAAAGTATCGTTACCCTCACCAGTGTATACTCTTGTATTAGCCAGCATGTTACCACGAATGACCATTAGATCATCACCAGCACCTAAATCAACAGTCGTAATGCTTTGATTGCCATCGGTTTTTGTTCCGTCTGGCCCATTATCCTGTGAGTTAGCAACATTACTATACGATGTTGTTTCTTTACCACTCTGGTAATAACCAACATAAACCGTATCATTGTAATCTGTTGTTACCATTGGATCATTTTCACCGCTATTCGCGCCAATGGTATACCCAAAGTCCCCTTTTTCGGCGACAGAAGATGATAGTGAATATTTCAGTGTAAAATCACCGTCCAGATTACGTAATGAAATGGCATTACCATCATAAATAACACCTGTTGCGGATGCTCCCGCATTATCAACGATGTCAGTAGCTGCCGTAACGTTATCAGATGTTCCCGTAATGGTCGCAACAACTTTTTCCATACCCTCGGCATTAAAGGCATCTTGGTTAGCCTCAAGCGTTGGATCAACTATAAATGAAACACTTTTTGAACCGGCAGGAATAACAATTGTTACGGTTGTTGCACCATCATAGGTTACTTTTCCAGTATCACCATGAAGGCCTATTTTCCCGTTATGCTGTGCTCCACCAATATCAGAATAGTCAGCAGCATCAGAATGCCCAGCTCCGCTACCCAATGTAACTGTAACTGTTACATCTGTTGTAGTGACATGATTCAGAGAAACCGTATAAACCAGTCCAGTGGAATCATCCTTATCTTCAATAGTTGCGGGAACATCCATTACGGTCCCATTGACACTAGCTATACCAGTAAAACCATCACCATTGACATCTGTTGATGTTGTCTCAACGCTAATACTCACTGTTGGTAACACATCAGTTTTTGAGGTTACGGTTGACGGGTCACTTTCATTACCGCTCGGATCTTTGGCAACCCCGGTAACTTCACTGTTATCCTTCACATTATCTGCCGGAATGGTCGCTTTATCGCCAGTGCTGTCCGGGATCAGCGTCGGATCACTGGATGTCCAGCCGTTATCCCCTTTCTCCAGCGTCACGGTGTGCTTACCAC
>OGYK01002640.1_pt1 | contig 11364 bp, 8 predicted proteins | sample 1576501 | NCBI WGS metagenome assembly OGYK01 (sample SAMEA3541530, study PRJEB24748) | human gut metagenome | biome: human gut; feature: human-associated habitat; material: faeces | place: China | collected 2012
GGTACGTACGGTGCTGTGAGAGGACGGCGGTTAGTCACCGCCTCCTACTCGATTCATGGGCATAATTTTTACAGTATCTAAGCCACTTCGCTATTCGCTCCTGCAAGAGTATGTGTGCACCACCGGTACCCGGGGCTTACGTCCCTTACACTGTGGAGAAATTGTGCTTACGTGTGCGCCGCTGCTATGCGCGGCTTACGTTCGATATGTTGTGGAGGAAATGTTGTTCAAATCAGTTCAAAGTACTAGACAAATTCCACAAAATATTAGATAATAGAGGCAAATTAGTTTTCATTTTGCATAGGAGGTCGGCATGAAGAAGAAAAAAATAGTTATCGCACTCGGACATGATGCTCTTGGAACAACTCTTCCGGAGCAGCACGAGGCTACAAAGCATACAGCAAAGGCAGTTGCAGATTTTATCAGGGACGATTATGAGGTTGTCATCACTCACAGCAACGGACCACAGGTGGGCATGATTCACACTGCGATGTCTGAGTTTTGCAGGATTTATCCTGAGTATACAGCTACACCTACAGCAGTCTGTTCTGCAATGAGCCAGGGTTATATAGGATATGATTTACAGAATGCTATCCGTACAGAGCTTCTTGGCAGGGGTATTTACAAGACGGTTTCTACAATACTTACACAGGTGGTTGTTGACCCATATGATGAGGCTTTTTACCATCCGACGAAGATCATCGGCCGTGTTATGACAGAGGCTGAGGCTGAGGAAGAGGAGAAGAAGGGCAACCATGTGACACAGGTCGAGGGAGGCTACAGAAGAGTTGTGGCAGCTCCAAAGCCTGTTGATATAGTGGAAAAGGATGCTATTAAGGCTCTTGTTGATGCGGATCAGGTTGTTATCGCATGCGGTGGCGGTGGAATCCCTGTTTTAGCACAGGACAATAAGCTTCAGGGCGCCAGTGCTGTTATCGAGAAGGATCTTGCAGCAGGAAAGCTTGCAGATACTCTTGATGCTGACAGACTTGTTATACTTACAAGCGTTGACAAGGTCTGCCTGAACTATGGCAAGGAGGATGAGAAGCCACTTGATACCATGACTGTCGATGAGGCAAAGAAGTACCTTGCAGCAGGCGAGTTTGATGAGGGTACCATGGCTCCAAAGATTGAGGCGGCTATCGACTTTATCGGTGACTCTGCCATCCGTTCAGTGCTTATCACAAAGCTCAACAAAGAGGGCAAGACAGTTTCAGGTGGTATGGGCACTTTAATTACAAAGTAGAGCTTAATTGTTATAATTCACATATATCCCACACGTCTATATGCATTTTGCAGAGCAGATGTGTGGGAAGTTTTATAAGAAACAAGGTAGCTATTCAGAACCACTGAGAAGAAGAAAAGTAAGATAGAAGGTAACACAAAATGAGTGAGAAAAGGCTTCAAAAGAGAGATGAAATCTCAGACGAGTACAAATGGAAGCTTGAGGATATGTATGAGACAGATGAGCTGTGGGAGGCTGAGTGCGAAAAAGCGTCACAGCTTGCAGAAAAGATATCCGGATTAAAGGGACATCTGTCCGACAGTGCAGCGAGTCTGCTTGATTTTTTTAAGAAGCAGGATGAGCTGTCTTATTATTTGGAGCGTATAGTGGTCTATGCGAATGAGCGCTCACATCAGGACACTGCTGTGTCGAAATATCAGGCATATGTGTCAAAGGCTGAGACACTGACTGTTCAGGCATCAGGTGCGCTGGCATTTGCGAGTCCGGAGATTTTGCAGATAGATGATAAAAGGCTTGAGAGCTTTTACAGTGAGAGCAATGAGCTTATGCACTATAAGCGTGCGATTGATGAGATAATGCGTCAGAAAGAGCATACTTTATCGGCTGCAGAGGAGAATATCCTGGCGCAGTGCGGTGAGATGGCTGCAGCACCGGAGAATATATTCAGCATGTTCAACAACGCGGATATCAAATTCCCGTATATTACTGATGTTGAGGGAAATAAAATCCGTATCACGCACGGCAATTTCATAGATTTTTTAAGCAGTAAGGACAGAAGCCTGCGCAAGCAGGTGTTCCGCGGAGTCTATGATTCGTACAAGAAGTGGAGCAATACTGTTTCCATGATGTACATCAGCAAGCTGAAAAATGACACTTTTTATGCAAGGGTAAGAAAATATGACAGCGCAAGGGCCATGTATTTATCCGATGGCGATATTCCTGAGAGTGTCTATGACAATCTGATTGAGACGGTTCACGCACATCTACCGGCTCTGCACAGGTACATGGCGCTTAGGAAGAAGCTTTTAGGTGTGGAGCATCTGCATATGTATGATTTGTTTGCACCGATTGTGGACAATGTACAGACCACATACACCTATGATGAGGCAAAAAAGCTTGTGGCAAAGGCGCTTGAGCCTATGGGCGATGAGTATGTCAGCACACTTAAGGCTGGCATGGAGAGTGGCTGGATAGATGTATATGAGAATGAGAACAAGAGAAGCGGTGCGTATTCATGGGGCGCTTACGGCACTCATCCGTATGTGCTTTTGAACTATGCCGATAATCTGGACAGTGTGTTTACGCTGGCTCATGAGATGGGACATGCGATGCATACATATTATTCAAATGAGCATCAGAGCATCACCTACGCGGGATACCTGATTTTTGTGGCAGAGGTTGCATCCACCTGCAATGAGTCGCTTCTCATGCACTATATGCTTGAGCATTGTGAGGATGAGAATGAGAGAAAATATCTCATGACACATTTTCTGGACGGCTTCAGGACGACACTTTTCAGGCAGGCGCAGTTTGCAGAGTTTGAGCATATAGCTCATCGGAAAATGCAAAAGGGCGAGCCGGTTACCAAGGATGTGCTAAATGAGCTATGGCATGAGCTGAATGTGCAGTACTACGGACCGGATATGCGCGTGGATGATGAGATATCATATGAGTGGATGCGCATACCGCATTTTTACACACCGTACTATGTATATCAGTATTCGACAGGCTATTCGGCAGCAGTTGCTTTTTCAAAAAAGATACTTGAGGAGGGAAAGCCTGCTGTGGATAAGTATATAGGAAATTTCCTGTGCGGTGGATGCTCGAAGAATCCAATCGAGCTGCTAAAGAGTGCCGGTGTTGATATGAGCACACCAAAGCCTGTGGATGATGCACTCAATGTATTTGAGGATTATCTGAAGCAGTTTGAGACAGCAACTAAGTAAGGAGAAACATTTTTATGGAAAGAATTAAAAGCTTTACAATTAATCATAATATTCTTAAACCTGGATTTTATATTTCAAGAAAAGACGGAGAAATCGTTACATATGACCTTCGTACAAGAAAACCTAATGCAGGAGATTATATGTCCAATTCAGCTATGCACTCAGTGGAGCATATGTTTGCAACATGTGTGAGAAACTCTGAGATTGCAGATGATGTGGTATATTTTGGACCGATGGGCTGTCAGACAGGCTTCTATCTCGTTGTGAGGGATGTCGAGCCGGGGAAGGTTTTTGAAATCACCAAAGAGGTCTTAAAACAGATACTTGAGTATGATGGACCGGTATTTGGTGCATCAGCCATAGAGTGCGGACATTACGAGAATCTGTCACTTGACGAGGCAAAGAAGGAGTGCCGTGCATATCTTAATGTGCTTGAGAGCCAGACAAATATGGAGTTTACTTATCCACAGTAAACGAGGACTAAAAATATAATAGCAAGATAGCAGGAATGGAGAAATAAAATGACAATAGGTGTAATTGGTGCAATGCAGATGGAGGTCGATGACTTAAAGGCTCAGATGACAGACACACAGACAGAGGTTTACAGCGGAGTGGAGTTTGTTGAGGGTAAAATCGGTGATCAGTATGTAGTTGCGGCAAAATGCGGAATAGGAAAGGTATTTGCGGCAATATGTGCAGAGGCCATGATTTTGAAATATGATGTCGACATGATTGTCAATATCGGAGTGGCTGGTACTTTGACAAAGGACTTAAATGTGCTTGACGTGGCAGTAGCAACAAACGTGCTGCAGCACGATATGGATACATCGCCAATCGGAGATCCGAAGGGACTTCTCTCAGGCATCAATATGATTCTGCTTCCGGCAGATACAAAAATGGTGGAGCTCATGTGCTCATGTTTAGCTGACAGGAATATCCACTACAAAAAGGGCAATATCGCAACAGGAGATCAGTTTATTGCCACAAAGGAGCAGAAGGATTATATTTCGAATACCTTTGATGCAATCGCAGCAGAGATGGAGGGCGGCAGCATCGGTCATGTGTGCTATGTGAACAAGGTGCCATTTGCCATTCTTCGCTCAATATCAGACGGCGACGGCGGCGAGACAGACTACCAGACCTTTGCGGAGAAGGCTGCGCATCAGTCGATTGAGGTAGTGCTTGAGTTTATCGGAAGGGCAGAAGAACTGAAATAGAGTTATTTCATTATTCATAATTTGTGATAATAAAGAATAGTATATAGCATGAGTGAATACAGAGCATACATGCAAAATACAAAACTACATAATGGGACAAAACGAAAGAAACGCCGACACAGATTCCTTTTTGGAGTGCTGCTGTCGGCGCTTCTTATTACAGGCGCTTTATATGGCAGAGAGTATGACATATCACAGCTGAAAAATATAGAGGTGATGGAGACACTTAGCAGTGCTGTGAGTCAGTTCGGAGACAGAAAGCTGCCTGTATATTCGGTTCAGACAACAGAAAAAAAGATAGCCCTTTCATTTGACTGTGCCTGGGGAGCAGAGGATTTTGACAGTATGATGGAGACACTTGACAAGCACAACGTAAAGGCTACATTTTTTATGACAGGAGGGTTTGTGAGTGATAATCCTGAATGTGTAAAGACGCTGGTTGAAAAAGGGCATGAGCCCGGAAATCACAGTGAGCACCACTATGATATGGCAACAATCACGGCAGGCGAGATGAAGACGGAGATAATGGATGTGCACAAAAAGGTCAAGGAGCTGACCGGAAAGGATATGAAGGTATTCAGACCGCCATACGGCTCGTACAACAATGAACTGATTGACACAGTGTATGGCTGTGACTATTATCCAATCCAGTGGGATGTGGATTCACTCGACTGGAAAAACTATGGTATGCAAAACATTATAGATACAGTGTGCAATCACAAAAGCCTGGATTGTGGCTCGATAATACTCTGCCATCTAGGCGCCAAATACACCTCGCAGGCACTCGATGAGATGCTCACAAAGCTGCAGGACATGGGCTATGAGATAGTTCCGGTATCAAAGCTGATCATGACAGAAGGCTATCATATGGATGCAAACGGTATGCAGATCAAGGACTGAGTAATTTCATAAATCAATATTTTAGTCAATATTTAGTCAATAATTTAGCCCCTTACGATATTGTTATTTACAGACAAGTGTGTTAAACTAAAACTATATTTTAAAGAAGCTGTGAGACAGCTATGGGGGTAAATTATATGACAGATACAGGTTTTTTAGTAGCATTCTTTATAGTTATTTTTTTAGTTATCATCTTTGCACTTGTCGCTGTAATCGGAGCCGTTACAAGTGCTGTTGCAGGTATCAATGATGATGAGGATGAGATTGAGGAAGAGGGCATTTGAAGCTGAAATAAATAAAAAATCTTAAAAGAGATTAAAAGACATTTAAGGACATCGAATTATATTAATCGTATAATTGGGTGTCTTTTTATTGTCAAAATCTCTTAAAAAAGTATAAACCAATTGAGTTGCAATCCGACACATTGTATAATAAAAGTATAACAGCGAATTAAATTTATTGTGAAAATCGCAGTAATCACATTGTCTATCAAATTAAGGCAGGACATTATCAAGGAAAAGAAGAAGGAGGGGTCAGATGATATCAAGATATAGTGTAAAAAAGCCTTTTACTGTACTTGTAGGAGTGCTGTTGGTAATAGTACTCGGTGTTGTATCACTTGGCAGGATGACGACAGATCTGCTACCGGATATGAGCTTTCAGTATGCACTTATCGTGACAACAGATATGGGAGCAAGTCCACAGGAGGTGGAGAGCGATGTCACCGCGCCGCTTGAAGCAGCTATGGCAACTACGTCCAATATCAAAAACGTAAGCTCAATGTCATATAACAGCTATTCTCTGGTGACATGCGAGTATGAGCAGAATGCCAACATGGATTCTGTAGTGATAGAGATGCAGCAGAAAATAGATCAGGTCAAGGCTGGCTGGAAGGATGGAGTGGGTACTCCGACCATTATGAAGATAAATCCGGACATGCTTCCAATCATGATGACTGCTGTGGATATGGATGGGAAAAGCAAGTCGGAAATCACCGACTTTGTGGAAAACACACTTAAGCCTGCAATTGAGAGTACGGAGGGAGTCGCATCAGTGACTGCGACAGGTGAGCTCACCGAGCAGATACAGGTCACGATGAATCAGGCCAAGATAGATGCGCTCAATGAGAAAATAAATAATGCCGTTTCAAAGAAATTTGACGATGCAAAAAGTCAGATGGATGATGCAAGCGCAAAGATAGAGAGCGGACAAAACGCGATCACATCTGCATCGGATCAGATGAGCGCGGGAGTGGATACGCTAAAGGAGCAAAAGGCAAAGCTTGCAGAGCAGAAGACTCAGCTAGAGAGTACTCTTGCAAGCTTAAATGAGCAGAAAAGCCAGCTTGAAACAATTCAGTCAGCTCTTTCAGACTTCATGAATAGTGATACATATACAAAGACAATTCCGTCACTCAAAGAGGGCGCAAATGCACCGGGTGAAGCGGGCACAGCACTTAAAGCACAGCTTGAGCAGGTTGATAAGCAGATTGCAACACAGTTTTCAGGTCTCTCGGCGCTTGGAATCACCGTAAACACAGCAGATGATCTGCCTGCGGCAGCGTCAGCGATAGCACAGACTCTCATTCAGGTGAATACAGGTATAGAGCAGTGCCAAAGCGGGCTTGACCAGATAGCACAAGGAGAGACAGCACTTTTAGATGCCTATGATAATCTAAACAGTCAGGCAGCTATAAGCTCGATAAGCATAGGACAGCAGTCAGCACAGCTTGCAACAGCAGCGGCATCTCTTGACAGCTCAAAGAAGGAGCTTGAAAAGAGTAAGGATGATGCGCTTGACAAGTCAAACTTAAATGCAGTTTTAACAATTGACTCACTCTCGCAGCTGCTCGTCGCTCAGAATTTTGATATGCCTGCAGGCTATGTAAATGATTCAAATGGCACGCAGTACATAGTACAGGTGGGAGATGAGATAAAATCAATTGATGATTTAACAAATCTAGTGCTTATGGATATGAAGCTTGATGGAATAGCTCCTATTCATGTCGGTGATGTGGCAGATGTTGAGATGACTGACAACTCGGATGAGACATATGCGATAGTCAACGGTAATCCCGGAATAATGCTCTCCATGGAGAAGCAGACCGGCTACTCTACAGGAGACGTCACAGACCGTCTTTTGGACAAGCTTGATTCGCTGGAAAAGGAAAATGACGGATTACACACCACAGTGCTCATGAATCAGGGCGTATACATCGACATGGTTGTAAAAAGTGTGATGCAGAATATGATAGTGGGAGCAATACTTGCCATTTTCGTATTGCTTTTGTTCTTAAAGGATATAAAGCCAACACTTGTTATCGCAGCATCTATACCGCTATCGGTTATTGTGGCAGTGGTGCTTATGTATTTTACGGATATCACCTTAAATATCATTTCAATGTCGGGACTTGTGCTTGGAATAGGAATGCTGGTGGATAATTCAATCGTAGTAATCGAGAATATCTACAGATTAAGGGGAGAGGGATATTCGGTAAAGAAGGCGGCTGTTGAGGGTGCAAATCAGGTGGCAGGAGCCATTTTTGCCTCTACACTTACCACGGTAAGTGTGTACGCGCCAATCATTTTTACTGATGGAATCACGAGACAGCTCTTTGTAGACCTGGCACTTACGGTAGCGTTTACTCTTATGGCATCTCTTGTAGTGGCACTCACATTTGTACCGGCAATTGCTTCAGGCATGCTCAAAAAGACGAAGGATATAAAGCACCCATGGTTTGACCGTTTTAAGGACTGGTATGGAAATGTCCTCGGCACATGTCTCAGGTTTAAGCCGGTGGTATTTATTGTTGCAGTAGTGCTTTTAGTCGGCAGTGGAGCACTTTGCATGTCAAGGGGCATGACATTTATGGATATGGACATGGAGTCAAATCAGATTTCACTTACCATAGAGGCAAAGGATGACGAAAAGCTTGACTTCAAGCAGCTTACAGAGCTGTCTGATAAGGTCATGGACAAAATATCTGATATAAAGGGCATAGACACAATAGGAGCTACAGCGGGCGGCAGCTCGACCATGAACCTGATGAGCTCAGGAAGCGACAGCGTGAGCATGTATATATTGCTTGATGAGAAGTCGGATGTTTCATCGGATAAGGTAATAGATGAAATTGAAAAACGCACAAAGAATCTGGACTGCAAGGTAACAGCATCTTCACAGGCTATGGACTCATCAGAGTTTTTCGGAAGTGGTCTCTCTGTCAGGATTAAGGGTAATGATATAGACAAGCTGCAGAAGCTTGCAGGTGATGTGGCAGATATCCTTAAGGATACAAAGGGCGTGACAGATATAGATGACGGTCTTGGAGATACAATCAATGAGCTTAAGATAACTGTGGATAAGGAAAAAGCAGCAAAGTATGGCTATACGGTGGCTCAGGTATACCAGCTCGTATCCGGTGAGATATCATCTCAAAAGAGCGCAACAACCATTACGACCGACATAAAGGACTATGAGGTATACTTACAATCCGCAGAGCAGTCTGATGTGACTGTGGACGACATCAAAAACCTTACATTTACCTATAAGGATAATGATGGCAGTGAAAAGGAGATTCCGCTCAGTGATATCTGCACTATTTCACAGGAACAGACATTAAGCACCATTCATCGAGATGCTCAGACAAGATATATTACAGTATCAGGTGCGGTTGATGAAAACCATAATGTAACATTACTAAGCAATAAAATTAAATCAAAAATTAATAAACTTAGCATTCCTGATGGCTATTCAATAGACATGGAGGGCGAGGATGAGACAATAAATGAGTCAATGAGTCAGCTTGGACTTATGCTCGTGCTTGCAGTGATATTTATCTACCTTATCATGGTGGCGCAGTTCCAGTCATTGCTTTCACCGTTTATTATCATGTTCTGTATACCGCTTGCGTTTACAGGAGGTTTTATTGCTCTTTTCATCACGGGAAATGAGCTCGGAATCATATCAATGCTTGGTTTTATCATGCTGGCAGGTCTCATTGTAAATAATGGAATCGTGCTCATTGATTACATCAATCAGGCCAGGAGAGAGGGCATGAGCAAGCATGAGGCAATCATAGACGCAGGCCGTACAAGGCTTCGTCCAATACTGATGACAGCGATGACCACCATACTTGCAATGTTTACATCGGCGATCGGTATCGGAGATGGCTCAGATATGATAAGGCCGATGGCAATCGCAATAATAGGAGGTCTCGTATACGGAACCATCCTTACGCTTATAGTAATTCCATGTATCTATGATGCGTTCAACAGAGAGAAGAGCATGGTAGAGGAAGAACTGTAGCAGGATAGAAGGAAAAAAGCTGGAAATATAGAGAGTTGGAGGATTTTTACATGGCAAAGTATATTATGGCATTAGATGCGGGCACTACCAGCAACAGATGTATACTTTTCAATGAGAAGGGCGAGATGTGCAGTGTAGCACAGAAGGAATTTACGCAGTTCTTTCCAAAGCCGGGCTGGGTGGAGCATGATGCAGAGGAAATCTGGGCCACACAGCTTGAGGTGGCAAAGGAGGCAATGGCCAATATCCAGGCTACGGCAGCCGACATATGTGCGATAGGCATTACTAACCAGAGAGAGACCACAATTGTATGGGATAAAAATACAGGTGAGCCGGTTTATCACGCGATAGTATGGCAGTGCAGGCGCACGGCAGAGTATGCGGATTCACTGAAGGAAAAGGGGCTTACAGAGACCTTCAGAAAAAAGACAGGGCTTGTGATAGATGCTTATTTTTCGGCAACTAAGCTAAAGTGGCTCCTTGACAATGTACCGGGAGTAAGGGAGAGAGCCGAAAGAGGCGAGCTTTTGTTTGGAACAGTCGAGACATGGCTTATATGGAAGCTCACTCAGGGACAGGTGCATGTCACGGATTATTCCAATGCTTCAAGAACCATGATGTTTAATATCAATACCTTAAAGTGGGATGATGAGATACTTAAGGAGCTTGATATACCAAAGAGCATGCTTCCAAAGCCAATGCCGTCAAGCTGTGTATATGGTGAGGTGAATCCTGTGTTTTTCGGGGGTCCGATCCCTATCGCGGGAGCGGCAGGAGACCAGCAGGCAGCGCTTTTTGGCCAGACCTGCTTTAGGGCAGGAGAAGCCAAAAATACATACGGTACAGGCTGTTTTCTGCTGATGAACACAGGTGAGATGCCGGTATCCTCAAAGAACGGACTTGTTACCACTATAGCCTGGGGCATAGACGGCAAGGTGGTATATGCGCTGGAGGGCTCAATATTTGTAGCAGGAGCCTCTATCCAGTGGCTACGCGATGAGATGAAATTTATAGATTCCTCAACAGATTCAGAATACATGGCGAGAAAGGTAAAAGACACAAACGGCTGCTACGTGGTGCCGGCATTTACAGGGCTTGGAGCACCGTACTGGGACCAGTATGCCAGAGGAACCATTGTGGGGCTTACCAGAGGTGTAAACAAGTACCATGTCATAAGGGCAACTCTGGAATCAATGGCGTTTCAGGTAAATGATGTGCTTGAGGCAATGAAGGCTGATTCGGGCATCAACCTCACATCACTTAAGGTGGACGGCGGCGCCAGTGCAAATAATCTGCTCATGCAGATGCAGGCTGATATCAGCAATGCACCGGTCAATAGGCCTGTGTGTGTGGAGACAACAGCCATGGGCGCAGCGTACCTCGCAGGGCTTGCGGTTGGCTACTGGGAAAGCATGGATGATATAAAGAAAAACTGGGCTGTTGACCGTGTGTTTGAGCCGGAGATAGCGGCTGATTTGAGAGAAAAGAAGCTTAAAATGTGGAAAAAGGCTGTCGCCTGCGCATTTAACTGGGCGAAGGATGAATAATAGCTGATGCTTGCATTGTTTTAAATGGGCTCAGTGATACAGCAGGTAAACAATATATGGGAATTGGTGGGAGAAAATAACATGTATGATGTAGTAATTATAGGAGCGGGAGTATCGGGAAGCGCCTGTGCCAGAGAGCTTTCGAAATATAACCTGTCCATCTGTGTGGTGGAAAAGGAGGAGGACGTGTGCTGTGGCACCTC
>OGYK01002656.1_pt1 | contig 11302 bp, 20 predicted proteins | sample 1576501 | NCBI WGS metagenome assembly OGYK01 (sample SAMEA3541530, study PRJEB24748) | human gut metagenome | biome: human gut; feature: human-associated habitat; material: faeces | place: China | collected 2012
CCCGATAAAATCTGATCTTTTTATGTTTTTAAAAATCCTTCATGAAACAACCCTGGGCAAAGCACCAACAGAAATAATTTCCGTCATTGCCATTCTCTTAAATAATTTTTCGTAATATTGCGGACGATATTTCCCACATAAAATTCCCTTTTCTCTTCTTATCCATCTGATACATGAAGATGTTTGTAACACGATTTGTGAAATCATCTGGAAGAATATTTCTTTTCAATGTATTGCAGGACGCACAAGCAATTTGAATATTACTCAATTCATCCTCTCCACCTAAATCTAAAGGAATAATGTGATCTAATGTCATATTTTCCAATGTCAATTTTTTTCCGCACAACTGGCATCTTCCATCAAACTGGTGATATAACATCTTTCTTGTTCCTTGACTTCTCTTTTTTCTTCTTGTATGTCTCCATACAATCTTTTTTGTTTTCGTATCAAAAATATAATATCCCTTTGTTTTAGCCGGAGCTTTCTTCATATAATTTTTTGCTTGATTTACACTATCGTATTGAATTGCCTTACTGATATCTTCTGTTTTCCGATGCTTTCCGTCTTCGTTGAAGTAAATATAGTATATACCATTTGTAATTACAAGTGCCATGTTTTAACTTCCTTTCTCTAATATTCATCAGGGAATAACACTGTTGTAACTGATCTGTCTGCTTCAGTAATAATCCATATCTTTCCTTTGCAAGTCTGATATGCTCCCATTATTCTGTTTCCCTCTATTAATGCTTGTTCATTAGCTGCCTTATCTTCTTCGCCAATTTCTCCCCAGTCTTTATTACAGAATCTTTCCAGTGCCTTAAAGATTTCAATTGCAAAAAGCTTGTTCTCCAAAAGTTCTATGCTAATTTTCTGACTTACTACCTGTCTTCCAAGTGTAAAATATTTTGAACTAAACATTTTCTTTCTCCTCTTTAATCTCCTCATAATCAATAACTCCTGAATCCTCTGAACTGTCATATTTCCATCCCCATTCCTCACAGAATTTCTCTGCTTGTGATTCTGTTTCAAGAATTTGAATTGTAATATTAGTTCGTGTTAAGAAAACTCTATACATCTTTTCTCCTCTTCTTAATGAGTAGCGGTCAATCAAATGACCACTAACTCAATAATTACCTTTATTTTATTTCTTCTTTTTCAAAAGCTTGGAATCATCAAACCATTTTATACGTTCTCCGCAAAAGTGTGTTTTAGGCTGTAATACAACACTCTTCCCAATTCTTTTAATTACTCCGCTCTTATCTGTCTCAACTGCAAATTCTGTTATTGATTTTTTCATCTGCATCACTCCTCCTAAACTCCGAGATACAATCTCATGTATTGATACGCAAGTTTTCTTGCCTGTAAATCAATTAATTTGATGTGATTCTCAATGTTCGAACATTCTGAATGAATGTATGTCAACTTGTCCTCTATTGGCATTGTTGATATCAAATTATTGACAATTGGATATCCTATCTTTTTGAATACATCTTTAAAAAGCTCTATAAACTCCTGTTTATTTGGAATATCGCAGTTCATATAGATCGGCTCAATTTCTTCTGTGTATTCTTTAAAAGATATGTAACTCTCACTATTACCACTCATTTCTATAAACTCACTGTACATCATAACTGCTGTTCTCCTCTCCTAATATCCAACCGCTACCCACCAAGCAACCATGCCTACAATAGAAAAAAATGTAACTGCTGTTGTCATATACGCAGAATGATTTAATTCTTTCTCAACTTTCTTTCTGCGCTTATGGCTAATCTGTTTATGCTGTTGTCTGTTCATCTGTACTGGCTTTCGACAGATGTTGATAGTCTGAATCTTTTTCACTGGCTCTGTTGGCTCGATTACTGTATAAGCTCCAAAATCTGCGATTGTTTTATATCTCATGTTTTTCACCCCCTATTCACATTCAAGATAGATATGAAACTCATTGTTTTCACAGTCAACCATTTCAACTTCTCTATCATTTAGTTCAAATGGGATAGAATTTCTGCTGTCGTAGCTTGCAACGACTTCTCCATCATCCCATACATACATATTTTTACTTTCGTTCATTACTGTTAAAATGTTTCCTAACCTCATGATTTTTACCTCACTTTCATTTCTGTCTGCTGTCCTCTGCTTTTAATAGAGACTTGGAACTCTCACCGTGTATGTGGTAGCATTACAGCCGGCGGATTTCTCCGCCTTGACTGTTATTTAATTCTAAGGACTGAATATGTTGTAACTTTTTCGTATGGTTTCAGGTCATCTCCTAAAACTTCCTCAAGTTTCTTTTTGTCTAATGTTGTCCTGCTCTGTGGCTTGTATGTCACCTTAGCATTGTTTGTGATTTCTTCTGTCAGATTGTTCTCTGTCATATAAGAGATAACTTCATGCTCAAGTGCTTTCAGCTCGTTCTCTGTCTCTTCTTTTAATGCTTTTAAGCTTCTTAATTCTTCAATCTTCTTTTCCAGTTCATTCTTTGTAATACACATATGTTTTTCCTCTCTTTCTTTTTACAAGAGCTTTCAGCTCCGATAGGCTTTAAAGTATCTAAGGTTTCAAGACCGTCTCATTATCCCCTTATCCTTATTCGGTATTACGTTGATGTCTCCGGTACGCTTTCGCCACTTCGTTTTCACCTTTCGCTGTTGCTCTGTTGTTTTGTTTGTGATTATATTGTACATCCATTCGTGTACTTTGTATATTGACATTATAGCTAAATGTACACGTAAAAATGTACTCTTTTTTGTATAATAATACACTGATATGTGTACTTTTCACAATTATAGGTACACTTTTTCGTGTATTATTACCATTGTAAAAGTACACTTTGAAGTGTATTATAATATTAACAAATAAATACAGAGTAGGTTCAAATATATGAAGAAATCAGTATATGAAATTATTACAGAACGAATTATTGAACAGTTAGAAAATGGTGTTATCCCATGGCAGAAACCTTGGAGCGGAACACACAGCGGAGCTTATAACAGAATAAGTAACAAGCCTTATTCATTACTTAATCAGATGATTCTAAAACATGGTGGTGAGTACGCAACATTTAAACAATGGAGTGACTTAGGCGGTAAGATTAGAAAAGGTGAGAAATCAGAAGTTGTTACATTTTGGAAGATTCAGCCTTTTGAAGAAGAAAATGAAAACGGTGAAAAGGTAATTAAACAGATACCTTTATTAAGATATTACAACGTGTTTCACATCTCACAGGTTGATGGAATTGAACCGAAAGAACAGTTGAAAATTTCAGATCTTGAACCGATTGAAGAAGCTGAAAAGATTAAAACCGACTACATGAACAGAGAACACTTAAAGATTTTTGAAAAGGTAACAAACAAAGCTTTTTACACTCCGACTTTTGATTATATTGAAGTACCGTGTAAAGAACAGTATCAGAATATAGAAGAATTTTATTCTACACTGTTTCATGAAATGATTCACAGCACTGGACATAAGAACAGGCTCAACAGATTGGAGACAGGAGCAAGCGCACACTTCGGAGGTGAAAGCTATTCAAAAGAAGAACTTGTTGCAGAGCTTGGAAGTGCTACACTTGTCAATATGTTAGGCATTGAGACAGAAAAGAGCTTTAGAAACTCAAGCGCATATATACAGAACTGGTTACAAGCGTTAAAGAACGATAACAAGTTCATCGTATCAGCAAGTAGCAAAGCAGAGAAAGCAGTTAAATACATACTGAATGAACAATAATAAATAAGGGTGTAGTGTATAGGCTACACCCTATTATCACATAAGAAAGAGGTTAAAAGAGATATGAAAAGAACATTGATAACATGCATGATAACAAGTATGATAACAGGAATGACAATACCGCACATGATTGATACTGAAAACACCAAAACAGCAACACAAAGCAGACAAGAGACAACAACAGAAACAACGGTTAATAGTTCACTGAATGGAATTGATATGACAGGATTTGAGACAGAAATATATTATATCAATTCTGCTGAAGATTTCGACAGATGCACCTACGCAGTACAGAATAGAAATGGCAAGATAATTATTGAAGTCGTTCATGCGGTTGTTACTTCTGATAATGGAGATGCAAGGATTACAGCAGATGGAAGTTATATAAAATATTCTGCGGATGATGTAAAGATAGGGGATACAATGGAGACGGTATTGGTTTATAATCCATTAAATAATCATATTGATGATGTGATGTACAGAGCAGACACTTTTCTTGAGTGACTCTAATAAGCGTAAAAAAGGCTAAAGGATTTTGAAAGTCCTCTAGCCTTTTTTGTATTTATCGTATAATAATAGTCTGTTTATTAACGGGGTTATTTTACATCTTGAAACTTGTTTTATTATTCTATTTGGGGTAGATGTGTTCTATCTACACTCCGCTATAAATTTCTGTTGAACCACGGACGAGGTGGTTAAAATCTTGAAAAGGGTTTTATTTTTCTGATTTTGTATAATGTGGTTCATCTACACACTGAGTCAAATTTTCGTAATAAGATATTCTTCATTGACTTTATATAAAATGCCTATTCTCGCAGTTTTTTATTTTTACAACTCATGATATAATAAAGGGAAATAATATATAGGAAGGTGTTACATATGCGTATATATCATACACTAGGTGGACAGTATCTTATACACGACAGGGAATTTTCAATCGGCACAGTCGTACTACACCTAGACAATGGAATTGAAATTTTTTGTAACAAATCCAACTTCTATTCAAAGAAACATAACCTACATGTTTTATTATATCTCCCCGATAAAAAAACATGGGTTCAAGGTGAAATGAAAAACAAGTATACAGATCTCATGTGGGATTATTATAAGAAAAATGAGGAAAAAATAAATCCTAAAAGAATTTTCAAAAAACGTTATCAACATAAAGAAAATAAGCATGGAACGAAACGTGTTACTGTCCCTAAAAGTGTCCAATGGTCTATGAAGCATCCATTTCAGGGCGGTGGCGTTTCTCCTAGGTGAATATACAAATGGAGGCATATAGAATGAAAGTAGAATATAACAAGCTTTTTGAAAAATTAAAGGCAGAAGGAATAACGCAAGCTGTTTTCAAAAAAAATGCAAATATTAATTCTGGAACATTAAATAAATTATTGCATAACGGAAACGTTACAACGGAAATTATCTGTCGAATCTGCGATTACTTCCACTGTATGCCAGATGAGATAATGGAATTCATCCCTGATGCAGATTATATAGAAAAACAAAAGGCAAAAGAAGAAGTCCAGGCACAAATTGACCAGTTACAAGCGAAATTGAAAAATCTATAAAAGTTTAGCACCTAACCAGGGTGCTATTTTTATACGATTGACTCCGCAAAATTGTGGAGTCAATTTTTCGTAATCAGTAATCCCCCTAAACTCTCGACCTTTTGTGTCTTATAATTCCGGCAGCAGCACACAAATAAGAGGGGGCGTATGTTTACATCCAGAAAAAAGAGATACTTATATATCAAGTACCTCTTTTAGAAAATATGGATAATTATTTAATATCCGTGACTACTTCTATATTCATCCGGATCAATGCCATCAGACCTTAATGTATCATCTTCTCCCATAGAATTTCTCCTAGTGCCTTTGTATCCCTTCCAATCATCTCTATGATTCCAATTGTATGTATTAATAGCATCATAATCTAAAGAATCGTTATAGGAATCTTCACAAGAAACGGACATCACACTTAAAATAAATATTGCAATGATTCCTGCAATAACCCATTTACCATTCATTCACTTACCTTCTTTCGGACTTTATTCATTGCTAATCATCTACTTCTAGCTGATAGTTAGGATTTTTTATCATCCTGTTAATACTTAATAAATGCTCCTGCGTAACATACACCCTACCACATTTTTTACAATAGAACACAATATCTGGTGCTTTATTAAAATGAACATATACAGGATCCATTTTCAAATTATGTAAAGGGCATATATTTTCATTTCTTTCGTTGATTGATACATATTTTATCTCTTGTCCAAGTCTTAAACATCCATATCTTTTATGAACAGCAATTTTTTTATTATTAATTTCTGTTTTTTGAATCAAATCCGACATTTCCGGTTTTGCAATATCTTTTAATTTTGATATATTATCAGCAAATATATCATTTAAATTCATTTCTACACGATTACTTTTTATTTGTTTTGCATTCTTTCTTTCCTTAGTATCCCTAAATAATAGAAAATTTTTTTTATTCTTTTCCTTCCCAATTGTAATGCATTTTTTGTAAATTACATTTTCCAATTCATCATATGTGCATATCGCAATTTCACTATAATATAAATTCTGTTCCATGCATAAAAAGAATATAAGCACAGGATAATTATTGTCATGATATTTGGCAATACATTCTTTCTCTGTATCTGACAATCCAAATGTCCAGCTCTTGTATTTATCACTTTTATTATCTTTTATCATGGCGTATTTACAAAAAATTATTATATCCTTTTCAGAAGAATTTGTTGTAATTTTATACACACTTCTTTTTTCGCCTATCTCAAGCAATGTTGGACACGCATCAGGATTCTTCGATAATATTGCATTTAGAATTGCTCCATAATAAAAGTCATACTGATGTAATTTGGACATAATATAAACACCGCCTCCAAGAAAACCAAGTCGCTTCTAATTTTATTGATTATTTTTTAATATACTTGTAATAGAAGTTGTGCATCAATATGATTCTTCACTTATGCTGTAAACTATTTTATTTCTTTTTATTGTTAGTCGAAATATCTCATTATTGAATACCTGTAACTTCATACGGGATTGAGAAAGAACCTGATATTAACACTCCGTCTGCATTTTCATATTCATATGAATTAGTTACCACTTTTGTTATTCCAGAATCATATGCAAATGTTAATTCTAATACTCCACTTTCCCCAGGGGCAATTTCAAAAAACGTAGCATTTTTATTATAAGATTTGTAAGATTTTATCTGCACATCGTCTATATTATATTCATCAATTGAGATTCCTTTAAAAGTAAGATTTTCAGAAGTATTGTTTTTGATTTCGTACTTTATAACAAAGAATCCGTTTCCTATAGACTCCACAGAAGCATTTACAATTTCTAATTCATCTTCGTGCCATAATCCTTCAGCTTTAAGTAATTCCTCTGCACTTTTCGCACCTCTTATCAGTTCAAAAGATGCGTCATTAATATTAAAACTGATCGTATCGTCTTTGTACTCAATTTCCCATTTTTGGTCATTTTTGTAGAGATAGTATTTTTCGTCCTCGCATCCCCATGTAAACTGTGTTAAATTAAATTCATTTGTTTGTGATTCTATTGTTCCATCATCTTTGAAATTAAAGACATCTGGTTCTGAATACAACTTTCCGTAGATCATCTCAGCCATTGTTGCTGATCCTGCTGCCGTAGAAGTCTTGTTTAATGTCCATTCTCCAAGCAGCGGTGATTCTGCTAAAACATTTCCTTCTTCCTGACTATTAGTAGATGATTGGTTCTTTTTATTATCGGAACAACCGGTAAATAATAATCCTACTCCAATTATGCAACTTACTAATAATATTATTATTTTTTTCATAAGTCATTCTCCGTCACTAGATTATTTCGCACTATATAAAATATAAAATTCATTACCGTCATAATCTTGCAATGCCAAATATATTTCACCAGATTTCATTTTCAACAAATATGCTGGACGCTCATTCAATGCTGTATATTCATCCGTACTATAATCTTCTTGCTTTTTAAATGTTACCTCTGTGTTTACTAAAGCATCTTTAAGTTCTCTATTTTCATCTTGAACTGTTATTTTTTTTGTGTCTATCTGATCTATATTATAATAATATTCTGCTGAACTACCTTCAATAAATAAATTTGCATATGGTTCTCCATCCAATGTATCCGCCTCAGTTGTAATCACCCATGTAGGGAAATTTTTATTTTGTTTAACTAATGGCTCATAACTCCAATCTGTTGACATTTCTGCTGCATCAACCCCAAATGGATACTGTTCACTTAATTCTGTCGGCACATTATATATTTTATTCATTTCGTCCTCAATATATTGATTAAGTGCTTTATCTTGGCTTGCTAATGATGAATAAATTTCTTCATAATTAGTAAAATCCGAACTATCTATTGCATTACTTGCATTTGTTTTTGTTTCATTAATTTTTGATAAATCGTACTCTCTCGAAAAATAATTCCTAAGTAATTTATCAGATGTTTCAATCTCTTCTTTAAGGAGTTTGTAATATTTATTATACGAATCTATTTCCTTTGTTGTATTTTCAACTAATACATTAACTTCATTTGAAAGTTCTTTTAAATCACTTAGTTTATTTGAATTCTGCACCTTGTCATATTTCTGTTGTAAATTATCCAATTCTTCAGAATGTTTTGCTTGAAAATATGCTTCACCCTTCAAATCGTTCATTTTCTGAAATTGCTCATTAATTTTAGAATTATACTTCTTTACTTCGTTGTTTCTATATCCTAAAAAGCCACCTACGCCAATAATTATTATTGCAATACCTATTACAATACCAATCGTTTTTTTCTTCATCTTCATTCGTCTCCCATTTTACTCAATGAATCTCTTCCGCACTCTGGACACTTGATTAACGCCATACACAATACCTCCACGCTCTCATATACCTTTTCCTCCTTCTCTTTTGGTAATATTCACCACAAATATAACCTTGTTCTTATGATTTATTATATTCGTTTTAGCGAAGATATTCAATCCTTAGAATATATTTTATGCTTATTACATAGAATATGTAGGAGGCAGCAGATGATTGATTATAGTCCTTTCTGGGAAACGTTAGAAAAATCAACTGAAAATTGGTATACACTGACAAGTAAGCATCATCTGTCTAACAGCACGCTTCACCGTTTAAAACATAATAAAGATGTCTCTACTAAAACTTTAAATGACTTGTGCAGGATATTACACTGTGATATTAAAGATGTGGCTAGATATGTACCGTCCGAAGAAGATCAGCCGTTATAAATTTAGAAATATGAAAGATGGATTTCATCCTAAAAAAATAAAGCACTGGATTTTTGCTCCGGTGCTTTTCTATTATAGTTACTGTTTAATAATTCCTTATGTAATTCAGCCATATTCCGTTTATTTTATTCAACCAAAAGGAATCAGCATCAAGATAGTTAGAATGGATTCTAGGGTGCAATTTCGTTGTTTAAAGTAAAGGATATACGTATTATAATAGGTGGGGGATAATTAACATATCTTGAAATGAAAGCTCGTATAATAGGATACTACCATAGATATAAACGAGGAAAAATATTTGTTGCTGTATCTAGGGAAGTTGCAAAGGATTATCTTTAAAGAAAGAGGAAAGGTGATTTTGAAACGTTGTTTACTTTAGTACATTAAGGTTGTAATGTGTTAAAGTAACTGTTACATTTATAAAACATTTCCCTATATCGATATCATCTCTTAATCTACGCCAACGTTTTTATGCGGAAAATCAACACTTTTAGCGTTTTACATCAATATAATCATAATACCACAATTTACTTGTAAATCAAGCATTTTCTAAGCATCACATCTTATTACTATCTTATCGAACCCTATATCGTTAAAACCCTTATTTTACAATGATTTGAGCGTATTTTTTGAAAAAATCAAGGCAGCAGATGTGATAAAATTGTAAAAAAAATAGGCATACCGAGCGGTATTTAAAACCATAATCGATATACCTATATTATTTTATACGTCAATATATAAAATATCTCAAATAAACATACTTGTTTTCAAAATATGTTTGTGTCAAATATCTTATGTTTTCTTCCTTTCTTTAACGGCTTTGCTTTTCAAAACAGATGCTTGCATTTCTGCTTGTTCTAATAGTATGATAAATGTAACAGGTGTACTGGAAAGTACAGACAACATGAAAAGAATAGATATTTTAGCAAAATACGGACACTTAATAAAACATTATGGAACTGGAAAAGACAGTTACTATTATTTCCGTATTCCAGACAAAACAATCAAAGGTGGTGCATTTCGTAGGAAAAAGAAAACCAAAGAAGAAATAGAATCTGCATTATGTGATTATTTTATTGAAAAAGAAAAACAGAATTCCATTGGAAAGGATACAGCAACTTTTGAACAGCTATTCTATGAATTCATGGAACATAAGAAAGAAAAAGTTAGTGCAGGAACAATAAGGCGAATGTCATTCGATTGGAAAAAGTATTATAAAACAAATCCAGAGTTCATTCAGAAACCATATAAGGACGTTACCCCCATTGACATTGATGATTTTCTGAATAACATAGTGAATACAACAAAGATCAAAGACAAGGCGTTCTGTAACATGTGTGGAATCCTAAAACAAACTTTTGGTTATGCAGTATCAGCAAGATATATTTCAGCAAATGAGAATCCATACAGAGTTGAAGTGAACCGAAAGAAAATTATTCCGACTAGGAAGAAAACAAGTACACAGGAAGTATATAATAATTCCGAAAAACAATTACTACTTGATGAAATGAGTCGCAGATTGCAAAATAATCCGACTAATACATGTATACTTGCTATAATGCTTGATTTTGAACTAGGAACACGTAGAGGGGAAATACTTGCTATTAAGAGTTCAGATATAAAGAATGGTGAAATACATATTCACAGGCAGGTTGTAGAAGATTTTGATATATCTAATTTAGACAGTCTGAAACGTATCGGATACCATGCGGTAGAGTACACTAAGTCGGATGCAGGAGACAGATACATCCCATTAACACAAAAGGCACAAGAGTATATCAAACAGATACAGCGGATAAATAAAGAAACTGGCGAATCATATCAAGATTTTCTATTCGTAAAAGATGGCTATATATTAAATCCTAATAGGCTGTATACTCTCCTTAAAGATGCTTGTAAGCGATGTATTAATATTCCTGTAAAGGGAACGCACAGAATCAGAAAGACCTTTGTTTCAACTTTAGTAAACAATGGAGTTCCAATAACAACAGCAAGCAGAATCGCAGGACATGCAGACGAACGAACAACAATAAAAAATTATCTGTTTGATACAAATAACGAGGAAGAAACAAAGAAAGCTATTTTAAATGCTTTAGGAGATAATCCAGAATCTAGTGTCACCACAACATATAGAAATGTAGAAAACGAAAACGTGACAAAACGTGACAACAACATAATTTTATTTCCGAGCAATAAAAAAGCAGAAAACCCTTGTTTTACAAGGATTTCCCACTAAACATACAAACGGAGTTGGTGGGATTCGAACCCACGTGCCCCGGAGGGCTAA
>OGYK01002657.1_pt1 | contig 11301 bp, 9 predicted proteins | sample 1576501 | NCBI WGS metagenome assembly OGYK01 (sample SAMEA3541530, study PRJEB24748) | human gut metagenome | biome: human gut; feature: human-associated habitat; material: faeces | place: China | collected 2012
CGAAAAATTTGACGACGCATCTGTCGCACAATCTTTGTGCGGTATTGCCTTTATCATAGCACAGTCGGGTTCCGTTTGTCAAGAAATGCGGCAAAGGGGGGGGATTTGGATTTTCAGGAATCCGCGACCGACAGTGCCACAAGCAAAGAAATCGAAAAACGCCCTCTGCACGTCATGTCCAGAGAGCGTTTCCTTGGGAAACACTGCATAAAGCCCGCCTATCAGCTTTGCACGCAATCTGACGACGCATCTTACGCACAAGCTTTATGCAGTGTTTCCCTTGTATTTTTATTGCAATAACGGATTGCTTACCGTTCCAGAATCTGACTTCTGTCCGGTCCGTTGCCGACCATGACTACCTTGCACTCGCAGACTTCTTCCAGCCGTGCGATATACTTCTTGCAGGCTTCCGGCAGTTCGTCAAAGCTCTTGCAGCCGGAAATATCTTCGTCAAAGCCTTCGAATTCCTCGTAGATCGGCGAGCAGTCTGCCAGAGATTCCAGTGCTGCCGGAAAATCTTTCAGTACTGTGCCGTCCGGCTTCTGATAGCCAACGCACATTTTCAGGGTGCCGATGCCGCTGAGGGTGTCCAGCTTATTGATTGCCAGACCGTCCAGACCGTTGGTGCGGACAGAGTGCCGTACAATGACAGCATCGAACCAGCCGGTACGGCGGGGTCTGCCGGTAGTGGTACCGAATTCGCCGCCCTTGTTGCGGATCGTGTCGCCGGTTTCGTCATTCAGTTCTGTCGGGAACGGTCCCTTGCCCACGCGGGTGGTGTATGCCTTTGCCACGCCGATGATGTTGGTAATCATCTTCGGGCCAACGCCGGTACCAATGCATGCACCTGCTGCAATGGGGTGAGAAGAGGTAACATACGGATAAGTACCGAAGTCAATGTCCAGCAGGGTTGCCTGTGCACCCTCGAACATAATGGTCTTTCCTGCCTTGTTTGCCTCATAGGTCAGAACGGAAACATCGTCCACATACTTTGCCAGACGCTTGCCGTATTCGGTATACTCTGCAATCACTGCGTCCAGATCAAATGCCTTGCCGCCATAAACAGCAGTGATGATCTTGTTCTTCAGTGTGCCGGTAGTCCGTGCCTTTTCTGCGAAAATTTCCGGATGTACCAGATCATAGATCCGCAGACCGCAGCGTTCGTACTTGTCCATGTAAGTCGGACCGATGCCACGCTTGGTGGTGCCGATGTCCGAGTTGCCGCGGAACTTTTCCGACAGACCGTCCAGCTCAATGTGCCACGGCATTACCACGTGTGCACGGGGATCGATCTTCAGGTTTGCGGTAGAAATGCCGCGGCTTTCCAGACTGTCCAGTTCAGAGATGAAGTCCTTCGGGTCCAGAACCACGCCGGCACCGATCAGGCACAGGGTTTCCGGATAGAGAATACCGGACGGGATCAGGTGCAGCTTGTACACTTCGCCGTTGTTGACAACGGTGTGACCGGCATTGTTGCCGCCTGTTGCACGAACCACCACATCTGCACGAGATGCCATGATGTCGATGATCTTACCCTTTCCTTCGTCTCCCCACTGTGAACCGACTACAATATTTGCAGGCATAAGAAATTCCTCACTTTTCAAAATAGGATTTGTTTCCGGAATCCAGCTTCCGGTGCAGTGTATCACTGCAGCATACTATTCTATTATAACAGGCTTTTTCGGGAAATGCAATAGCATTTGCAGATTTTTTTCTTTTTGTGGGGTTTCTGCGGGGAAATGCGGGGGTTGTCATCGCCGTTCACCCGCAAAAATCCACCGCTTGTCGCAAACCGCTTGAGGCGTTCTGCAAAATATGCTATGATATAGGCAACACCGCGAAAGGAGGAACAACGCCGCGTGAAGATACAAATACAACTGGACAGCCAGTGCGAAGAACCGGAGATTCTCATTCGCACCGCCGCCGTAACCGCAGAGATTCGCGAACTGGTGGAAAAGCTGTCCGAAAAGCGTTCCGATTCCGTTGTGGGCTATGATGCAGACAGTGCCGTCCTGCTGGAAAAATCCCAGATCATTCGTATCTACGGAGCCAGCCAGAAAGTCTATGCCCAGACACCGCAGGGGAAATTCTGTCTGCGGCAGCGGCTCTATGAACTGGAACAGCTGCTGGACGAAAAAACCTTTGTCCGCATTTCCAAATCCGAGATCATCAACCTGCACTTTGTCAGGCGGCTGGATCTCGGCATTACCGGCACGATCGGCATGCAGCTGAAAAACGGCGAAACCGCCTATGTTTCCAGACGCTATGTCAACCACATCAAATCCATACTCGGACTATAGGAGGTTCTCTCTATGAAAAAACAAATCCTGCTCCGCAGTGCCATTGGCTTTCCGGTGGGTGTCTGCGTGTGCAATCTGATTCTCCTGATCATCGCCTTTTTCCTCGGCACCTACGCTCCGTGCAGCCCCACCTGCACCGCCCTGTTTGGCTCAGAACGCACCGGCGTGGCTGTGCAGTTTCTGTTGTCCGGACTGGTGGGAGCTGTTTATGCCGGCAGTTCCGTCATCTGGGAAGTGGAAACATGGAGCCTGTTCCGTGCCACTGCCACCCACTTCTGCATTACAACCCCGCTGTTCTGGGGGGCTTCTCTGCTGCTGGGTTGGTGCGGTCTGAACCTGTGGAACATGCTGCTCTATCTGGGCATTTTCCTCATCATATACCTCAGCATCTGGCTCAGCCAGTACAGCGTCTACCGGCGGAAGATACAAAAGATCAACCAGAAACTACAGGAGGACGCAAAGTAAAAGCAGTGAAAATACCGCACAAAAAACGCCTCCTGCACCCAACCGTGCAGAAGGCGTTCCCTTGTATCGTTTTACTTCGAGAACCGTCCGTCCTCGTCCTTGATCTTGCTCCACATATACCGCAGCATCCAGCCGTCGAAGTCGGTGATCTTCATGGCAGAGCCTGCCATCATCAGAGAATTTTCTCCGCCGGGGAAACCGCCGGGCGGGAAACCGTTGGATTCGCCTTCGCCGCCGTAGAAGTCTGTCATGCCGAAGCCGTGACCGATCTCATGTTCCAGCACGTGAATGCCTGTGCCGTCCAGCATGTTGAGGTACGCTGTATCCGAAAGCCGCTGTCCCCAGTCACCGCCGCAGCCGCCGATGTTCGGGAAGCCCTGTGTGCCCCACAGGTACATATCAAAGCGGCTGTCCAGCCCGTTGGGGTAGACATAGCTGCTGTCTGCAAAGTGGTCAAAACGGGAGATTTCCGACGGGGCACTGGGCAGCTTATCCGGAATGGTATCCACGCCGTTGGAGGTATCATAGGTGCTGTCATAGTCGGAAATCAGGTTGTCATAGACAACTTCGTCCGGCTGCAGGTCTTGCAGAACGGATTTGTCCAGCACTGCCCAGCCTACAATTTTTACGTCCACATGGTCATACTTCCAGCCGTCCCAGCCCTTGAGCCAGTCGTTCCAGCCGTTGATGCTGTCGCTGACCAGCTTTTCAAACTGCTGCCGCTGTTCCAGTGTCAGCGTCCGGTAGGACTGCCACCGTACCACATAGTTGATCGTACCGTTTCCGGCATCGATCTGGTCAAAAATGGTGTTTCGCCGTTCCGTAGACTTTTCCACAGCAATGCGGTTGTTCCAGATCCAGTCTGCCGCATAGGTGTAATCTGACGGGAAATCTGCCATAGTCAGATCCTGACGGGGTGCTTCTGTGGTGGTAGTCACTGTAGTTTCCGTCGTTGTCGTTGTAGTCGTAGATTCCTCTGTAGTCGTGGTGACAACCGGTTCCGTCGGCTCTGGTACCGGCGGCACGATCGTACATGCCGGCACGGAAACCGCTGCAAGTGAAACCGATTCTCCCAGCAGATACTGCTGGAGCAGCTTCACATCAGCAGCATCTAAAACGCCGTCCCCGTTGGCATCGCCCACAGCCTGCTGCATAAAGCTGACCTGTGGCTGTTCCACTGCCTGCCGCAGCTGCACCAGATCGGTGCCGTCCACAACACCATCATCGTTCCAGTCGCCCATGTGCAGATCGGTCACTGCCTGCGGTGTCACCTGTGCATAGACCGGCGACTGCACACCGCTGCGGAATCCCCGCAGATAGCCGTCCTCTCCGAATTCAAACTGCCCCGCATTTGTGGAGATCTCCAGCCTGTTTTCCTTTGTGTTTTCTGTCAGATAGTATTCGCCTTGGGACAGTGCGGATTTGATCGTAACGCCCAAGTTGGTTTCCGTGAAATACCACGTGTTGTAGGGTGCTGCACCGTCTGCCTCATAAAAGCCGACCTGTACACCCTCACCCTCGGTGCCGCCCAGCACACTCAGATAGCGGCCGGTGCTGTCCTGTAGCATGTATCCCGTCCAGGTATTGTACGATTCCGATGATACCGCGATCACCGGAACGGACACTGTCCCCAGAACTGCCGCAGTCAGGGCAGCCGCACAGCGTCGCAGCGTTTGTTTTTTCTTCATACTCAAATTCCTCCCGAACCGAAACCCCTTTCGGTTCTGCTCTCGGAGCGATCGCAGCACTGCACACGCTCCCATTTCTAAGGAAACACTGAATAAAGCCCGCCTGACGGCTTTGCACGCAATCTGCTTGCAGATTTTCCGTCATATTGCCCAGAAATCCCTTGCCAGACACCAAGTCTGCCTGCGGAATTTCTGTGCAATCTGCCGAAAAATCTGACTACGCATCTTACGCACAAGCTTTATTCAGTGTTTCCCTAATTTCCAATATGCTTATTATAGCACATCGAAATTATAAAAGCAACATTTTTTTCCTGATATGAGGAATATTTTTATTAAAAAAGCATATCTGTAACAAATCTGACAACATGCCCCTTTTCAATCGCCCTTGGCAATTTCACCGGAAATCCGCATGAAATCTCGTACAAATTGCGGATTGCACCCATGCAGTATTTCATGTTATAATAATAGTATATATAAAGCGGCACTGTATCAGACGAAATTTGCGTCATGCTGTTGTGAGCTTGTGTAAGACAGGAGAACGTTTATGAAGAAAAGTGCAAGAATCGCCCTGCACTGTCTGCTGGCAATGGTACTCACCGTACCGCTGGCAGCATGCGGTTCGGATACCAAAGATACCACCCCGAAAAAAGACATGTCCACCAACACGCGGGAACAGCTGGCAGAATTGTCCAAGTCGGACGAACGGCTCACCGGTGAGCTGAAAAACAAGACGATCAAGTGGATGTCAGACTGGGACATCAACTCCGACGATACCGGAAAAACCACGCCCATCGAACTGGCAGTGTTTCAGGAACGATACGGCGGACAGATCGAATTCCACCAGACCACCTATGGTGCACGGTATGACAACCTCGCCAACGCCATTAACAGCGATGAGGGCATCGACTTTTTCTACGGCGGCAACTGGGACGCATTCCCCAAGGGTGCTGTCCGCGGCATGTTTGTCCCCTATGATGATTACATCGATCTGGACTCTGACCTGTGGAAAGACGTAAAGGCTGCCAATGATGCCATGGTCTGGAACGACAAGCACTACATGGCAATCGTAGAAGTTACCGGCGACCAGTGTGCCATTATCTATAACAGCAAGACTATGGACGAAAACGGTCTGGACGATCCCGCAGAACTGTTCGAAAAGGGCAAGTGGGACTGGGACGCTTTCGAGGATATGCTCTCGGAATTCGTAGACACCTCTGACGAACGCTACGGCATCGACAGCTGGTATTTCGAATCCGGTCTGTCCGCTTCCACCGGTGTTCCCTATATCGGACTGGAAAACGGCAAGCTGGTGAACAACCTGCGGAACGAAGCCATTGAAGATTATCAGAACTGGATGTACGGATTGTGGCAGTCGGACTATATCGCTCTGGGTGTCGGCGACTACGGCTGGACCTCACGGGATTACTACATCGGCGAAGGCAAGCTGCTGTTCTACCCCTGCGGGCTGTGGGCACTGGGCACTGAAAAATCCCAGTGGTCCAAAACATTCGGCGAGGACGTGTTCTTTGTACCGGTGCCGAAGTACGACAAGGCAGACGAATACTATATCCCCACCAGTGTCAACGCCTACTGCTTCGTCAAGGGCGGACACAATCCGGAGGGCGTAGGCAAGTTCCTCGACTGCTTCCGGTTTAGCAAGATCAGCGACGGTGCACAGGAGATCAGCGACGAACAGTTCGTCAAGGACTACGAGTGGACCGACGAAATGATCGAGATGAAAAACAAAATGAACGAAATGGCTCTGGCGAATCCGGTATTCGACTACTACAACGGCATTTCCTCTGATGTCACCGACATTCTGGACAGCAGTGTCAACGGCATTCGTGCCACTTCCCGCGGGATTCCGTGGAACGAATCTGTCAACGCGATCTATGACCAGACACAAAACTTCATTGATGAGGTCAACGAAAAGAACGCTGCTGAATAATCCCCTAGTAAACTATAACAACTCTGAAATATTGCAAACAACCGCCGGCAGAAGATTTCCCCTGCCGGCGGTTGTTTTTCCACAAAAAAGCCGGAACACAGGCGAACCCATGTTCCGGCTTTCTGTATACGATAAAATTGTCAGAGAAGTTCTCTCACGGTTTTCCTTAATACATACCGCCCATGCCGCCTGCTGCCGGAGCTGCTGCTGCCGGTTCTTCCTTCGGAATGTTTGCAACGGCACTCTCGGTAGTCAGAACCATAGAAGCGATCGATGCAGCGTTCTGCAGAGCACTTCTGGTGACCTTGGTCGGGTCTACGATACCATTGCTCATCATATCGCAATAGGTTTCGTTGTATGCATCGAAGCCATAGCCAACCTTGCGGCTGCGGCGAATCTTATCCACGATGATGCTGCCTTCCAGACCAGCATTTGCAGCGATCTGACGAAGCGGAGCTTCCAGTGCACGGAGTACGATCTTTGCACCGGTCTTTTCATCGCCGTCCAAAGACGGAACCAGCTTTTCTACTGCCGGAATTGCATTGATCAGTGCAGTACCGCCGCCGGCAACGATGCCTTCTTCTACAGCTGCCTTAGTTGCAGACAGAGCGTCTTCGATCCGCAGCTTCTTTTCCTTCATTTCAACTTCTGTTGCAGCACCGACCTTGATGACTGCTACACCGCCGGACAGCTTACCGATACGTTCCTGCATCTTTTCCTTGTCGAAATCAGAAGTGGAAGCAGCGATCTGGTTCTTGATCTCTGCGATTCTCTCCTCGATTGCTTCCGAAGTGCCTGCACCGCCGACCAGAATGGTGTTTTCCTTGTCGATCACTGCCTGACTAACCTTACCCAGCATCTCAATGTTTGCATCAGCCAGTTCCATGCCCAGATCAGAAGACAGAACAGTACCGCCGGTCAGGATCGCAATATCCTGCAGCATTTCCTTCCTTCTGTCGCCGAAGCCCGGAGCCTTGACAGCTGCACACTTAAAGGTACCGCGGAGGTTGTTCAGGATAATGGTGGTCAGAGCCTCACCCTCAATGTCCTCTGCGATGATCAGCAGCTTCTTGCCCATCTTGACGATCTGTTCCAGCATCGGCAGAATGTCCTGAATGTTGCTGATGGTCTTATCGGTGATGAATACCAGAGCATCATCATAAACGACCTTCATCTTCTCGCGGTCAGTGATCATGTACGGGGACATATAGCCGCGGTCGAACTGCATGCCTTCTACCACTTCGCTGTAGGTTTCCGCAGTCTTGCCTTCTTCAATGGTGATAACACCGTCGGTAGAAACCTTTTCCATTGCTTCTGCGATCAGCTTGCCGACATTTTCATCTGCGGAAGAAATGGTAGCAACTCTTGCAATATCCTCTGTGCCGTTAACGACCTTGGAATTTTCCTGAATAACCTTTACCGCAGTGTTCACCGCCTTTGCGATACCCTTGCGGAGCACCATGGGGTTTGCACCGGCAGCGATGTTCTTTGCACCTTCGTGAATGATTGCCTGTGCCAGAACGGTTGCGGTTGTGGTGCCGTCACCGGCAGCATCATTGGTCTTGGTAGCAACTTCGCGAACCAGCTGTGCACCCATGTTTTCAAACGGGTCTTCCAGTTCGATGTCCTTTGCGATCGTCACGCCATCATTGGTTACCAGCGGAGCACCGAATTCGCGGTCCAGAACCACGTTTCTGCCCTTCGGTCCCAGTGTGATCTTTACGGTGTCTGCCAGCTTGTCGATACCGGCAATCAGTCCGTTTCTTGCGTCTGCATTGTACTTAATATCCTTTGCCATAGGTCAAAACTCCTTTTCTCTGTTGTGGAATCGTTCTTGTGGGATCACTTATTCTGTGATGCCCAGAATCTCGCTTTCATATACCAGTGTCAGTTCCTCGCCGTCCAGCTTGACGGTCTGACCTGCACTGTGGCTGATCAGAACGGTATCGCCAACCTTGACTTCCATGGGAACGCGTGTGCCGTTCGGGGAGAACTTGCCTTCGCCGCATGCAACGACCTTGCCCTTTGCGGGAACGCCTGCCGGATTCTTGGTCGCCAGTACCAGACCGCCTACGGTCTTTTCTTCTTCTTTTTCTACTTTAATCAGTACTCTGTCTGCTAACGGTTTCATTGTCATGATCCATTCCTCCTGCAACATAACATTATCACTTGTTTTCGAAATGTGTTAGCACTCAATATTCCCGAGTGCTAATATCTATTTTACCAACTTTTCAGAAAAAATCAAGGGCTTTTGTGCGATTTTCCGGAAATTCAGACATTTTCACAAAAAAGAAATCTTCCCCATGCCAAAACAACAGCAACATCCACAAATGCCCTGCCATGAAATCTTGAAAAAACAGCCGCAAATCTGTTTCCATGCAAAAATAAACTAACAAATACACGTGTAGAAATCACTATCTTCACATTTTACAATTTAAAAATAATTGAGAAATAAAATATACACCTATCAATCACAGTGCTATAGTATAATAATATTGCAAGAATGTGACAGCGACCGACGGAATTTCCGCGGTCCTGCCGGAAGCAGCTCTGCTTCTCTTTTGTATAACCCCCAATATTCGTACAAAAAAAGAAGCGAAAAAACAAATCTATTCTGAATTATGAGGAAGGCGTGAAAAATCATGGCATTGGAAAAAGTTCTTGTTGTTGATGATGACCCGAATATTTGTGACGTACTGCGGATGTATCTGGAAAACGAAGGATACAGTGTAATTCTGGCGTACGATGGTGAAGAGGCTCTGGTAAAGTTTAATGCACTGAAGCCGGACATCATTCTGCTGGACGTAATGCTGCCCACTCTGGACGGCTGGCAGGTTTGCCGCGAAGTCCGCAAGAAGTCCAGCGTGCCGATCATCATGATCACCGCAAAGGGCGACACCTTTGATAAGGTACTGGGTCTGGAACTGGGTGCAGACGACTATATCGTAAAGCCGTTCGACACCAAGGAAGTTATCGCACGTATCAAGGCAATTGCAAGACGTGTGGGCAATTCTCCGGAGGAATCCGAAGTCAAGGAAGTTCGCTATGACAAGCTGTCCGTAAACATGACCCGTTATGAACTGCGTGTAGACGGCAAGGTCGTAGACACCCCGCCGAAAGAACTGGAACTGCTGTTCTATCTGGCATCGAACCCGAACCGCGTATACACCCGTGACCAGCTGCTGGACGAAGTATGGGGCTTTGAGTACTATGGCGACTCCCGTACCATTGATGTCCACATCAAGCGTCTGCGTGAAAAGCTGGAAGGCGTTTCCGACAAGTGGTCTTTGAAGACCGTCTGGGGTGTCGGCTACAAGTTTGAGTCTGAAGAAGAAGACTAAGTCCCGTGGAAAAAGCAGAACAAAGTCGAAAAAAAAGCCACCACTGGCTCCGCATCTGGAGAGCTGTTTTGATCCGGCTGCTGCTGGTCGCTGTAGTTCTCATTATTACGGTAACTGCACTGTCCGGTTATGCGATCTCCAAATATAAGCAGGATTATTACAGCAATTCCATGCGTGCCTGCGATATTATGGCGAAGGATTTCACCGAATACAACACCCAGAACCCACAGTTGGATCTCTGGCAGGAGTATATTCCGAAAAGTGTGGATAAAGTTGCCGAACAGATGCACGTTTTTCTGTACGTGTTCAATGCAGACGGCAGCTGCCGGATAGCAAGCAGCAACAGCAGCATCGCGGCAGCAGACCTGGCTCTGAGCAACGAAATGCTGGCGGGCATACGGAAAGGCGGCGAATACCTGACGGACAAAGCCTCCGGCAAGATCGATCATTCGATCGTAGAGCCGATGCTCACCCGCGGATTCACATTCACCCTGACGGAAAACGGTGTAGAAAACACTTATTATCTGTTTGGTGCATCATACACCAAGCCTTTGAATCTGTATACCACACATCTCTTTTTGTTTATGGCGATCCTGTCGTTTACACTGCTGCTGATTGCGGGCGTTCTGATCTTTTATCAGGTATGGCGAGGTAATTCGCAGCTGGAACAGCTGGAAGCTGCATTGCAGCGTTATGCACAGGGCGACTACAGCCAGCCCATTCCTGTGGAGCAGTATACCAGTTCCAATCTGGAACTGATCGCCGCACTCAGCGAACAGATCGGCAGTCAGTCCGGACGGGCTGAAGAATCCAGCCGCCAGTTTGTGTCCAACGTTTCTCACGAACTGCGTACCCCGATGACCATTATCAGCGGGTTCGTAGAGGGCATTCTGGACGGCACTGTTCCCAAGAACAAACGCATGGAATATCTCTCTATTGTGTCGCAGGAAGTCCAGCGACTGAAAATGCTGGTCACTTCCATGCTGAATCTGACAAAGTTTGATGCCGGCACCATTCAGCTGAATTACCGTATGTTTATCCTGAACGACACCGCATTCCGGACGATTCTGATGTTTGAAAACCGACTGGAAAAGCGGCATGTTTCCGTAGAAGGACTGGACGGTGAGCCGATTCGCGTCTGTGCTGATCCGGATCTGATCGGACAGGTGGTCTACAATCTGGTGGAGAACGCCGTGAAGTTCGTCAACGACGGCGGCACGATCTCGTTCACCTTTGCAGACGAGGAAGACTGCTGGGTATTTGCAGTACGCAATACCGGAAACGGTATTTCCAAAGAAGAACTGCCGAAAATCTTTGAACGATTCTACAAGTCCGATGCCTCCCGCAGTCAGGATAAGACCGGACTGGGGCTGGGGCTGGATATTACGAAAAAAATCATTCACCTGCACCACGCACAGATCAGTGTCCGCAGTGAGGAACATGCCTATACGGAGTTCGAAGTGCGTTTGCCGCACGTAGAGCCGCCGGAACAGGAACACGAATGATATAAGGCAATACCGCACAAAGAGCGTCTGGCGACTTTGCACGCCATCTGCTTG
>OGYK01002662.1_pt1 | contig 11290 bp, 6 predicted proteins | sample 1576501 | NCBI WGS metagenome assembly OGYK01 (sample SAMEA3541530, study PRJEB24748) | human gut metagenome | biome: human gut; feature: human-associated habitat; material: faeces | place: China | collected 2012
AAATTAGGAGTTGGGACAGACTTCCGTGTTTTATACGCTTGCCGAAGATTCGACCAATGCCACACATCGTATGGATAAGTCGGAAATCCTGATTATTAAGTATGAAGATGGCCGGACGATGACGATGAAGGATGCCGGTGCGGCTGTTTCCGCGCCTGCGGCTGTAAACCCTGCTGCAAAATCGGTCAGCGAGGAAGCTGTGAAACAGAATGAAACGATGATACGCAATCACAACCTCCGTTCTTTGGTTTACGAAGGAACGAAGCGGAAAGGCAAAGAAGCGAGTACGATGTTCCTTGCTTTGGGCGTTAAGCCGTCAAGTGCCTTGTACGACGGAAATTTGTCGGTACGTTTGGTTCCCGGCTATTTTAGTGCTCGTGACGAAAAGTTTGTACCTTATTCGGAGGTGGAATATTTTAGTGTTATGGCGTTTTCTCCTTATTTCGTGACGGAATTGGAAAACCATACGGACAAGACTTTGTATAAAATACTCCGGCTCAACAGAGTTCGGTGTCCCATTGATCCGCTGCCCATTTTCGCCACCGGTCTGCATTCCGACAACTTCCACCCGGTACTTTTTATCTTCCCCAAGTCCCCGCAGCTTCACATACTCCGTCGCCGGATTACACTGCGTATTCAGCGTTACCACAGTAACCAGCGCCTCGCTTCCATCCGGCCTGCAATACTCCCACGCAGCATATTCTTTTTTCTGTCAGACATCCGTCAGCCTGTAATACCTGCCCTGCCGGATCAGCATCTCAAAACGGTGGTAATTTTTGAGCTGTGCCCTGACCTGCTCCTTTTCTTCTTCCGTCAGCAGATTTAAATCCAGCTCATAACCAAAACTGCCCGCCATGGCAACTGCTGCCCGCGTCGCAAGCTCTGTCGTCCTTCCGGTCTGGTGGTTCGGCACCGCCGACACATGGGAACCGACCGTACAGGACGGATAGGCAAATGATGTTCCATACTGTATTTTGACACGCTCGATCGCATCCGTATTGTCACTGCACCAGATCTGCGGTGTATAATACAACATTCCCGCATCAAATCTCCCGCTGTTTTTGACCAGACATCCGTCAGATGGCGGTTCATATCCATCTTGACATAATCCGCTTTTGTGTCGTCGAGCACTTTCGCAATCTGTGCAAAAATGCCATCCACAACTTCTTTTCTGGAATAATCCAGTACTAACTGATAGCGTGCACGCACCGGCTTCCTTCCCGGAATCGTAAATGCCCAGTCCGGATGTTTACGGTAGAGGTCACTGTCCTCATTGATCATTTCCGGCTCGATCCAGATTCCAAATTTCATGCCAAGTGCCCGGATTTTTTCTGCCACTTTGGAAAGAGGCATACCAAGTTTTTTCTCATTGACCGTCCAGTCGCCCAGTCCCGCCAGATCATCATCGCGCTTTCCGAACCACCCGTCATCAAGCACCAGCATCTCCACGCCAAGCTCCGCCGCATGTTTAGCGATCTCTATGATCTTTTCCCCGGTAAAATCAAAATAAGTTGCTTCCCAGTTATTGATAAGTACCGGTCTTTTAGTATCGCAGTATGCACTGCGGCAGATATGGCTGCGGATCAGCCGGTGCAGATTCCACGAAAGCGCCGAAAAACCATTTGCCGAATAACTCAGCACTGCCTCCGCCTTAAAATTGCCGCTGTACAAAAGCATACAGCCATAACATTCGCCGGCATCTTCCCCTGTCTGTTTGCCTGACAGCATCACAAACGGATTCTGCTGATGGCCGGATGCCCCCCCCTGCTTCCAAAAACCTGATTTGCATGCTCCACCGGGGTGCGTTCAAAAATCCGCTCCATCCCATGTCTGCCGTGGAAATGGATCACATCAAACTCTCCGGTCATAAAATCGAGTGCAGCACTTGCCGCCTTTTCTACATGAACCGCCTCTGTGCCACAGTTTGTAATCTGTACAGCCCTTGTGATGATATCAAGTTCTGCAAATACACCGTAGAGCAGTGTCACACGCACACCACCCGGCGCATCCTCCAGATATACTTTTAACGTCTCACTCTCTGCGCCCGTTTCGTCATAAGTAGCCGGACTGCGGAAATCCCCGTTTCCAAAACACGGATACTCCTGTGGCAGTGCATCCATGGAATATGTCTTGTCGCACTCCGCCTCATACGGATTGCCGGAAAATCCCCTGTCATAATAGGTCAGAAGATACCGCATATCGCCTGTTAAACGTTTTCCATAATAAAGATGGAGCAACTGCCCGTAATTGCCGACTCCCATCTGGTAAGTCGTATTTTTGTATGCAGTGTGATCAGTTTCTGCTCCTGATCTATGATGATTGCCATAGTTTTTCCCCTTCCACTCCAAACTTATTTCCGGTAAAATACCTTTGCCTCGTAAGGTCTTAAATAGATGCCATTTTCTGTTTTTACCACATCGTCATAATTGCTGATCAGGACTTTCCCGTCCCCGGTAAAACCGTCTTCCAGGGTAAAATCCATCTCCTGCTCCCTGAAATTGCAGACCACAAACAGTTTCTCATCTCCAAGTGTTCTGGTGTACGCAAACACATCCGGGTGTTCAATCGCCTTACTCTTGTATACACCATACACAATAATCTCCATCTGATGACGCAGTTCGATCAGTTTCTTATAATAAGAAAATATAGAATCCGGATCGTTTACCTGTGCTGCCGCATTGATCTTTTTATAATTCTCATTGACAGAGATCCACGGTGTTCCTGTCGTAAATCCCGCATTGTCGCTGTCATCCCAGTGCATCGGGAATCTTGCATTATCACGGCCGATGGCATTGACAAATTTTAACATGGTCTCCTCGTCCAAAATACCGCCCCCGACAAAATCACGGTATGCATTTTTGATCTCAATATCGCGGAACTCCGAAAAATCCCTGCATTTCCGGTTTGTCATTCCAAGTTCCTCGCCCTGATAAATATAAGGTGTTCCCTTCATAAAATGCAGACAGGTTGCAAGCATTTTTGCAGAGATCTCGCGGTACTCCTCACTGTCATTTCCAAATCTTGACACGGCTCTTGGCTGATCGTGGTTATCCCAGTAAAGACTGTTCCAAGCCACACCTTCAAGTCCGTCCTCCCATTTCTGAAATACCTTTTTGAGCTCCACCAGATCAAAACTGCCGTCACTCCATTTGCCATACTGTGTCTGTCCGAGATTGACATGCTCAAATGTGAAGATCATATCCAGCTCATTTTCGTTTGTTCCGGCATAGCGTTTTGCATCTTCAACGCCTGCTCCGGCACCTTCGCCGACTGTCATCCAGTCAAATCTGGAGATTACCTTTTCATTCATCTCTTTTAAATACTCATGTACACGCGGGCCATTGTTGACATAAGGAGAAGAATCCCCGAATTTTTCATTGCCACGCACCACACCGTCCGGAAAACGCTGGTCTTTTGATATCATCGTAATGACATCCATACGAAATCCGTCGATGCCGCGCTCGCCCCACCAGGTCATCATGTCATAGACTTCCTGTCTGAGTTTTGGGTTTTCCCAGTTGAGATCCGGCTGTTTTTTGGAAAACATGTGAAGATAATACATATCCGTTGTCTGATCGTACTCCCATGCAGATCCGCCAAAACAGGAACCCCAGTTATTCGGTTCTTTTCCGTCCCTTGCCTCACGCCAGATATAATAATCGCGGTACGGGTTATCCTTACTTTTTCTGCTCTCCACAAACCACCGGTGCTCATCGGAACTGTGGTTGACGACCAGATCCATGACGATCTTAATGCCAAGTTTGTGTGCCTCGGCAAGCATTTCATCGAAATCTTCGAGTGTACCAAACTCCGTCATGATATCTCTGTAATCACTGATATCGTAACCGTTGTCATCGTTCGGAGACTGATAGACCGGGGATAACCAGATCACGTCAATTCCCAATAATTTTAAATAAGACAACCGGCTCTTAATGCCGCGAAGATCGCCGACACCATCACCATTGCTGTCCATAAAGCTGCGCGGATAGATCTGGTAGACTACCGCTTCTTTCCACCATTTTTTTTCTTCCATAGGAATCCTCCATTCTTGCGCCGGTTTTGCGCATGCACTATTTACCTTCCTGCTATATACCTGGCTCATATACATATTGAATTAAGTCGTCTCCCTTACTACAAGTGATACCGGCAGAGTAGTGCGGTTCGGCACAAGTTCCCCATTGCCGGAACGGACGAGCAGTTCCACCGCCATTTTTGCCATCTCTTTGATCGGCTGATGGATCGTCGTGATCGGCGGCGTTGTTAATGATGCAATATTGACATCATCGAAACCCACGATCTTCATCTGCGACGGCACATCAATGTTCAAATTATGGCACACCTGAAGAAGCTGCGCTGCGATCAGATCACTGCTGGCAAAAATTCCGTCTGTATCCGGGTTTTCCTTTAGCAGTTTTTCGAGAATCTGATGGTATTCGAGATGATTATATTCAAAGGCCGTGGTATCTGCGATCTTATAAGAAATACCCTGTTTTTCACAGACTGCACGGAAACCAACTGCACGCGCATCCGCAGGCATGGCAGTTTCATGGACACCGCTGATGTGGATCAGATGTTTACATCCGCAGTCGATCAGATGCTGCGCTGCAAGACGTCCGCCCTGCTCATTGTCACACTCCACCTCCGCTGTTCCATTTTCAAGATAACGCTCGATCGTGATCAGCGGCACATTTAATCCGGTAAACTTTTCCACGCCGACCGTTCCACTGCAGAGAATGACTCCCGCCACGCGGTTGCTCGTGCACATTTCCATGTACTCCCATTCTTTTTCATTTTTCTCCTGGGAGTTAAACAGTAAAATCTTATGATCATAATGATACGCCTGACTCTCCAAATTACTGATCAGCTCCGCAAAATACGGATGTCTGATGTGCGGCACGATCACACCGATCGTGTTCGTCGTCTGTTTGGAAAGCGAACGCGCTACTTCGTTCGGGCGGTAATTGAGTTTCTTCATCGCCTCATATACTTTTTTTCTCGTTTCTTCGCTGATATATCCACGGTTATTCAGCACACGGGAAACAGTGCTTACGGTAAGCCCTGTCTCCTTTGCCACATCCTTTAAGGTTGCCATACTTCCTCCCCGAAAACCTGTATCTTCTCTCTACTGCCCTTTTCCATGCAAAATTTTTCTGCAGTTTCAGGCAGTTCGAATATACCTGTGATTGTACCACAATCTGCAGTCACTTCAAGAATCACATCATCAAAAAGCAGAGAAAAATCACGGATTCCGACACCTGTTGCAAATGTTTCTTCACCGATTTTTAACTCTCCGGTTTTTGCATTGTATACAAAGTCAGTCTTCTGGTTGATGCGGGCACTTAAAATGTCCTCTGACTCTGCGCGGGTAATCTGAATTTCCGTTGCTGTGTCCGGTGCAAATTTCCACTGAAATAAATCCTTTGCTGACACATGTTCATCTGCAACTTTTGCTGCGGTGTCTGCCATCAGTGCCTCATTTTCAGTATCCTGCTGCCGGACATTTTTCATTGTATTGTCATACACAGGTTTCCTGCTGTCCTCATACTCCCTGACCGGTTCCTGCCTGAGCACTTTTTCACCATTCTTATAAGCAACGGAAAACTCTCTCGGCAGTCCCATCGCCCCGGTATAATTTCTTCCGCGGTTTGGAAATCTGAGCCACGGAACTGAGATCACACGATTTCCTGTATTGCTGTAAGTCTGCGCCGCATAAGCTATCTTGTTGATGTATGCCGCATGACGCACACCGTCGGTCTGAAATTGATATCCATCAAACTCTCCCCAGAAGTAAAAACCGTCTGCGCTCCAGAACATCCAGGTCTCATTTCCTTTTTCATCTTTCAGGCATACCAGATCCGGACATTCCCACGCCTCTTTGAATGTCAGGCGGTCGGTCTGTTCCCATTTTAGCAGATCGGTGGAACGAAAAATGCCAAAATCATTTTCCTCTAACCACAGTGTCATGATATAGGCACCGCTTTTTTCATGCCAGAACACCTTCGGATCACGGTTTTCTTTACAAACCGTCGGAAGCACACTTTTGTCAATTTTATGGAGTGTCTCCCCTCCATCCGTGCTGTATGCAATGCGCTGGGTAAACTGTTTCCCTGCGCTCCATTTATTATTATTTCCGGCTGCCGTATAGAAAAATACCAGCGCATCTTCCGGCAGTCCGAGCATCTTACGATCATTTACAATACCGCTTCCGGAAAACATCGTTCCGGTCTCATCCGGGAAAAGTACATCATCCTTCTGCTCCCAGTGCAGTAAATCCCTGCTTACCGCGTGCCCCCAGCTCATATTTTCCCACTGCACATCAAACGGGTTATGCTGGAAATACAAATGATACACGCCCTCGGCATATACAAGGCCATTCGGATCATTCATCCATCCGGTCTGCGGTGTAAAATGAATCGAAGGGCGGTGGAAAGCCTCACCCTGCGTAGCACGGAGAGATTTTTCTTCCGTTTCAGGTACGTCCTCATTTCTGATTCCGTCAAAGAAAGCTTTCCTAAGATCCCCTCTTAGAATTAGTGTTTTGTCGGTAAATTGCTTTACCGGAAAACGGGCATAATAACTGACAGGGTATGTTTCATCCTCTGCCTCTCCCGCCGGGATCTGAAACTCAAACAGCTTTGTTTCGCTGTTATTCTCCCGGCAGAATATCTCAAGCATACGGTTGTTTTTTTTGCCGCCAAACGGCAGTTCGCCATACGTGGCACAGATCGGAATAAACAGCCACCCTTTTTTGATGTATATTTCCTTTTCCATGTCTTACAACCTCCTACTTATATTTTTCCTTTTTAACCAGCACTTGTAAGCACATAACATCTTTCACTGGTCAGCATGGGAAACTGTATACTTTTCCATCCACCTGTGTGGTCTGGTTTACACATTCTTTCACCCACTCCTCATCGGAAAGATCGACTGCATACTGGGAAGCAAGTGCAACAACATCTGTGGTGTCTAAGATCGCCATGGTCGGTGCTGTTCCTGAGTTATATGCACTTGTCACTCTCGTATATGGAGATTCACCGGTTCCGCATGCCTGAACCTCAAGTTCGATTCCTGTCTCCTCTTTAAATGCCTCTGCCATATCTTCAAGTGCTGTCTGGATTTCACCTTTACTGTTTAACATCGTGATCTGTGTTCCTGCTAAATCTGCGGTGTCGATATTCCCTGTGCTCTCAGTTCCGGCTGCTGTACTCTCACTGGCATCGCTGCTGTCCGCTGCGTTGCTTCCTGCATTACTGCCTGTATTTGCGCTGCCGGAATTGCTGTTGCTGCCACAGCCTGCTAACATCCCCATTGTCATTGCTGTCCTTACTGTGCCCTTACTTTAACACTGCTTTCTCCGTATGTCAATCGGTTGACATACGATTTGTCAGTTATAATCAAATAATCGCTTCTATTTTTGTACATATTCACAACATATATTTTGCATTTTTAATCATTTATGGGCAGAAAGGACTATTGAAGCCTTGTGTTTTATGTTAATCGGTTGACATTTTAAATTTTATCAATTCCGATTCCTGTTTATGGTACTGGAAACACACACACCTATCATGCAAAGCAAAAAGAGGACCTCACAACTTAGTTGCAAAATCCTCTTTCCGGTGTGCCACACATTTTACTGTATGACGGGTATATTAAATTTATTTGGGAACTACTTACTGATCTTTATCTTCTTTGCACTGCTGAAACTTCCATAAACTTTTGCTCCTGTGGAATCTTTCTTATAAGCACGCACTTTTACATAATATGTCTTGCCTTTTGCCAATTTTCCAAGTGTTTTTGATGTGCCTGATATTGTTACTTTCTTTACATTCTTTTTGAATTGCTTATCCGTAGAATAAACAATCTGATATCCGGCTGCACCTTCCACTTTCTGGACTATAACTTTTGCTTTTCTTCCCGAAACAGCTTTCATTTTCTTAATTGCAGATTTCTTTACAGTCACTTTCTGCCATTTCGCATATAAAGTAAGATTCTTTTTGCTGCTCTTTGAGATTGTTTTAATTCTCTTTGTATACTTGCTGTCTGTATACCAGCCCTTAAAGACATATCCCTTTTTGGAAGCAGATTTTAAATTTACCTTTTCATTGTAATAATATTCCGGGTTTTTGCTGCTGTTTTTACCTTTTCCTAACTTATAGGTAATTTTATAACCTACCGTGATCTTACAGGACGCGCTTACTCTGCTTCCATCTTTTGCCGTTGCCGTGATCGTGGTCACACCATTTTTCAATGCTTTTACTTTCCCATGCTTATCAACAGTCGCAACTTTTTTGTTGGAAGATGTCCACTTAACGTCTTTAATATCTGCATCAGATGGTGAAACAACAGCCTTTAATGTAAGCGTTGCACCTTTTTTCATTCCGGCTTTTGTTTTATTTAACGTGATTTTTTTAACTTTTACTTCTTTCTTCTCTGTTTCCGGTTTCTTTTCTGTATCTTTCTCCGGAGCATTTTTAATTTCTCCAAGTTTTACAGTACCAAATACTTCCGGTTTAGACCATCCCATTCCTGTTTCATCGTTCCAGCTCAATGTACCAATTCTTTTGCCACTTGCATCAGCATCATTGATCTGAAATTCAAGTCCGATCTCATCTCCGGCTTTTGGTGTGATATCCGTCCATTTAAATGACGCTTCAACAACATATCCGTCAGAAGTTATTTTTGCCACAGACTTCATATTCTCTTCAAGGCACTTTTTGCCATTAAATGAGTGATCATTTGCATAACTGATCCTGTACTGCTTGTCATCGTCTTCATAAGAGTTGGATTTTCCATTATTTTCGTCGATAAATACTTCTAAGGAATCCTGCTCCCATGCATCACCGTTGGTATTATTGAGGACAGGATCTTTGATCTCGGCATATACATAAAAATTGTCTTTATCCCAGAGTAACTTCGCATTTGCAGAAACATTGGAGCCGAGATTGATTGTAATCGGAATGGTTCCGGCATTATCCCATACCGCATCTTTATCTCCGTCTACGGTAACTGTACCATAGGCAGCTTTCTCCACCCCTGGTTTCATCGTTACTTTCGCGTAATATTTACTGCTTGTTCCCTGTTTTCCTGTCAAATCATTAAATGCGGCTGTTTTATCCCCATTTGTGACCACAACATCCATTCCGATCACTTTTGCAACGGAAAGTCCTGATAACGGTACCTTTATGGTTGCCTGATAACCATTTTCTACTTCTGCTGCCTCGCTTCTTTTTACCGTTACGGTCACTGGTGTGATGTCATCTTTTCCGGAATTTGCAGAATCCACATAAACAGCAACTGCATCATTATCATCTTTTACGGCATCTTCTACCGTAACCTGCACGGTAAGACCATCTTTATCCCACATCGAAATAAAGGAAGCCGTGATATCATTCTGCATGATACTGTATGTCTTTCCTGTCACTGCATCACCTTTTTTCTCTGCAGCAACTACATCCTGAATTGACGGCTGGAGTCTGGATGCATCTACATACGCCCAGTACGCAGGTTTTGCTTTATAATTTCCATCAAAAAGCAATGGGCACTGCGCAGAGCCGTCTGCACCACCACCAACACCAGACTGTTCATGTAACCATGAATTTGGCTCGATGACCCCCCATACGGTCAATCCGGAAACGTTCGAACCATCTGCTTTTAAGCCTTTGATCGCATCGAATAACTGTTTATGGCAATATGCAATTTTAGTATACTCGCTCTCTTTTGTTGCCATACCTGATGTATAAGATGCACTTGATTTAAAATCAAGCTCTGTAAGCTGTACTTTTCCTGCAGCTTTTGCATATTTTTCAGCCACTGTTTTAAACTGCGTGGCAGAAAAACTATCCACACTGTAATGTGCCTGCATGCCAAATGCATCCAGTCTGGTTCCATCGGCAGCCTTTACATCATTGATGAGTTTTACAATACCCTCACATTTTGTATTATCCGTCTCACCAAAATCGTTGTAATAAAGCTCTACATTTTTCGGTGCATACTGGTTTGCATATCTGAAGGCATTGATGATAAATTCGTTGCTCTTATATACATGCCACCAGCTTGAATTATTTCCATGACGGATCTCATCGAGACTTTCCGCTGCACTCACGGTATCTGTACGGTAAGAGTTTCCAATGACAGCCTCATTTACAACATCCCAGCCATAAAATAATCCGTCATATTTTCCATTTGCAGCCTCCCCGAAGTAATGGTCAAAGACACTTGAAATAAACCATTCAAGACGGCGGTTCATGGTCTCTTTGTCCACATAAGGTTTGGTTTTATCATAATTTTCATGGAAAAACCATTCCTGTGTCTGGGAATGCCATACAAGGACATGACCACGGATACGGATTTTGTTATCCGGATTTTCATTATTCCACTCACAGATTTTATTTATTAATTTATCTGCACGTGAAAAGTCCAAGCTGTCACCGGCTTCATTTACGACCGGGACTTCAAGATCCTGTCCTTTAAATTGGATCGTCTTTGTGTTGACTTTATCCTCTAACTGATAGTTGAACAATGCATCCGGTTTTAATTCGTTTCCAGATGTAACCGCATTAAAGTGTTTTTCCACCAGTTCCATCAGCGTATCATCATTGATCTCATCACCGGTCACTGCTGTGCCGGCAACTACATCATTGCCTAAAGCAGCTTTCACACTTTCTTTCCAGTCCGGGATGTCCTTCTCAATAGATGGCTTTTCTCTTTCAATCTTATTCATGGACACACCGGTCACATAGTAAGTCCCTTTTACGCAATCGCCCTGTCCATAGTTGGTTCCCTGTTCTATAATACGGATGACCACCTGATCTGCAGCTTTCGGTATTTTGAAAGTTCCCTCATATTTTGTCCATTCTCCAGCTTTTAATGTCTTTGTACAGTCTCCTGACAAAATACCTGCTGAATAACTTCCAAGATATGTTGCCTCACCACCGGAAACATAGAATGGTGCAAACTCCACATTTCTCTGCTCTTCCGGAGCATCTTTGTAATCATCGGACAATTTCGCCCAGAATGAGAATTTGTATGTTTCCCCTTTTTCAACCGCATCCGTGATATCCTGTGAAAAACAATCCCCAGGGGTGGCAGTTTCCTGATTACGTGTAAGTACACCGTATGTTTTAAGACCGGAATCTGCGATTTCTTCTTCCTCTGCTGCAACTGAAACAACCGATTCTCCGGCTGCACTGTTCCATGACTCCGCCGCTTCGGACGCTGCAAAATCACCGTTTTTTACTGTCCGCTCCATGTACACATACATCGATAAGGGACTGTTCACAGCCAGAAATGT
>OGYK01002667.1_pt1 | contig 11279 bp, 8 predicted proteins | sample 1576501 | NCBI WGS metagenome assembly OGYK01 (sample SAMEA3541530, study PRJEB24748) | human gut metagenome | biome: human gut; feature: human-associated habitat; material: faeces | place: China | collected 2012
GCCTGATGATGCTGCCGAACCTCATCGGCGTAATTGCGCTGTCCGGTACGGTGGTGAAAATCACACAAAACTACCTTGCCCGCAAGCTGTACGGCAGCCCCGCGCCGCCGCTGTTGTCGGCGGGTGAGACGATTTAAAATTGCTTCCGCTTCAATCGTCAATTTTTTCAATAAAATCGACAAAAGTCCCGCTGCCGCGATTTCTCGCAGCAGCGGGACTTTTTTATCGATTCAACTTCACGCTTTGCACTCTCCATCGTCAGACGTCAGCTCCCGCAGGAAGCTGGCCTCCATGAGCGTCGCGTAGAAGACCTCGCCGTAGTTGGGATTGTCCGCCATGCGCCAGATGGCGAAGACCCGCTTGTCGAGCCCTTTCGCCGTGTGGATGCTGTACGACATGCAGTGCGGACGGTCCGGCTCGCGGGCAGACTGCTCCCAGACCATTTTCGTCATGCGCTCCCGGTCGCAGGTACAGACGACATTCGGCGCGTATCCCTGCGTGAACTCCATGAACTCGTGGATATTGCGGCATTCGAGCATCTCGACCATCGTCTTGTTGACGAAAAGGATCTTGCCATGCGGCTTCGCCTCCGAGACGAGCAGGCCCAGCGGCAGGTTCTTCGTGATGTTCTCAAGATTGAAGCCGAGCGATGTGCGGTTGAGGTTCTCCATCGTGGGCTCGTAGGCGCGGTAGTGATTGCGCCCGCGAAGCTTGACGGCGTAGAGCGCCGTATCCGACTGATGGAAGAGGCGCGAGAGCGACGTGCCGTCGCCCTTATAGAGCGTGTAGCCGATGGAGACCGAGAAAGCATGTCGCTCGCCGTCATACGTGAAGGTCTTCACCTTATTGGAAAATGCCTTGATGACCTTCTCTGCCTGCTCCGGCTCCGTGTCCTTCATGAAGACGACGAACTCGTCGCCGCCATTGCGGCCGATGATCTGGTCGTGGCCGAAGCTCTCGATGAGGTCCTTGGCCAAGGTGCGCAGGGCCTCGTCACCCGCCATGTGGCCGTGCAGGTCATTGATGAACTTGAAGCCGTCGAGATCGAGGCTGACGAGCGCGCCATGCGAAGCAGGATGCGCCTTGAGCCAGTCCGCGACCTTCTCTGCCATCGCCTGGAAATTGCGGCTGAGCTCGCCGATGTCATCGGGATGCATGTCGTGCAGCTTGACATCGTAGTTGCCCTCGCCGACTTCCTTGGCCGCCTCGATGACGAGCTGCAGGCGCTCCGACAGGCGGCTGATCATGTAGAGCGGCAAGAGCGACGCGAGAATGCAGACCGCGACAAGGCCAAAGCCCATCTGCATGAACGCCTTGTGCGTGCGGTCGTAGATCTGCGGGATCTGGCGCAGGTCGATGAAGTTCATGCCGTTGCGCAGCGTCTTGATGCCCGCGAGACTCGGCTCGCCCGCCCAGGTGTACGAGAGCATCTCATTGTCCGTCTGCCCTGCCTCCGCCACCTTATCTGCCGTGTCCTTGAGGTGGATGTCCTTGTCGACAAGCGGCACGCCGAGCGGTTTCTTCGGCGAATACTCCACGGTGCCCGTGGCATCGCTCAAGATGATCATACCGTGCTCCTCTCCCTCGGACGGTTTGGCGTAGAGCCGGTCGATGAAGGCCTGGAAGTCCAGGTCGACACCGATGATTGCGACCATGACGCCGTCCTCGTAGATGGGCCGGAGATACGAGATAATGTAGCGGTTCAAGTACGGCGAATAGTACGGCTGCGTCCAAGCGGCCTTGCCCTGATCCATCAGGTAGGCAAAGGCAACGACATGGCGCGGAGCCGCCTGGCCAGACTCGCCCCGCTGCTGGGCCAGGACATCATAGAACATCGAGTCGTGACCGCGGGAAGCCTTCCAGAGCGCCGAGATATTCTCAGACGGATAGTAGAGATAGTACGAGCAGATGATGTGGAGATTGGTCGTAGCATCCTGGAAATCGTGGTCGACCGACTGTGCCAGGCGCTGCTGGAAAGCAGGATTGCGCAGCTGATCTGGATCACTGATCTTGCGCGAGACGGAGTTAGCCGCATAGTTCACGATGTTTTCTGAGCGCAGCAGCTCATCGTTGATGATCGTCGCCTTCGTGTCGACGAGGTGGTTCATATTCTGGATTTCATAGTCATAGGTCAAGTGCGAGATGGTCCAGAGGCTGATGCCTCCCACACAGAGAGCCATCAGGATCATACCAGCCAGACACACCGCCAGCACCTTTCGCTTGAGCGAGTAAAACAGCTTGAGCTTCATCAAGGATCCTTCCTGCCTGTCAAATATCAAATCTATGGATACAGATTATTCTTACCAAACTTTTGTCCATAACATACTGTTTATAGTATTCTCCACACTGCATCAGGATTCCTGTCACTTTGTCAAGTATTTTTGCCCCCCCCAAGCGGACACGGCTCTTTCTCCATGCCCCAATCCTTTGGATTGGGGTCATGGCTCTCGGGAAAGAACACCTGCAGCACCTTCGCTTCCTGCGGCTTGCCGAGATAGGCGCCGAGCAGGAAGAAGGCGAGCGATACCGTGATGCCGATCGTGATCTGGTGGAGCCCCATGAACTTGAAGCCGAGTCCCTGCGTCAGGCAGTAGGCAACCGTGCCACCGCCCATCGAGAGGATGGCGCCGAGCCGATTGGCCCTGCGCCAGAAGAGGCCCAAGAGCAGCGTCCAGAAGAAAGCCGTCTCGAGGCCGCCAAAGGCGAACATGTTGATGAGCCAGATGAGGCTCGGCGGCGTCAGCGCGATGCAGAAGACGATGACGCCGATGACGGCCGTCGCCGCCGTCGAGAGGCGACGCAGCTGACGCCCCGTGACCGTGCGGCCATGCTTCTGCGCATGGTGCAGGTAGACATCCTTGACGATGGCCGACGAAGCGACGATCAAGAGGCCCGAAATGGTCGAGATGGACGCGGCGAGCGGCCCGATGATGGCAAAGCCGACGAGTGCGGGCGGCAGCGCCGCGACGATTGTCTTCGGGATGATGTAGTCGACGCCGCCGTAGCTCTCAAGCGGCCCCGTCAGCACGCCGTGCGCGAGGATGCCCGTGAAGTTGACGCCGATGTTCATGAAGCCGACGACGACCGTGCCAATCAGCATGGCCCTGTGCAGGCTCCTCGTGTCCTTGTAGCTGATGCCGCGCACGACCGACTGCGGCAGCGCGATCGTGCAGATGCCGACGAGGATCCACTGCGTCAGGTAGAGCCCGACCGGCATGTGGCCGCCCGAGAGCGGCTCGAGCATCTCTGGATGGTTCAGATGGATGTTCTCCATGATGGCCGCATAGCCGCCACCCGCCTCGAGCACGTAGTAGAGCAAGAGAGCGATGCCGACCATCATCATGATGGCACAGCACGTGTCCGTGATGGCCACGGCACGGAAGCCGCCGATGCTCGTGTAGAGCACGACGACGAGACCGAAGAGCAAGAGACCCATCTCATAGCTGTAGCCCGTGACCGTCGCGAAGAGCTTCGCGCCGCCGACGAACTGTGCCGTCATCGTGCCGCAGAAGAACAGCACGATGATGAACGCCGCCATCGCCGCGAGGCCGTCCGACTGGAACCGTTCGCGGATGATATCGACGACCGTTACCGCATCGAAGCGCCGCGAGAGCATGGCCACGCGCTTGCCGAAGATGCCGAGCACGAGAAAGATGGCCGTGACCTGCACGACCGCCATGTAGACCCAGCCGAAGCCGATCTGCCAGGCCATGCCGGGCCCGCCGACGAATGAGCTGACCGAGCTGTAGGTTGCCACCGTCGTCATCGCGAGCACGAAGCCGCCGAGGTCATGGTTGCCGATGAAATACGACTGGACAAAGTTCTTGCCGGCGTTCTGCCGGCGCACCCAGAAGCCGATGGCCACCATGAATCCCATAAAGATAAGCAATGGCAATAGCGCAGAAAGATTTCCCTCATTTATCATGATGGACCTCCTCTCCCGCATCGACCGCATCATCTTCATCCTCTTCCAGGCTCATGTCCACAAACACGGTCGCCGTCAGAAGCTTGACGCCGAGTATGGCAAAGAGCCAGAAGCCGATGGTCGCCGTCCATACCCAGAGCGGCAGATGGAAGAATTCCACCCGCACATCTGCCAGCCCAAAGCCAGCAGCAATCCAGGCCGCGATCAGGATCAGGAGCAGCAGCCCCGTGGCCGCCGCCTCTTTTCGTACCTGCCGGTACTTCTCGTAGTTGTTCATTCTGTTTTCCTCCTTGTACAGTCGCACCCCCATGGTGCGTACCGTCATCCCCTATAATGACACAAAGCCGAGGCTTTGTCAAAAAAAGAGAGGCCGCGGAAGGATTCCGCGACCCCTTTGGGTAGAGAAAAGTATATCAAACGGTCAGTCAAGGACCTTGAAGGCCTGATCGAGATCGTAAATGATATCATCGATGTGCTCCGTGCCGATGGACAGGCGAATCGTCGACGGCGTGATGCCAGAAGCGGCGAGTTCCTGCTCGTTCATCTGGGAGTGCGTCGTCGAAGCCGGATGGATGACGAGCGACTTGACATCCGCGACATTGGCCAGCAGGCTGAAGATCTTGAGATGATCGATGAACTTCTTGGCCGCCTCAGCGCCGCCCTTGATCTCGAACGTGAAGATGGAGATACCGCCATTCGGGAAGTACTTCTTGTAGAGCTCGTGGTCCGGATGATCCGGCAGAGCCGGATGGTTGACCTTCGCGACATGCGGGTTCTTGGCGAGGTAGTCGACGACCTTGAGGGCGTTCTCGACATGGCGCTCGACACGCAGCGACAGCGTCTCCGTTCCCTGCAGCAGCAGGAACGCGTTGAACGGCGAGAGCGTTGCGCCCTCATCGCGCAGGATCAGCGTGCGGACATACGTAGCGAAGGCCGCTACGCCGACATCCTTGGCAAAGCTGATGCCATGGTAGCTCGGGTTCGGGTCGACGAACTGCGGGAACTTGCCCGAAGCGATCCAGTCGAACTTGCCGCCATCGACGAGGACACCGCCGAGCGTCGTGCCATGGCCGCCGATGAACTTCGTAGCCGAATGGACGACGATGTCGGCGCCGTACTCGAACGGGCGCAGCTGATACGGCGTCGCGAACGTGCTGTCGACGACGAGCGGGATCTTGTGCTTGTGCGCGATATCGGCGACAGCCTGGATGTCGATGAGGTTGGCATTCGGGTTGCCGACAGACTCGATGTAGACGGCACGCGTATTCTCCTTGATGGCCTCCTCGAAGACCTCGACGCCCTTCGTCGGGTCGACGAACGTCGTCTCGATGCCGTAGTTCGGGAACGTGTGCTCAAAGAGGTTGTAGGTGCCGCCGTAGATCGTCGTAGCTGCGACGATGTGCTGGCCGTGATGGACGAGTGCCTCGAGCGTGTACGTGACAGCAGCTGCACCAGATGCGACAGCAACGGCAGCGACGCCGCCTTCGAGTGCGGCGATACGCTTGGAGAAGACATCCTCCGTCGGGTTCGTCAGGCGGCCGTAGACGTTGCCGGCATCCTTCAGTGCGAAGCGGTCAGCAGCGTGCTGCGCGTTGTGGAATACGAAGGACGTCGTCTGGTAGATTGGCACAGCGCGCGCGTCCGTGGCGGGATCAGCCTGCTCCTGACCAACATGCAGCTGCAGTGTCTCAAAATGGTACTTTCTCTCTTCACTCATGAATAACGGCCCCTTTCTATCGGCAAACGTAGCTTAAACATATCTGATTAATATGTTTACATTATAGATGTAACTCTGTAACTTGTCAAGCCAGAAACCTGAAAAAATCAGGACTTTGTCGATACTTTTTGCGCATCATCCACGACAGGTGTACTCCTGTCCAGAGGCCAGAGGAAGCCGTGCAGGTTAGCATCGTTTACGACGCGCTCCATGCAATTGAGGGCGAGATACGAGGCCGTGCCGGCCGAGGAGTACTCATCGTCGAAGAAGTCGGATGCCTTCTTGTGGACGAGCTTGTCCTTCGTGCGGTCGTAGACGATGAGCTGCACTTCTGCGCGGCTGTGCAGAATCATGCCGCGGTCCCAGTACCAGCTCATGGTCGTGTACTGCTCGTACTCGGCGAGGACCGGAATGACGACGAGGTCCGTATTGAGCTTCTCGGCAATCGGCTTGGCAAGGTCCTTGATGCGGACCTTGCCCGTCAGCTGCCCCTCCGCCTCATCCCAGGCCGCGAGGCAGTCCTTCTCAGGAATGAACTCGACCGCCTTGAGCGTCTCGTTGAGCGGCACGTGCAGCGCGCGGTCAATCTTAGTCTCCAGCTGGTCCTGCACCGAAGCGTCCGGCTGCTGCCAGCTCTCGATGACGAGCGGGAACTGCGCAATGCGCTGCGGCTGCCGCCCCGCGGCAAGAGCCGGCACCGCGAGCAGGAGGAGCATCAGCATGGTGATGCAGGAACGAGTGATGATGTTTCGCATGAAAATACCTCCTTTGGTTTTGGCGATGAAGTTACGTTCGGCAATGGATGGGGGTGACATCGGGGATGGAGGCGGGGGTAGTGCGGCCGGGAGGGGCAGGGACAACGCCCCTCCCGGCATGCCACGCCACACGGGCTCCTGCCTCGGGGGCGACCTTCGGATTGTCACTTGCCCCCGTCCCAGACAGGACGAGTTTCAGCCTGCATTCCTAGACAGAGATATTTCCTCGGCCATGCTAAGTGGCGCAATAGATGCTCTCCAAGGAAATTTTCGGGAGAAAAAGGAGCCAAAGGCCGTGGCCGAGGCGCTGACGTAAGCGAAGCTTTGGCAATGGCCGTCAAGAAAATTTTTTCAGGCTACAAGCTGCCCTTGACGAGAATCATCGTCCAAGCGCAGCGCGTTTAGATTCTCGGCAAGGATTGATTAAAAGCCTGAAAAAATTTTTAGGCCATTGCCCAGCGAAGCGTCGGCAGTGCCTCGGCCACGAGCCGCCTCCCTTTGCAAATGCCTCAGTGGATTGCCTTCTTCTTGAAGCGCCCGCCGACGATGTCATGGACGGCGTTGATCGTGACGAAGGCGTTCTCATCTTTCTCGAGCACGATTTCCTTGAGCTTGTCGACCTCGAGGCGCGTGACGACGCAGTAGAGCACTTCCTTGGCCTCGCCCGTGTAGCCGCCCTGCCCGTGCAGCAGCGTGACGCCGCGGCCGAGTCGGTCGTTGAGGGCCGAGGTGATCTCATCGTGCTCGTTCGTGACGATCATGACGGCGTACGACTCGTCGAGGCCCTTGATGACGACGTCAATCATCTTCGAGATGACGAAGTATGCGACGAGCGAGTACATCGCCTTGTCCCAGCCGTAGAGCAGGCCCGCACTCGACAGGATGAAGAGGTTGATGAACATGACGACCTCGCCGACCGAGAAGACCGACCGGCGGTCCATGATGATGGCGACGATTTCCGTGCCGTCGAGCGAGCCGCCCGCGCGGATGATCAGGCCGACGCCGAGACCGTCGATGATGCCGCCGAAGATTGCCGCGAGGAACGGGTCGTCCGTCACCTTCGGAATCGGCGCAAACACCGCCGACCAGACCGACAGGATGCAGATGGCAATCGTCGTCGCAATCGCGAAGTTCTTGCCGATCTGCTTGTAGCCCAGATAGAGGAACGGGATGTTCAAGAGGACCAGGAACACGCCGAGAGACAGTCCCGTGATCGACGACATCATGATCGAGATACCGACGATGCCGCCGTCGATGACATTGTTCGGGATCAGGAACAGCTCGAGGCCAATGGCCGCAATCAACGCGCCCATGAAGATCATCAGATACTTCTTGACGTAAAATGACGCCTTGCGGTGCTGGCGGATGACGGCCTTCGCCTCCGCTTTGCCGGGCAGGTGATGGATATCGTTCATATGATTCTCTCCTACTTTCTCTTTTACTTTCTTCCTATTTAACTTTATTATAGCGAAAAAGGATACAGTCAGCCATGAAATTCTTATGAAAATGGCCAATTCTGTTACAGAAATCTTTTTGTATTGCTCATCCATGAGAACCTCGTCGGGTTCTCGCTTCTTTCTCCGTATTTCTTCATATTGTTTGATGAGTATGATTGACTTTGATTGACTTTGATGATATTATGGAAGTACAGAAAGGTGTGAACGCCATGCTTACGGAAGAACGATATGCGACCATCCTGCGCATCCTCAAAGAGAAACAGGCGGTGACGGTCCCGGAACTCACCCGGGCGCTCTGCACATCGGAATCCACCATCCGACGCGACCTGACCGCACTCCACAAGCGCGGCATGCTCTACAAAGTCTACGGCGGCGCGACCTCCATCGACAGCAACTACACCGCGATGGAAGAAGACATGCCGACCAAGAGCAGCCGCTGCACCGAGGAGAAGATTGCCATCGCGCGGCGGGCGGCCAGCCTCGTGACCCGCAAGGATTTCGTCTACATCGATGCCGGGTCGACGACGCTGCACATGGTGGACTTCCTGCAGGAACGTCAGGCCGTCTATGTGACGAACGGGCTGCCGCATGCCTCGCGCCTGTCCCTCAAGGGCTTCAAAGTCTTCCTGCTCGGGGGGCGCCTCAAGGCCGTTACCGAAGCCGTCATCGGCACGGAGGCCCTGCGCAACCTGGAGCTCTACAATTTCACCAAGGGATTCTTCGGTGCCAATGGCATCAGCATCAAGTCCGGCTTCTCCACGCCGGACTCGAGCGAGGGACTCGTCAAGAGCGAGGCCCTCTCGCGCTGTGAGCACGCCTACGTGTTGGCCGATCAGTCGAAGTTCAACAAGATCTCGCCGATCACCTTCGCCAACATCTCGAGTGCGACCATCATCACCGGACATCTAAGAGACAAGAAGTATCGGGATTGCACGACAATCCTGGAAGGAGAGTAAGAGAAGAATGATCTACACCGTAACTTTCAACCCGTCGCTCGACTACATCGTCCGCCTCGATTCCTTCACCGCGGGTGAGATCAACCGCGTGAACTACGAGCAGGTCCTCGGCGGCGGCAAGGGCATCAACGTCTCCATCGTCCTCGGCAACCTCGGCCATGAGAGCACCGCGCTCGGCTTCACGGCAGGCTTCACGGGCGAAGAGATCAAGCGCCAGCTCGACGGCTTCGGCGTCAAGCACGACTTCGTCCAGCTGCCAGAAGGCTTCACGCGCATCAACGTCAAGGTCAAGGCCGAGAAAGAGACCGAGATCAATGGCCAGGGCCCGGACATCAGCGAGGCAAAGCGCGAAGAGCTCTTCGCCAAGCTCGACAAGCTCACCGAGGGCGACACCCTCGTGCTCGCCGGCTCCATCCCGAAGACGCTGCCGGATGACATCTACGAGAAGATCATGGCCCGCCTCGAGGGCCGCGGCATCCGCATCATCGTCGATGCCGAGAAGAAACTCCTTCTCAACGTCCTCAAGTACCATCCGTTCCTCATCAAGCCGAACAACCACGAGCTCGGCGACATGTTCGGCGTCAAGCTCACGACGGACGAAGAGATCATCACCTACGCCAAGAAGCTCCAGGAGAAAGGCGCGCAGAACGTCCTGATCTCGATGGCCGGCGACGGTGCCATCCTGCTGACGGCAGATGGCCAGCACTACAAGAGCCCGGCTCCGAAGGGCAAGCTCATCAACTCCGTCGGCGCCGGCGACTCGATGGTCGCAGGCTTCATCACGGGTTACACAGAGTCACAGGGCGACTTCAAGACCGCCTTCCACATGGGCGTCGCTACGGGCTCGGCTTCCGCGTTCAGCGAGAACCTCGCCACGCGCCCGGAAGTCGAGGCACTTCTTAAGACAATCATCTGATTCATTCTACATACAGTTTTAGTTAAGGGGAGAAATCTATGCGTATCACTGACTTGCTCAAGAGCGAGAGCATCGCCCTTGGCCAAAAGCCTGCTGACAAGGAGTCAGCAATCCGTCAGCTCGCTGACCTCATGGCAGCCTCTGGCAACCTGTCCGACAAGGAACAGTACCTCAAGGACGTCTTCGCCCGCGAAGCTTCGGGCACGACGGGCCTCGGCGACGGCATCGCGACGCCGCATGCCAAGAGCACGGGCGTCAAAGAAGCAGGCCTCGCCGCCATGACGGTGCCTGCAGGCATGGACTTTGAGTCCATGGATGGCAAACCGGCCCGCCTGTTCTTCATGATCGCGGCACCGGATTCCGCCAACGACGCACACATCCAGATCCTGCAGCAGCTCGCCATGATGATCATGGACCCGGACTTCAAGGAAGCCCTGATCGCCGCCAAGACGAAAGAAGAGTTCCTGCATCTCATCGACCTCAAGGAAGATGGCAAGTTTGAAGCACCGAAGGCAGAAGCCGCAGCAGCTGAAGGCGAAGCCGTCGACGCTGCACCGGCCAGCGACCACATCCAGATTCTCGCCGTCACGGCCTGCCCGACGGGCATCGCCCACACCTTCATGGCAGCCGAGAGCCTCGAGCAGCACGCCAAGAAGCGCGGCATCTCCATCAAGGTCGAGACGAACGGCTCTGGCGGTGCCAAGAACATCCTGACAGATGCTGAGATCGCCGCTGCTGACGGCATCATCGTCGCAGCCGACAAGAACGTCGCCATGGCCCGCTTCAACGGCAAGAAAGTCGTCATCACGAAGGTCGCCGACGGCATCAACAAGGCCGATGAGCTCATCGACCGCGCCCTCAAGGGCGATGCGCCGGTCTACCACGCATCGGGCAGCGACACGGAAGAGAGCGCTGCTGACGTCCAGGGCGAGAGCCTCGGCCGCCAGATCTACAAGCACCTGATGAACGGTGTCTCGCACATGCTGCCGTTCGTCGTCGGCGGTGGTATCCTCATCGCCCTGGCCTTCCTGTTCGATGATTACTCCATCGACCCGAAGAACTTCGGCTCCAACACGCCGCTCGCGAAATTCTTCAAGGACATCGGCGGTGCCTCCTTCGGCTTCATGCTGCCGGTCCTCGCCGGTTTCATCTCCATGTCGATTGCTGACCGCCCGGGTCTCGCCGTCGGTTTCGTCGGTGGTGCACTCGCTGGCACGACGGGCTCCGGCTTCCTCGGCGCCCTGATCGCCGGCTTCCTCGGCGGCTACATCGTCAACTTCCTCAAGAAGGCCTCGAAGTGCCTGCCGGAGTCCCTCGAGGGCATCAAGCCGATGCTCATCTACCCGTTCTTCGGCATCCTGATCATGGGCTTCATCAGCCTCTTCATCATCGCGCCGCCGGTCTCCGCCATCAACGGCTGGATGGTCGACACGCTGAAGAACATGGACCCGTCGGCCCGTATCTTCATGGGCATGATCGTCGCTGGCATGATGGCCGTCGATATGGGTGGCCCGGTCAACAAGGCTGCTTACGTCACGGGCACGGGCCTCTTG
>OGYK01002677.1_pt1 | contig 11255 bp, 14 predicted proteins | sample 1576501 | NCBI WGS metagenome assembly OGYK01 (sample SAMEA3541530, study PRJEB24748) | human gut metagenome | biome: human gut; feature: human-associated habitat; material: faeces | place: China | collected 2012
CTATTGCTACGATCAGCAAAACAGGAAATCACAGTTTCTTCAAATTCAACCATTTGGCCATGCGATCGCAATCCGAAAATGTCATCCTGCTCTTCAATATAGTAACAGCAATTGCTGCAATTCTCAGAATCACAATAACTTACGACGCTCCAAGCCTCCAAATCATCTATGCAGCATGTTATTTCAACAAACTTCCAGCGTTTTCCATTATGTTGAAAAATACGAAGCTTATCCTCGCGTCAATCTTCTTCAAATGTATTCGCAGAATCAATGATAAAGCAAGGCTTATCCTCTATCATCGCTTCATATATTCTTTTAGATTTCTTGAATTTATAGTTAAACATTTTATTTTCCTCCTTATTGCTCCATTCCAATCAGCTTTAAGAAATCTTCTAAACTGTTGACTTTCTTTAATGTGCGGATATGCGTACTATTCACAACATACTCATTACGTTTTACACTATAAAGGAAAATAAACGTATCATGAAACCCAGTCATTTGATCGTACAATCCGTCAATGCAATCTGAATCTTCAACGTAATGGCAATAATGCCTTTTATCGGAGTCCCCATACGCAATTGTGCTCCATTGGTCCCAGTCCCCTTGGTCCCAGCCATAGTCATTAGCTGTTATTTCAACACGCTTCCATCTTTTCCCGTTGTGTTGAAAAATGCGAAGTTTATCTTCAAACCGTTCGTCTCCATTAGCTTGTTTTTTATATGTATGCGCCGTATCGACAATAAAACATGGCTTACTTTCTATCATTGCATCATATATCTTTTTATTCTTTTTGTATTTCCAGGATGTTCTTTCGTACATATTGTTTTCCTTCTCGCTTTTTCTATATAGAATATGTCAGATTTTGCGGCAAATCCGTTTCTTCCATACAACTATTTCTAGTGCAACAAAAATCCCGCCAGGAATCTAACCTAGCGGGACATTCTAATTATTTGTTTATCTTTTCCTAGTCGTTCTAGCATTCTGTTCGTATGTGAGGATCACGTCTAATGGAGATGGATTTAGATTGTGTTCTCCATCCTTTGCACTAATAAAGTGCTGATGCCACGTTCCAAGCTGTTTGTAGAACTCATCCTCGTTTTCAAGTTTAATTCCCAGTGCTTTAGCATCCGATTCTCTTGTGAGTGGGTTAATATAAATCCAGCTAGACTTTTCTTCGTCCCCCTCATAAAAAGAAGAAAATGACATTGCCAGCATGTATGGATTGTCGTATCCCTTGACCTTCCATGTCATTGCATTCATGACACAATAATAGTCTTTTTTCTCAAATGAAAGCTGAATATGAAATTCAAGAAGGTCCTGAAGCAAAAGCTGTGGATTAACATCAATCTTCTCAACTTTGACACCAGGAATTTTTGCAAGAATATCTTTTACATAGAGCTTTGACGCTCTTTCTACATATGAAACATAATTACCCATTTTCTTTCCTCCTTAAAAGGCAGTTAATTGTTACAAGTGATATATGTTAGATATTCCTTCTTACAGCAAAAATCTTCTTTAGGAAAAGTTCATCAATTTAGATATTTCCCCTAATTTTTCGTGTTCCATCATTTCTTGAGGGGTTAAAACATCCTCTAAGCCGCAATGTTTACAGATGCATTTGTAAAGAACTCGATCTTTATCTTTAAATCCTTGTTTACAGATAAAACCGTGGAAGTTTTTAGAGCCGCGGCTTTGACTGAGTGACCGATGAGCGATTCTACCTTTTTCAAATGCATTATATGTTTTATGTTCTACTATAGTCCCATCTTCGAAACAGACATCGATATCTGTATTATTTCCATATCGAATAATTGTGGCTTTCATTCCGCAATTCATCATTTGAGTTTCACCAAGACGGGCTTCGACAGGAACGTTTGTATTTTGATGTGCAATATACCCTTTTTTGAATGCTCTATATGTTTTATGTTCTACTACTTTTCCATCTTCAAAACAAATATTAATGTCATCTGCATTTTCATATCGAATAATAGTCGCTTTCATACCACAACTCATCATGCGTGTTTCGCCAAGACGACCTTCAGCGGTAGTACTTGGGTGAGCAATTCCTCCTTTTCTAAACCTTTTATAGTCTTTGCATGTGGCAATTGCCCCATCTTCAAAACGCACATCTATATCTATGGCTTTTCCATATCGAATAATTGTCGCTTTCATACCACAGTTCATCATGTGGGTTTCGCCAAGTCTATTTGTTTTTGTTGCCATAAATCACCCCTTGTTTTTTGCATTTGTTCTTATCTTTTATATATGTCAGAATATCTCAAATATTTATTTTGGGTATTTAAAAGATCCTAACACCATTATATCAAGATGTCGCGATATCAGGCTTTTCCAATATTTTCCAACCAGTTATTTAACAAAAAAAGACACAAGCTTTCGCCAGTGTCTTAATCTTATGGATACTCTACCATCTTTCTTTCGAAATAAGTTGTCATAATGCGGTAGGAAAATCATCAATCCCGTTTAATCAAAGCGGCATCGGAGTCTGGGCAATCATTATGACTGCCAAAACAGCGCCCGCAAATGCTGCTACGCCGATAACTGCCGCTATTTTTTTGCTGATGTCCCTCTTGACTATCTTACAGATTAGCATAGCACAAACCACGCAAACAGCCGCAGCCGTAAACGCAATGACCAGCGTCTCCCATAACCATGAAAGTTCGTATAATATTCTCATTCGCTCACCATACCTTTCTCCAGCAAACACTGGTATTTGTCTACCTTTTCTTTCTACTATTTTACATTATTATACATCATTAATAATGTATCGTCTGCACGTTTCATCTTTTTTCACCTTACTCATAAATGGCAGATATGCTGGCAACACGGTGTGGTCAGCAATAATTTCTGCACTGGTATAATATGATGATAATCGCGGAAGTAGAAAACTGATATCTTCTAAGGAGTCCAATCTGAGTTTGGTATCGTCCTTATCAGGGAAAATTCCTCTATGATTGAAAAAGGTTTTTGGGTTTGTAAATCCGTTTGCCTCAGCCAGGCGGAGCAAATATGAATACAACAATTCTTCTTTATACATCTTTGGAATGTTAAGCAATCTCATTTTAATAACCTCGCATCTTTTTAATACAAGTAGTATATGTCAGAAAATTGACGCTTACCAAGCTCTCAGGATTCACGGTTCAGATATCAACATTCTTCATTTGCTCAATACGTATAAAAATAGACCTCCAGAATTTTGTGCAGAAAAAAGGCACCGACGTTTCCATCGATGCCAAGTAAAATAAGAGTTATCTTGAATTTGTTTGACGAATAAAGCCTGCATTTTTTCATATAACAATATTGTCCATCTTTCCATTTATTGCCTATTTTTTCAGATGCAACAACAACAAGTCCAAAGCGCGGATGTTTTTGTATGTATTCAATATAAAATGAATCACTATTTTCTAAAACGTATAACTTAGTACCATATTCATCAAATACAATTACATTATCATCTTTATCTTTCCGTACCATAATCAAAACCATAGATTCATCATTAACCACTGATTCTGCACTATAATCTGTTATTTTTACTTTTTCTCCATTATCCAATAACCATTCTACATGCTTTTCAACTATTTCACATGATACAATCATTCTTCAATCCTATAACTAAACAATTAAAATAATAAAACTATATATCTAAAGAGCATATCATTCCATCGATGCCACAATGCACCAATACTTATTCAATAATGCCATGTTCTAATAAATAGAACTTTTCGATTTTCAAAACCTTCTTATACAATGCTTCCGTCATTTCATCTTCGGAACCTTGTTTAATAATGATTATTCCGCCTCGTTCTTCTGTAGTATATATATACCACATTCCTTCTTCTTCGTATATGCCTAATACTGAAGGAGCATCTACTTTCTTTCCGCAAATAATTTCTCGATATGGACTTATTATATGTTCTTCATTACTCAGCTTATTCTTTAATTCCTTAAATGTCATACTTTCTAATCCTCCTCAAAAACACCTATTCGCTTAAAATCTACAACTCTCATCGGTATCCATTCTTGATTTGCTCCACCTTCTGACAGTTGTTCTTCTTGATCATTGACCCAAGGAGCGGCTTCACCGGACAACCCGTATTTTGCATCTTCAGTAGATATTTCAGGAAACTCTTTAGTTGGATTTTCTTTATATCTATTATATATATTCATAAATTCCTCCATATCATCTGAATCTACATGACTTATATTTGTGCTTTTTTCATCATTGATAGTATCAATCATATCATCTTTACCTATTTCGTTGCACTTATCATAATATTGTTTACTTATTTCATCTTGCTTTAGAGCTTTCTCCTTTAGAGATAAATCTTCAGGAGTTTCCTGTACTGACCTCTCTACTCCCGGATTCTGCTCCACTTCATTTAATCGAGAACGATTGTCGGTTTCTTTATTCGATACATCTCCTTGATGCAGGTCATTACCCAATACCGAAGGCTCTGTCATATTCGGCTCACTGCCATTTTCCTCAACACGCTTGTCGAGTTCCTTCTGGTCATGATATTCATCCTGGCTCATATCACGAATTTCTGCTTCATATGCCTCTTTAGCATCAACAGCCTGATTTACATCGTTAATACCGAAACCATTGTTTTCTACCTCATTATAAACTGGATTGTTTATAGTTTCAAACTGTTCAGAAGTTTCGTCTTCAATTTTATCATTATTATCCAGTTGTGATGCTGCATCATCCTGTTCACTTATGTCTTCATTTCCGCTTATTTCATCAAGCTCCGCCTCATTATCCAGTGTGTCCACCCCATCTAAAACTTTGCCAAGCTCTTCGTGTTCCTTGTTTGCCTGTTCTATCTGTTCTCTATTGGCACGCTGGAGTTCCTAATTCTGTGCTTCTATCTCTCGCGTATTGTTTTCTATTCCCATGTCATGTTCCTCGTATAATTACTCGTTTCATCCACTTTCGTTTCTTTTTGGACTTTTGTTTTGCTTTTTTTATGAGTAAGCTCAGAAGCAAATCTTAAGTCGGTTATGGGTGATATACTGTCTTTTGCCTGTATATTCGTAACACCAAATGATGCCAGAATCATACATGCACTCGATACCACCATTGTTGCTTGTCTGAACTTATTTAGTTTTGTTTTGTGTTTGTGACGATTTTGAGGTTCACTTTTCGCCATAACATGAGGGGAACCACTCATTATTGATATTTTTGTAGTGTTTTTCATCTCATTCAAAATACCTCCTTGTGCATACATAAAGCCATAATTTGTTTCTTACTTGGCTCAACACATACAGTGAACCACAAGAAAATATTCGATTGGTTTGAGAGCGGTTTTGTAAGGTGGATGTTGCTTTTATAACTAATCCTTCGAAAACATTATTTCCAAAGCGTGCAGTTCACCTTTATCGGATTTCGAGCGTGTTGTGAGGGGATTGAGCAAAAGAGAAGGGTATAAAAAGGGATTCCACTTAAGGAATCCTATCTTTTTCGTAAACGTGACGCTTAGTTTCATAAAGTGAAAAAAACAATTATACAATTAGCTATTTCAAAAGAATACCCGCCGACTATAGGAACGACTGGCTTACTGAATACCTTATCACTCAATCAATTTAGTTGATGACGCCGGCAATTCCATCCCACTGTCGATAGAAAGAATCTTGTCATCCCATACCCGCAATACATTTTGGTCAAAAATATATTGAATTGAACGCATGATACGGGATGGCTCGTACATTGACCTATCTAAAACAATTTTTGGAACAACGGCCAGCTCCCACTTCTCGTTTGAATTGCGCGACAGTATGGGAATAAGCCCATCATCTAGTGCAGACGAATAACGCGCAAGTAAAGAATTCCCATTAGAAAGTTGCGGAGGCATAGGCGATGATTTAAGAAGTGACTTCGTGTCCTTATAAGCTAATTTGTATGTCATATCCAAGGCAAAATACGGAGTGACTTTGCCGTCGAATGGATTCAGATATATATGATTGAACCAATCAATATCAACAATGCAACCGTGAACCGTGCCAACACCTCCAATGGTGCGTATTTCTTTTGAGATGATGGATAATGCTCTTTGATACGACGTGAATGCATCTTGCACCTTCTTAATATACCCGGAAAGATGACTATCATAGTAGTCAATATCACAATTCAGCTTATGACGCCTACCGCCCTCTAAAAGGCAGAGGCTGCTTGAGCTTTTTATCACAAACATATAAACGCCGTCATGTTTTATCGCATACAAATTGCCGGGATATTTCATGCCCTGCATCATAATGCCTTGGCATCGATTGAACTCTATGTATTGCTCACGTGATATTTCATGGACGCCATCGGGGTAATCATTAAATGGGTCATATCTACGCATGTCAACGCTAAAACTATTAAGATGCCAAGTTTTCGGTTTATAGCCCACCTGATTATCTGCAAAAACAGCAGTTCCGACAGTATCAAGCAGTAGTTTGTTTTGATGAGTATGTCCGTTCACGTAAACCCATTTGGGGTTATAGCGTTCATTCGACCAATCTTCCATCGGGGTATGAGTCAATACGACAACAAGAAGCTCTTTCGCACTTGCCAAAACTTTTTCATACACAGTTCGGAATCGTTCTGAGCGTGCAAAATCCTCTTCCGGCGATACCGCAGCGCGATAAAGACCCATTTCTGCATTGTAAATAGGGTTCAACCCGGAGAATCCTATGCCCCCGAGCAACAGGAATGTGGAATTCAAGCATACATTGCGAAGCTCTTCAGTATCGGTATTCAAGATTGTTTGCTCATCTAAAATGATTTCAGTTTGACCTTTGTAGATAAGAAACAATTCATTTTCCAATATAGTGGCGTACTTTGATACGGCTTGACGATAGTCGTCAACAATATCGTCCAACGGGCGTGCAGGTTTACACCCTGTTGGGTCGCCGTCCCAGAGTTCATGATTTCCAAGGACGGAGATAATTCTTCCTCGCCATCCATTCAATGAGGATAATTGTTCATAAAAGAGTCTTTCTAATGCAATACTATCTGCTACATCCCCGCCTATAAGCAATAATCCTCTCGCATCGGAATCAGAAACAGAAGCCATTAGCTCGCTAATCTTTTCCGCGGTACGACGTTTTATTTCATAAATGGACATATTGCATACATCAAGTGGTCGTTTAGCAAGTTGATGTTCTATATGAACATCTGTGATGTAATGAATTGTATTTGCAGAATCGTCTAAAACCGTCAAATCATGATTTCGCGAATTAGCATCATCATTTTGGACAATCAAACTGCTATTTACGCTAGAATCAGGCGTTCTAAGCTTTATAGGCTCATATCCAATAAATGCGTCCATATTCTTTTCCAAGTAATTGAAAATAGGATCTGGAAATCCATCGATGGGAATTGTGGGGTCCCTTCGAAACGCATCAAGACAACGCTTTTTTGTCAGCTTTTCTTTGGGCAGGCATAATATCGCCCTTGGATTTCTCTTCAGAGCATTATCAATAAGCCTCCGATTCATCATATTCAAAGGAATATATCTCAAATTCATGGGGTCATTTTCAACTAATTCGATACAGAGCTCGGGGGTGATGCACTCAACTGGAGCATCCTCAATGCTCTCCGGCCAGCGTCGCACCGATGTTGCAACAACCTCTTTGGATATATATTTTTCTGGAATCAGAGATAATATCGATTCATACCACAAGCTTTTGCACTCAGGAACAGGTGCCTCAAGGGCACTCTGTACAAGCTCTTTGCTCAAAAACTTCTTTGGGACCCATTCAATCGCATAGCCATTTGCTCGAACGGCAGCCTTGCAAATAGATTTCCCTTTTTTAGCTTTCATTAAACCTCTGGGTACATACTCAACAGCATTACCCGTAGCGCTATTGCGAACAGCTACACAGCATAACTCATAGCCCTTCTCACCGCACAGAATCGAATCCGGAACACTGCGCAAAGCGTCGCCGTTATTGCTTACGGCCACAAAAGATATATCTTCATCCCGAAAATTTTCTGGTACATATTCCAAATTTAAACCATTTTTATGTACTGCGATTTTGCATATTTCGCGAGTGAGATATTTTTTTGCCACAAGTTTCAATATCAAATGATACTGGTCAACTGCGTTAAATGAGCTAACTGCCTCATACACAAGTCTCTCAGTCTGAGCTTGTTTCCCGAGTTCGTTCAGACGGTTATACCAAAAAAAGGGAGAAGTCGGATCATCTGGACTCCGCCTATTCTCTATACGTTCGATTAGCCCCTTCGTGCGCACGATACGACCGTCATCATTCATGTTTTTACCTCCCTGCATTTTCCATATGTTCCTTAAATCTAAGATTCAACCTCAGATTGATGAAACAACATTTACATATATAATATACCATTTTTGTAGTACTGATTTTTACATTTATTTATGTTGTTTTAAAAAAGGTGTGATATTCACATCTCATTGATTCTATAAGCTTGCTCATGCACTTCCATAAGTTCATTATCTACTGGAACCGATGTAGTAAATATCATTTTATTGCCTATAGCAAAAATATAACCATCACACGAACTGGATTGTTTTCTATAGTAGTGTGAAGGCTTTCATGTTCACTAATATAACATATACTTGTAGCAAATTGTAGCTCGTAAATATAGCACTTTTTTCATCGAATGATTGTTTTAGTACTTATTCAGACATAAGAGTGTCAAACACGGACAAAATTTCGAGGTACAAACAAAAAAAGACTCTTTCGAGCCTCTATTGATTGTTTCTAACTATGGTTCCGTATTTTAATTGACCGTCCTCGTATACGAATGACCATTGCTGTTGAGTATCACTAATTGAGTCATCCGGCTCTTTACAATAATACGCAAACCATACCTCATCGTTTGTCTTTTGTGTAATATGGTCAAAAAAGAAAGAAACATATGGTATTCCATCAATTCGATAACGTTCGTAGACCTGACCGTTGTCTTCCCAGAAAGGAAGTTCTTTGTATGGATTGATATTCATATCTAAATAAGGAATTGGATATTTTCTTGAAAACTTCTGATACCATACAGTTTCGATATCCTGTAAAGAACGGATACTTGGATCTGTGATAAGCATATTTCCCATTTCTCCTGAACCTTCAAAATATGTTCCAGCCATAAAACAGAAGTATGTATGCCAGTAATCTTGGAGATTGTTATTCGCATATGCAAGAAGTTCCTCATCTGTGTATAAGCTGGATATACCCAAATCAACAACAGGATTTGTTTCGGCTTCCTCTGGCAATTCGACAACTTCCTGTTTCGATTCTTTCTTTTTATGAACCACTTTTTCACCTTTCTTGTCTTTATTGTTCGTGTTCGCACATCCTGACAACAGCAAGGTTGCTGAGAGAATGGCTATCATTAATCTGTTTCTCATAATTTCATGCCTCTTTTACACAAGTATATCATATTGGCTTGTTGCGAATACGGACAAATTTTTGACCAGTACTGTTTGTGAACTTCAAGGATTTAGAATCCTTTGTTTTCTTACCAAGTGTCTTTACTTCCTTTTTCTTAGTGACTTCGGATGTCTTTGTATCTTTTGTGTTTGAAGAATTAGAACATCCAGTCAACATGCCACCAGATAACACCATACTAAGAGCTAATGCTCCTGCCATTAAAATTTGTTTTGTTTTCATATATAAACCTCCTTGGCTATTATATTTGCTATTATAACTGGATATTCAGTAAGGCACAATAATACTTTATAAACAAAAGCGCCGACTCATTGGCCGACGCTTATTTTATATAGTCTTCACTTTATTAATGATGATCGTGTCATTAGTACACTGAACATCAATCTTATCACCCACATGATATCCAAGTGCTTTTAGCCACTGGCCCTGAAGCTGAATTCTCGGAATCTGCTGCTTACTATTTAAACCAAGTGGTGCCTCATATACTTTGAGGCTACGTTTTGATTTATACATTGTTCCCTCCTGTAATTCTAACTTAGAAGTAATCAAATTCTAAAACGGACATAATTAAACTTGCAATACGGACACGATTAAAATCGAATACGGACATGTCCAAATTGCAATACGGACATTTCTAAATGTTAATACGGACACGATTAACTGGTAAAAATCGCCTCCAAAACGGACATGATTAAAAAACGGACATGATTAAATGGAAAATCACAACTACTCATCTTTTGTATTCATCATATGGTAAAGTTCAGTTGTTTCCGCCCATTCGTTGTTGAAAGGCAGAATTGTTTTCCCATTGTAAATAAGCCCATGACCCGGCTGGCTATTCGTAATATACGTAAGCTGCGAATCCGGAATCTGGAGCAGATCTCCAAGATTGGTTCTGTCCAATTTTGGAAGAGACTGCATGATGATGAATGATGTATTGTTGATGATGTTACGAGAATCTGCAGTTCTAAGTAAATCTTCAGTATTCTGCATAATACCAGTTGGCACACCCCACCATTTACGGGCTCTTTTCCATACCTGCATAAGGAATTTTGCAGCAGAATCCGATTGCAGAAGCAAATAAAATTCATCAATGTAAATCCATGTCCAAATTCCTTTCTTTCTGTTTTCAATCATTTTGTTCCAGATATCGTTCAGACATACATGAAGACCGAGGTCTTTCATACCAGTACCAAGGTTCTTAATGTTATAGACTACAAACGCACTGTTTGTTTCTACATTTGAACGGTGTGCAAATGTTGCAAAGGAACCGGTCGCGTATACTTCGATAATGTTTGCTATCGTTCTGGCTTCTGGTTCTGGCTGTCTAAGCAACTCATTATACAAGTTGTTCAGTGTTGGCATTGCCGCCTTATCACAAGTAATATCTGATCCGGACTGCTTTAACTCATTCATGTGGTTCAAATAATTCCTGTAAATTGTATTAACACAACGACCAACAATTGATTTTGCCTGTGGGTCGAGCGATCTTCCCTGCCCCAACATGATTTCAATCATTGAAACAATGTAATCGAGCTTCATAGAAACAGGATCAGATTCACCATCGTAATCAATATCCATGTCGAGTGGATTTACGTAGGTCTTAGAACCTGGTGAAAGATCCACAATTTCTCCATGCATCGCCCTAGCAAGTCCTGTGTACTCTGCTTCTGGGTCAATTACATATACCTGGTTTTTAGATGAACGAAGAAGTACGGAAACCATCTCCGCTTTCGCTGTGAATGACTTTCCGGCTCCTGATTCACCAAAGATACCACCATGATTTTTACCAGTTCTTCAAAGGTTGTTTTCGACGGGTTCCAGCCTAA
>OGYK01002682.1_pt1 | contig 11235 bp, 6 predicted proteins | sample 1576501 | NCBI WGS metagenome assembly OGYK01 (sample SAMEA3541530, study PRJEB24748) | human gut metagenome | biome: human gut; feature: human-associated habitat; material: faeces | place: China | collected 2012
ATCTAATGCAGCACCTATTTCTGGAAAACCATCCATCAAGTCACGCCCTGCCCTTTGTTGCGGAGTGCCCCCTTGGCAAACCCGGCGGGATTGCGCTATAATAGAGCCGTAACAGTTCCACAAAGGTGTGGTAAGGGAGGTGTGGTCATGATCCGGGTGGCGATCGTAGAGGACGACGCGGAGGTACAGGGGGTATTGCAGGAGTATGTCCGGCGGTATACCCGGCAGTACGGGACAGAGTTTGAAGTGACGGTCTTTGCGGACGGCGTGGATATTCTGGAGGATTACCGCGCGGTCTACGATATTATTTTTCTGGATGTGGAGATGAAGCATCTGGATGGCATGACCACGGCAGAGCGCATCCGGCAGATGGATGCAGACGTCATCCTGATCTTCATTACCAATATGGCGCAGTACGCCATCCGGGGCTACTCGGTGGGAGCGCTGGACTATGTGCTGAAGCCGGTGCCCTACTTTGCCTTTTCGCAGCAGCTGCTCAAGGCGGTTGCCCGGCTGGAAAAGCGGGCAAAGCACTACCTGACCGTGCCGGTGGAGGGCGGGCTGCGCCGGCTGGACACCGCAAGCATCTATTATCTGGAAAGCGAGGGTCACCGGGTGCACTTTTACACCGACGAGGGCGATTTTTCCGCCCCCGGCGCCCTCAAGGCCTTTGAGGAAAAGCTGGCAGACTGCCCCTTTGCCCGCTGCAACAGCGGCTACCTTGTCAATCTGGCACAGGTGCGGGAGCTGCGGCAGAGCACCGTGCAGGTGGGCCCCTGCGAGCTGCAGGTCAGCCGCCCCAAGCGTAAGGCTTTTCTTGCCGCACTGACCGACTACATCGGAGGTGAGGGCTCATGACCGCGCTGCCGGATATCCCCCGGCTGTACACCGCCCTTGCCGAGTGTCTGGCGGTGCTGCTGTTCACCCCGGCGCTTGCGCCCCGCTTTTCCAGGGCGGTCACCGGGGGCATCACCCTGCTGTGGGCGGCGGTGCTGTCGGCCTTTCTGGGGCTGACGGGCAACGTGCCCGGCGGGCTCTGGATCCCCTGCATGGTAACGGCCATCGGGCTTTCCTACTTATATTTATGGGGTGTGTGGAGCATCACCCTGCTGGAAGCCGGGTATCACTGCGCCCGGGCGTTTATTCTGGCAGAGCTTGCCGCCAGCGTGGAGTGGCAGCTGCACTGCGCCCTCTGGCCCGCCCGCGGCCCATGGGAGCCGCTGTCTTTGCTGCTGCTGGCGCTGGTGTATGGGACGCTGTTCGGCATTATGTGCTATCTGCAGCACCGCCGTCCCCAGCCCGCCGGGCACTTACAGATCGGCGGCAGCGCCGCCCTGACGGCGGTCATGTTGGCGCTGACTGCCTTTGCGGTGAGCAATCTGGGCTTTCTGCCCGGCAGCGAGATCAACATGAGCATTTTTTCCATCCGCACACTGGTGGATTTTTCCGGCGTGCTGATCTTATCTGTGCAGCACGAGCAGCTGCAGGAGAACGCTTTGCACAGCGAGCTTGCCGCCATGGACGAGGTGCTGCACCGCCAGTACGAGCAGTACAAGCGCAGCAAGGAGGGCATCAACCTCATCAACCGGCGGTACCATGAACTGAAAGTCCAGCTTGCCCGCATCCGGGAGGAGCAGGACCAGACCAAGCAGAACGCCGCCATTGCTGCCATGGAGCAGAACATCCGCCAGTACGAGGCCGAGAACAAGACCGGCAACCCGGTGCTGGATACCCTGCTCACCGCCAAGACCATGGAATGCCAGCAGGAGAACATTACCATCACCAGCGTGGCGGACGGCAGGATGCTGGGCTTTCTCACCATCCGGGAGCTGTGCACCATCGTGGGCGTGGCGCTGGACAACGCCATTGCCGCCGTGCGCGCCGAACCGGACCCCGAAAAGCGGCTCATCAAGGTGGCGGTGTACAGTCAGGGCGGTTTTGCCATGCTGCGGTTCGAGCATTATACAGAGGCCGCCCCGGCACTGGATGCGGACGGTCTGCCGAAGCAGGGGTCGGACCTGAAAAGCGTCCGCACCACCGTCGGGCAGCACGGCGGCAGCATGACGATGCACTGGGAAAACAACTGGTGCACCCTGCGGATCTTATTTCCGCTGCCCAAAAACAAATAATTTTTACGGCAGGTATCCCCTGCCGTTTTTTTGTTGTCTGGCAGGGTGCACAAATAAAGTTGGATGAAATTTGTGTATTAGCACAATAAAATTTGAAACCTTATTGTAACTTTTGCAAATTATGCGTTCAAAACGACAGATTGTGAACAAAATGAAAATTCCCTGTCAGCTTCTGGTATCATAAAGCCAAGCTGGCGGGGGTGTCCCCGCCGTTGTCCGATTCGACAAAACAAGGAGGAGAAAACTATGTTGTCCATCAATATGGATGACGTCATCAAGGTTCTCAACTCGATCAAATCGCAGTTGATCGGCTTTGGTGTCGTAGCAGTTCTGCTGATCGCAGTCATGATCGCCTGCCGTAAGCAGAGCAAGTCCAAAAAGTATCTGATCCGCTGGCAGGCGGGTCTGGGCATGGTGCTGGCGCTGGCTATCACCGTGAACCTGATCCTGACCGGCCCCATGTACTCCATGGTCACCCTTGCCACCGGCGACGGCAAGGTCAGTGAGGAGCATGCTGCTGAGGCTACTGAGCTTGTCGAAGATATAGCAGACGAGGGTATCGTTCTGCTGGATAACGACGGCACCCTGCCCATGGCCAAGAACAGCAAGCTGAACGTCTTTGGCTGGGCTTCCACCAACCCCTGCTACGGCGGCACCGGTTCCGGTGCGCTGTCCGATGCTTACCCCACCGTCACCCTGCTGGAGGGTCTGAAGAACGCGGGCTTTGAACTGAACACTGAGCTCTCCGACTTCTACACCTCCTACCGTGCAGACCGTCCGGTCGTTGGTATATTCTCTCAGGACTGGACTCTGCCGGAGCCGGAGGCTGCACAGTACACCGACGAGATGATGAACAACGCCAAGGCTTTCTCTGATACCGCCATGGTAGTCATCACCCGCGTGGGCGGCGAGGGCGCTGACCTGCCCACCGATGTGTCTCAGGTCACCTACGACGCTGGCCACAGCTACAACGACTTTGAGCCCGGCGAGCACTACCTGCAGCTGTCCAAGACCGAGAAGGACATGATCGATCTGGTCTGCAAGAACTTTGATAAGGTCGTTGTGGTCTACAACGGCGCCAACGCCATGGAACTGGGCTGGGTCAAGGATTACAGCCAGATCAAGAGCGTTGTCTGGTGCGCAGGCACCGGCCAGAGCGGCTTCAATTCTCTGGGTTCCATTCTGTGCGGTGATGTCAACCCCTCCGGCCGTACCGTCGATACCTTTGTGTACGACCTGACCGAGACCCCCACCGCGAACAACTTTGGAAACTTCAATTACACCAATATGGACGAGTTCATCGTCCCCGCCAGTCCATTCAGCGCTGAGGCAGTTCCCAGCTTCGTCAATTATGTTGAGGGCATCTACGTGGGCTACAAGTTCTATGAGACTGCTGCCGCCGAAGGCCTGATCGACTACGATAAGACCGTTGAGTATCCTTTCGGCTATGGCCTGAGCTACACCACCTTTACCCAGACCCTGAACAGCGTTACCGAGGCTGACGGCACCATCACTGTGGATGTCACCGTCACCAACACCGGTTCTGCCTCCGGTAAGGAGGTCGTGGAGGTCTACTATAATCCTCCGTACACCAACGGCGGCATTGAGAAGGCTTCCGTAAACCTGATCGGCTTTGCAAAGACCTCTGAGTTGGCTCCCGGCGCTTCCGAGAACGTCACCGTTACCTTCAAGGCCGAGGATATGGCCTCCTACGATACCTACGGCAAGGGCTGCTATGTGCTGGAAAAGGGCGATTACGTCATCAGCATCAACGCCGACTCCCACACCGTTCTGGATTCCAAGGTCTACAATGTGGCTTCTGACATCGTCTACGATGCTTCCAACAAGCGTGAGAGCGATGTGGAGGTCGCCGACAACAAGTTCGACTTTGCCGAGGGCAACGTGACCTACCTGTCCCGCGCCGACGGCTTTGCCAACTACGCCGAGGCTACCGCTGCTCCCGCAGACTTTGAACTGCCGGCACAGGCCAAGGCAACCTTCTACAACAACTCCAACTGGAACCCCGAGGACTTCAACAACGCCGACGATGTGGCACCCACCACCGGTGCCAAGAACGGCCTGAAGCTGAAGGACATGGTGGGCGTGGATTACAACGACGCCCAGTGGGATGCCTTCCTCGATCAGCTGACCGTTGCTGATATGGACAGCCTGATCGCTCTGGGCGGCTACCAGTCCGTTGCCGTTTCCTCCGTGGGCAAGGTTCAGGCCATCGACTGTGACGGCCCTGCCTCCATCAACAACAACTTTACCCAGCAGGGCTCCATCGGCTTCCCGTCTGCTGTGATGATCGCAGCAACCTGGAACACCGATCTGGCCTATTCCTTCGGCGAATCCATCGGCAAGATGGCAGACGATATGGGTGTTTCCGGCTGGTATGCACCGGCTATGAACATTCACCGCTCTGCATTTGCCGGCCGTAACTTTGAGTATTACTCTGAGGACGGCGTGCTTTCCGGCGCAATTGCTTCCCATGCGATCATGGGAAGCCAGGACCAGGGCGTGTACGCATTCATGAAGCACTTTGCCCTGAACGACCAGGAAACCAACCGCTGCGGCATGCTGTGCACCTGGGCAAGCGAGCAGGCCATCCGCGAAATTTACCTGAAGCCTTTTGAAGCCTGCGTAAAGAACGCTGACTGCCACGCAGTGATGTCCAGCTTCAACTACATTGGCAACACCTATGCAGGCAACTGCCCGGAACTGCTGATCAACGTCCTGCGCAATGAATGGGGCTTTGTCGGCATGGTTCTGACCGACTACTACGGTGTTTACGGCTACCAGGATTCTGACCACCTGATCCGCAACGGCGGCGACTTCTGCCTGGTCAACTACGATACCGAGACCAACCACCTGACGGATACCACCAGCGCAACCGCACTGGTATGCGCACGCCAGGCCTGCAAGAACATCCTGTACACCGTTGCAAACTCCCGTGCTTACTATCCCGAAAACCTGAACCCCGGTATGGCTACCTGGGAAAAGGTTATGATCGGTGTTGATGTGGTTGGTGTTCTGGCACTGATCGCACTGGAGATCTTGGTTGCTAAAAAGGGTTACGCCAAGCGCAAGAAAGAAGAAGTTGATGCATAAGCCAAACGCATAACGCAGCAACTGATCCTGCTATAGAACACAGGCTCGCTGCACGGTCAGCGGGCCTGTGCTTTTATTAAAAGAGGACCGAAGTTCAATGAAAAACGCAAGTATCATTCAAAAATTAAACCTTGAACAAAAATGTGCGCTGCTTTCGGGCGCTACTACCTTTGGGACCCGTGCACTGCCGAAAAATAATATCCCGTCCATCACCCTATCCGATGGCCCCAACGGCGTGCGCAAGCAGGCGGGCGCGGCGGACCACCTGGGGCTGAACCCCAGCGTTCCGGCCACCTGCTTCCCCACGGCAGCCACTGTGGCGTGCAGCTGGGACCCTGCCCTGGGCGAGCAGATCGGCCAGGCCATGGGCGAAGAAGCCGCCGCGCAGGAAGTTGCCGTGCTGCTGGGGCCGGGCCTGAACACCAAGCGCAGCCCCCTGTGCGGCCGCAACTTTGAGTATTTCTCCGAGGATCCGTATCTTTCCGGCAAAATGGCCGCGAGCTATGTGCGGGGCATCCAGTCCAACGGTATTTCGGCCTGCCCCAAGCACTTTGCCGTCAACAGCCAGGAACTGCGCCGCATGGCGTCGGATTCTGTGGTGGATGAACGCACTTTGCGGGAGCTGTACCTGACCGGGTTTGAGATCGTGGTCAAGGAAGCAAAGCCCAAGACCATCATGAGCAGCTATAACCTCATCAACGGAACTTACGCCAACGAAAACCGCCACCTGTTAATGGACATCCTGCGCGGGGAGTGGGGCTTTGACGGTGCTGTGGTAACGGACTGGGGCGGCAGCAATGACCATGCCCTGGGCGTGCAGAACGGCTCCACGCTGGAAATGCCCGCCCCCGGCGGGGACGCGGTGCGCGAGCTGATGCAGGCTGTGCAGAGCGGCAAAATTACCGAAGCGGATGTGGACGCCCGGCTGGACGAGCTGCTGACGCTGGTGTTTGATACCCATGCCGCCGTGCAGTCCCACAGCCGCACCTTTGATGCGGACGCTCACCACGCCCTGGCCCGCCGCGCCGCAGCCGAAAGCATTGTGCTGCTGAAAAACGAGAACGACCTGCTGCCGTTGGCCGAGGGCGCAAAAGTTGCCGTGATCGGCGACTTTGCCCAGACACCGCGGTACCAGGGCGCTGGCTCCAGCGCGGTCAACTCCATCAAGGTGGATACCTTTTTGGACTGCCTGAAAGAGAGCGGCCTGGCCAGCGTGGGCTTTGCCCCCGGCTTTGACCGCCAGGGCAAACCGGATGCCGCCAAACAGGCCGAGGCTGTAGCCCTGGCCCAAAAGGCCGAAGTGGTGCTGCTCTGCCTGGGGCTGGATGAAATCAAGGAAAGTGAGGGTCTGGACCGCGGCGATATGCGCCTTGCGGACAACCAGATCGAACTGTTAAAGGCCGTGCAGCAGGCCAACCCCAACACCGTTGTGGTGCTCAGCGCAGGGGCTTCGCTGGAAATCCCGTGGCTCAAACACTGCCGTACCCTGGTGTATGGTGCGCTGGGCGGCCAGGCGGGGGCGGGCGCCATGCTGGATGTGCTGACCGGCAAAGTGAACCCCAGCGGCAAGCTGGCCGAAACCTGGGTCAACGCCTATGCGGATACCCCCGCCAAGGATAACTTTGCCGGGCCGGGCCGCATGGTGCAGTACCGCGAGGGGCTGTATGTCGGCTACCGCTATTACCAGACCGCCGGTGTGCCGGTGGCATTCCCCTTTGGCTATGGGTTAAGCTACACCAGCTTTGCCTACAGCAATTTGCAGGCCGCGTCCAATGGCGTGACCCTGACCGTAACCAACACCGGCAAGCGCGCCGGAGCAGAGATCGTGCAGCTGTATGTGGCAAAACCCGGGGCAGAAGTGTTCCGCCCTGCACAGGAGCTGAAAGGCTTTGCCAAGGTGCAGCTGCAGCCCGGCGAAAGCAAGACCGTGACCATCCCGCTGGACGACAAGGCGTTCCGCTACTGGAACACCAAGACCGACAGCTGGGAAGTGGAAGGCGGCAGCTATGAGCTGCGGGTCGGCGCGTCCAGTGCGGACATCCGCCTGACCGCCGTGGTGGAAGTGGCCGGTACCGGCGCACCCAACCCCTATGCGGGCAAGCATCTGCCGCACTATACCAGCGGCAAGGTGCAGAGTGTGCCGGATGACGAATGGGCCACCCTGCTGGGCCGCCCGGTGCAGCAGGGAAAAGTTAAAATTGACCGCAACATGACCCTGGGCGAGCTGAACCACAGCCGCAGCCCGCTGGGCTGGCTGATCTGGCTGGTGCTTACCGCACTGCTGAACGCCAGCTACAAGCGCGGCAAGCCGGACCTGAATGTGCTGTTCCAGTACAACATGCCGCTGCGTGCCCTGGCCAAAATGACCAGCGGTGCCATCAGCATGGGCATGGTGGATGGCATTGTGATGGAATTACAGGGATTCTGGATCATCGGCCTTGTGCGGGTGATCATAGAAGCCGTGAAAAACCTGGTACTGAACGCACGGCTGGAACAGCACCTGCGCAACAGCTGAGGAAAGAGAGGGGCTATTTATGCAGCTATGGAATAATTTTGCGGCAAAACACCCCGCCGCAGCCAAGTGGGTGCGCGAAGGCGGACTGTTTGTGATCGTATCCAACCTGGTTACGGTGTTCAAATACCTGCTGCTGCAATTTTTGCCGGCGGCGTTCAGCAGCCTGCCGGTGGTGGATTTTGGCTGGCCGGGCATCCCGGTCACGCTGTTTGGCGAAACCTTCCAGTGGAACATCCTGGGGTATGATTCCGCCCATGGCGGTCTGCCGTACTTTTGCGCCTACATGGTTGCCATGGTGGTGGGAGAATGCATAAACTTTCCCATCCAGCGCAACTTTGTGTTCCGCAGCAAGGGCAACCTGGCCAAGCAGATCGCCTGGTATGTGGTGGCGTTCTGCTTGATCACCTGCATCGTCAACTCCATCAACTGCGTGTGGGTGGCGGTTGCGGGCCTGCTGGTGCCGGATTTCATCTACAACATTGGCACCACCGTGCTCAATGGCGGCATTTCCATGGTGATCTTCTTCTTTGTGAACAAGATCATCTTCCCAGAGGGCGCACAGGCAAAATAAAGCCCGGCAGGATCACTGGTGCTTTTCCCGGTACTCGAACAGGGCGGCGGCACGGTACAGGAAAAAGTCCTTTGGATGGTATAAAAATGTGATTGCCAGCAACGGCGAAGATCTGAACGGATAAAGAAGAATGCTGCCTTTCCCTGATGTGGAGAAAGACAGCATTTTTATTGCGTTTTTCGGAAAGAGGTGAGCAGCGGCCCCTACAAATGGGTAACGGCTGGCCATAAAATGGCGCTATTACATGGTGTGCTTTGTGAGAAAGCGCTGTAGTGTGATGATATAAAACGGATGGGTGCATGGTGTGCGCCCCTACGGAATGACAACAAAACACCCCCGCCCGTGCGGTAAATGAACTGCATAGGGCGGGGGCACCGTTATTTTACAAAGAAAACGCGCAGAGCGGAGATTTTAGGCAATACCGCACAATTCTAAGTGCCGATACGGCGAGCGAGGCACGGCAGCTGCTAAGCCAAAAGCGCAGATAATACTTTGTGTATTATCGAGCATTTTGGCAACGCAGATGCCGTGCCGCAGCCGCCGGAGCGGTGCTTAAGCCGTCAGGCGGGAATTGTGCGGTGTTGCCTTTACTGTTCCACGGCACCGGTGGGCAGCTGGGGAACAGCGGTCAGGATGCGCATGAACTCTTCGCCGGTGATGGTTTCTTTCTCGTACAGGTACTTGGCGATCTCGTCCAGTTTGCCGCGGTTTTCAATCAGCATCTGTTTGGCTTTTTCATGCTGCTGCTTGACAACTTCCACGACCTTATCGTCCACTGTGGCGGCTGTGCGCTCACTGCAGGCCAGGCTGGCATCGCCGCCCAGGTAGGCGTTGTTCACGGTTTCCAGGGCAACCATGTCAAAGTCGTCAGTCATGCCGTAGCGGGTAATCATGGCGCGGGCCATCTTGGTGGCCTGCTCGATATCGTTGGATGCGCCGGTGGTGATGGAGTTGAACACCACTTCTTCGGCGGCACGGCCACCGGTCATGGTGGCAATTTTGGCCAGGATCTCTTCCTTGGTCATCAGGGTGTGGTCGCCGTCCTCTACCTGCATGGTGAAACCCAGCGCGCCGGAAGTGCGCGGCACAATGGTGATTTTCTGCACGGGGGCGGAATGGCTCTGCAGGGCGGCAACCATGGCATGGCCGACTTCGTGGTAGGCCACGATGCACTTTTCTTTGTCGCTCAGGATCTTATTCTTTTTCTGGGCACCGGCCAGGATGGTATCCACGGCTTCCTGCAGGTCGTACTGGGTAACGGCCATGCGGTGGTGGCGCACAGCGCCCAGGGCGGCTTCGTTGATGATATTGGCCAGCTCGGCACCGGAAGCACCGGGAGTCATGCGGGCAACCACGGCAAAGTCACAGTCGGGGCCGATTTTGACCTTTTGAGCGTGCAGGCGCAGGATGCTTTCGCGGCCTTTCAGGTCGGGCAGCTCCACGGGCACACGACGGTCAAAACGGCCGGGGCGGGTCAAAGCGGGGTCAAGGGATTCAGGACGGTTGGTGGCGGCCAGAATGATAACACCCTTGGCGGCGTCAAAACCGTCCATTTCGGTCAGCAGCTGGTTCAGGGTCTGCTCGCGTTCATCGTTGCCGCCCATACCGGAAGCACCGTCACGCTTTTTGCCGATGGTATCGATCTCATCAATAAAGATAATGCAGGGGGCTTTTTCGTTGGCCTGTTTGAAGAGGTCACGCACCTTGGAAGCGCCCATGCCGACGAACATCTCGACAAATTCAGAACCTGCAATGGAGAAGAAGGGAACACCGGCCTCGCCGGCAACAGCGCGGGCCAGCAGGGTTTTACCGGTGCCCGGGGGGCCGACAAGCAGAACGCCCTTGGGCATTTTGGCACCGATATCCTCGTAACGCTTGGGGTTATGCAGGAAGTCAACGATTTCCTGCAGGCTCTCTTTGGCTTCGTCCTCACCGGCAACATCGGCAAATTTGATGGACTTGCCATCCTCAACGACATACTGTTTGGCACCGGATTTGCCGCCGCCAAAAATCATGCTGTTGGCGCCGCCGGTCATTTCACCGACCCGCTTGCGCATCATGCGGTTGAACCAGACGATCAGGATGATCATGGGCAGCAGCGAGATGACCCAGCCCAGCAGGGTATCCACCCAGGTGGTCTGGTTGTACACCTTGCCAAAGGAAACGCCGGCGCTTTCCAACCGGTTGACCAGCTGCAGGTCCTGCGCAATGGAGTTGGTGCAGTAGGTGGTATCGTTTTTGTCCACAAAATAGATCTGCTGATCCTGAATTTCAACGGTGCTCAGTTCGCCGCCTTCGAGCATGTTCAGGAAGGTGCCGTAATCGACCTGTTTGACCTGGCCTTTCATCATGGCGGGGAAGGCCCAGAAATTGAGCAGCAGCAACACCACAAGGATCACGGCATATACAATGCCGGTCGTCTTTTTGGGGTCGCGCGGCTGTTGGGTTTCGTGCATAACAATTCCTCCAGTTGGGGGCGGTAATAGGGGCCCCCGATAGATTCTATCATGAAGAATAAAAATGAACTGCGGATGAACAAGGCATGAAATAGCTGGAAATTCCGGTAAACTTTGCGTGAACAAGGGCAGTTTGTGGGCAAAAACAGGAATGCAGACCGCGTAACGACAGGGAAAAGTGAAAAGAATCTGAACGGTTTTCCACAAACAGAGGGCCTTCTTGTGGAAAACAAAAACGCGCGGCGGGGAGATAGGATGTTGATGACAGTATCCCATGGTTGCAGCTCAGTATGCGGGACGATGCAGGCATCGTCCTCTACAGATCGTTTACAGGTTTGCGGTGGATGGATTTACGTTTCTCCGCGGCGCGATGAGGGCATCGCGCCCTACAAATCTTTATGGCAATACCGCATAATTCTAAGTGCCGATACGGCGAGCGAGGTGCGGCAGATG
>OGYK01002689.1_pt1 | contig 11221 bp, 6 predicted proteins | sample 1576501 | NCBI WGS metagenome assembly OGYK01 (sample SAMEA3541530, study PRJEB24748) | human gut metagenome | biome: human gut; feature: human-associated habitat; material: faeces | place: China | collected 2012
AGGCCATCGCCACGGCGGGATAGAAGTTCGACACGCCCCATTGCATGTAGATGCGTTGCAGGGCGTCGGTGTTGTCCGAGGTCCAGAATTCATCGTAGTAGGGCAGGACGCCATAGTTGACCCGGCCGCCGCCGCTGGCGCACGACTGCATCACCAGACGGGGATATTTCTCCTGGATGCGCCGCAGCACCTTGTCCATGCCGCGGTGGTACTCGATGTAGAGGTGCGATTGCCGGTCGGCCGGCAGGAAGGTCGAGCCGTAGTTGTAGAGCGTCATGTTGTCGTCCCACTTGATGTAGGCGATGTCGGGATGCGCGGTCATCAGACGGTCGACCACGCTGAAGACGAACTCCTGCACCGCGGGGTTCGACAGATCGAGCCTGCTGCGTGCCGCCGCGGCCCTTGCGGTTTTCGCGGTAGGGCTGCTGGATCACCCAGTCGGGATGCTTCTCATAGAGTTCGCTCCGGGTGTTGGTCATCTCGGGTTCGATCCAGATGCCGAACTTCACGCCGTGTTTGCGGGCCGACTCGGTCAGACCCTCGATGCCCTGCGGCAGTTTCTCGCGGCAGACCGTCCAGTCTCCGAGGCTTGTCTCGCCGTTGTTGCGCGGGTATTTGTCGCCGAACCAGCCGTCGTCCATCACGAACAGTTCGCCGCCCAGGTCCGCCAGGTCGGCCATCATCCGGTCCATGCCTTCCTGGTTGACCTTGAAATAGACGCCCTCCCACGAGTTGAGCAGCACGTCGCGAAGCTCGGTTCCGTGGTTGAGCCGGTGGAGGCGCGCCCATCGGTGGATGTTGCGGCTCACGCCGCTCTTGCCCTCGTCGCTGAACGTGAAGGCGAATACCGGGGTCGTGAAGACCTCGCGGGGTTGCAGCGTGTATTGCGACTGCTCCTCGTTGATGCCCGCGAAGAGGTGCGTGGTGTGGGTGTTGTCGTTGTCCAGGGCGATGCGGTAGTTGCCGGCCCAGGCCAGCGTGCCGCCGATGACGTGGCCTGTCAACTCCCGGGGGCGTCCGTCGAGCGAGATCATCAGCGAGGGGTTGTCGCGCTGCGTGTTGCGCACGCCGTCCTTGTTCTTGAGCACCTTCATGCCGTCGGTCAGCGGTTCTTCGTGGAGGTAGCATTCCGCTCCCCATGTGCCGTGGAAATGCGTCAGCCACGTGTCGCCCCGGCGGACGGGCATGTAGGCCGATGCGAACCGGTAGAGCGTCACGGGTTTCTTCTCCGTGTGGCTGATCTCGGTCCACGTCTCGATCACCTCGCAGTCGTCGTAGGTCTTGTAGAAGAGCGTCACGAAAAACGGGTAGTGCTTGTCCTTCATGGCGATGGCGGTGGTTTCGGAGCCGTCCCTGCGGTCGCGCGACACCGACTCGACAGCCAGTTCGAGCGACATCGAACCGTCGCCGTGCGTCGCCTGAATGGCTACTTCGCGGTAACACTGGGCGCCGAACTGCGGGTATCGATATAATGTGCGGGCTCCATCGTGTACTGGCCGCGGCCCTGCGTGCAGGAGCGGAGGTCAGTCGCGTAGCCGAACATCTCAGCCAGAGGAACGAAAGCGTCGATCTGCTGCGCGCCGCTGCGGGCCTCGAAGCCCTGGATCTGACCACGGCGGGAGTTGAGGTCGCCGATCACGTCGCCCATGTACTCGTCGGGGACGATGACGCAGACCTTCATGATCGGCTCGAGCAGCGTCGGGCCGGCCTTCTGGCAGGCCTCCTTGAAGGCCATGGAGCCGGCGATCTTGAACGCCATTTCAGAGGAGTCGACCTCGTGATAAGAACCGTCGTACAGCGTGACCTTGACATCGACGACCGGGTAACCGGCGAGAACACCGGAGAGCATGGCGCCCTGAATACCGGCATCGATCGCGGGAACGTATTCCTTGGGGATCGCGCCGCCGACGAGGGCGTTGACAAACTCGTAACCCTTGCCGGACTCGTTGGGCTCGACATGGATCTTGACGTGACCGTACTGACCCTTACCACCGCTCTGACGGGCGTACTTGGTATCCTGATCGACAGCCTTGGTGATGGTCTCCTTGTAGGCGACCTGAGGAGCGCCGACATTCGCCTCGACCTTGTACTCACGGAGCAGGCGGTCGACGATGATCTCCAGATGGAGCTCGCCCATACCGGCGATGATGGTCTGACCGGTCTCTTCGTCGGTGTAGGTGCGGAACGTGGGGTCTTCCTCGGCCAGCTTCATCAGCGCAACGCCCATCTTCTCCTGACCGGCCTTGGTCTTGGGCTCGATGGCGACGCGGATCACGGGCTCGGGGAATTCCATGGACTCCAGGATGATCGGAGCCTTTTCATCGCAGAGCGTATCACCGGTGGTGGTGTTCTTGAGGCCGATGACGGCGCAGATGTCGCCGGCGTAGCAGCACTCGATATCCTCGCGGTGGTTGGCGTGCATCTGCAGGATGCGGCCGATGCGCTCTCTCTGATGCTTGGTGGAGTTGAGAACGGCGGTACCGGTATTCAGAATACCGGAGTACACGCGAACGAAGGACAGTCGGCCGACGAACGGGTCGGTCGCGATCTTGAACGCAAGACCGGAGAACGGAGCGTTATCGTCCGCGTGACGGACATCTTCTTCACCGGTATCGGGGTTCACACCGTCGATCGCGGGGATATCCACGGGGGACGGCATGTAGTCGACGATCGCGTCCAGCAGCTTCTGAACGCCCTTGTTCTTGTAAGAGGTACCGCAGGTGACAGGAACCATCTTATTGTCGATGGTGGCCTGACGGATGGTCTTGCGGATGAGGTCCTGAGGAACGGGCTTCTCTTCGAGCGCCAACTCCATGATCTCGTCGTTCAGGTCGGCGCAAGCGTCAACGAGCTTGGTGCGATACTCCTGAGCGAGCTCGAGCATGTCCTCGGGGATCTCCTCGACGCGCATGTCTTTGCCGAGCTCGTCGTAGTAGATATCAGCGTCCATCTCCACCAGGTCGATGATGCCCTTGAAGGTATCTTCAGAGCCGATCGGCAGCTGGATGGGGACAGCGTTGCACTTGAGACGGTCGTGGATCATGTGCAGAACGTTGTAGAAGTCCGCGCCCATGATATCCATCTTGTTGACGTAGATCATGCGGGGGACCTTGTAGTTATCGGCCTGACGCCACACAGTCTCAGACTGGGGCTCAACGCCGCCCTTGGCGCAGAGAACGGTCACAGAGCCGTCCAGAACGCGCAGGGAGCGCTCGACCTCAACGGTGAAGTCGACGTGGCCCGGGGTGTCGATGATGTTCAAGCGGGTCTGCGGGAACTGATTCTTGCTGCCCTTCCAGTAGCAGGTGGTGGCAGCGGAGGTGATGGTGATACCACGCTCCTGTTCCTGAGCCATCCAGTCCATCGTGGCGGTACCGTCGTGGGTCTCGCCGATCTTGTAGTTGACGCCGGTGTAGTACAGAATACGCTCGGTAGTCGTGGTCTTGCCAGCGTCGATATGGGCCATGATGCCGATATTTCTGGTGTTTTCCAGAGAGACTTTTCTTGCCATAATTCTCTCGTTCCTCCGTTACCAGCGGAAGTGGGCGAATGCCTTGTTGGATTCGGCCATCTTGTGGGTATCTTCGCGTTTCTTCACGGCGCTGCCGCTGTTGTTGGCAGCATCCATGATCTCGCCAGCCAGGCGCTCGGCCATGGTGCGCTCACCACGGGCACGGGCATAGGCCGTCAGCCAACGCAGACCGAGGGTCTGACGACGGGCGGGACGGACCTCCATCGGCACCTGATAGGTGGCACCGCCGACGCGGCGGGACTTGGTCTCCAGGCTGGGCATGATATTCTCCATGGCCTGGTTGAAAACATCGAGAGGCTCGTTGCCGGTCTTGTCCTTGATCATGTCGAACGCGCTGTAGACGACCTTCTGGGCGACGCCCTTCTTGCCGTCGAGCATCACGCTGTTGACGAGCTTGGTCACCAGGACGCTGTTGTACATAGGATCGGGCAGAACTTCTCTCTTGGGAACATTACCTCTTCTGGGCACTTTGCTTCCCTCCTTCTTATAATTTAGAAATCATAGGTACTCGCGAATGGGGCTCTCCCCCATCGTGTTCCGGCCTGCCAAAGAGGTGAATGACACAAAAATATATATCAAACCTTTTCGGCAAAGCTCATTTCAAGGTCGCAGCCTTACTTCTGCTTCGGGCGCTTGGCGCCGTACTTGGAACGGGACTGCATACGGCCCTGCACGCCCTGAGCGTCCAGAGTGCCGCGGATGATGTGGTAACGCACACCAGGGAGGTCCTTCACACGGCCGCCGCGGATCATGACCACAGAGTGCTCCTGCAGGGAATGACCGACGCCGGGGATGTAAGCGGTGACCTCATAGCCATTGGTGAGGCGGACACGGGCGATCTTACGAAGAGCGGAGTTCGGCTTCTTCGGGGTCGCAGTACGAACTGCGGTGCAAACGCCACGCTTCTGGGGAGAGGCGAGGTCGGTCTCCTTGTTCTTCAGCGTGTTAAGACCATACTGCAGAGCCGGGGAGTTGGACTTGTAAGTCGACTGCTGTCTGCCCTTGCGAACCAACTGGTTAAAAGTAGGCATTCTTGTTTCTCCTTTCCTGAAATGATGTGATATATATTTTTTACAGGATATCGGTAAAATATCCCGAAAAAACCTTAATTTCTCAGAACGGCGATCACCGCCGCACCAACGGCGATGCCCGCGCTGTGGCCAAGCTGCGCCATCGTGGCGCGATCGTCGATCGCGATGTTCTCTTCGCGTGCGAGCGCTTCGATCGGCGCAAGCACGGCTGGATCTGCATCGCAGGCGATATACAGCTTTTCCGCGCGGTGTTCCCGCAGTGCACGCATCGTCTGCTTGATGCCCGCTACCTTGCGGCAAGTGGACAGATCCGGCGTCACGGCAGGTCCCTCCTGACGGTATGACAAATTCCGTGGGACATACCCACGCAAGTTGAAATTATACCATGAGGCACACAAGCCGTCAAGCGTTTTTTATGGCTGTCTACACAAAATAATCGCTGAAACGACGGGCTTTTCCCGAATTTTTTTGTGCGTTCCGCGCCGGCGCATCAAACTTTTGAAAAGAGGCTGTCAAACTCTCCCTTTTTCCGCCAAAATGGCAAAAAAGAGACGCGGAATTTTCCGCGTCTCTTTTTCCCTATTCAATACGTGAGGTCTTAACTCACACTTCGACGGCATTCGTGATGATGCGCGGCTCGTGCGGCTCTTCCTCGGGCTTTTCGGGCTCGGGAACGATCTCCTCGGCAAAGTCACGGTAGGCGTTCAGGCCTGCACCGGCGGGGATGAGCTTACCGATGATGACGTTCTCCTTCAGACCAACAAGGTGGTCGACCTTACCCTTGATGGCGGCTTCAGTCAGGACCTTTGTGGTCTCCTGGAAGGACGCGGCGGACATCCAGCTGTCGGTCGCAAGAGAGGCCTTCGTGATACCCATGAGCAGCTGCGTGGCAATGGCTTCCTGCAGCGGCTCGCCGGTCTCGGCGTTGACCTCGCCCGCGGCATTGCGCGCGCGGATCTCCTCGTTGGCATCCTCATACTCAAGCAGATCGACCATGGAGCCGGAGAGCAGGTTCGTATCGCCGGACTCCTCGACGCGCACCTTGCGCATCATCTGGCGGACGATGACCTCGATATGCTTATCGTTGATGTCAACGCCCTGCTGACGGTAAACCTTCAAAACTTCCTGAATGAGGTAGTCATGAACGGCGGACGTGCCGCGGATACGCAGGATATCGTGCGGGGACAGCGCGCCGTCCTGCAGCTGCGTGCCCTTGGCGATGACGTCGCCATCCTTCACGCGAAGGCCGGTGTGCGGCACCGAGTAAATGCGGTTGTCGCCGTCGTCCGCGGTGACGATGATGTTGAGCAGGCTGCCCTTGGTCGCCTCTTCGAAGCGGACCTTACCGCCGATCTCGGCGAGGGTCGCCATCTTCTTGGGACGGCGCGCCTCAAACAGTTCCTCGACTCGCGGAAGACCCTGGGTGATATCGCCGCCCGCGACGCCGCCGGTGTGGAAGGTTCGCATCGTCAGCTGCGTACCGGGCTCGCCGATGGACTGGGCCGCGATGATACCGACCGCCTCGCCGGGGCCGACGGGCTTGCTCGTGGCAAGGTTCATGCCGTAGCACTTCGCGCAAACGCCGCTGTGGGCCTTGCACGTAAGCACCGTGCGGATCTCGACGGAGTGGATATCGAACTTCTCCATGAGGTCGGCATCCTCGGGGGTCATCATGTGATCCTTGGAAATGAGGACCTCGTCCGTGCCGGGCTTCATCACGTCGTGGACCGGATAGCGGCCGTTGACGCGCTCAGAGAACTTTTCGATGACCTGGCCGTTCTCGCTGATCTCGCTGATCGTGATGCCGCGGGTCGCGCCGCAGTCGTCGGAGCGGATGATGACATCCTGGCAGACATCGACCATTCGGCGGGTCAGGTAACCGGAGTCTGCCGTACGAAGAGCCGTATCGGCAAGGCCCTTACGGGCGCCTCGGGAGGAGGTGAAGTATTCAAGGACGGACAGACCTTCGCGGAAGTTTGCCTTGACCGGGATCTCGATCGTCTTACCGGCGGTGTTGGCCATCAGGCCGCGCATACCGGTCAGCTGACGGATCTGCTTCATCGAACCACGGGCGCCGGAGTCCGCCATCATGAAGATGGGGTTGTAGCGGTCCATGTTCTTCTGCAGGGCGTCGGTGACGTCCGCGGTGGTCTTTTCCCACTCCTTGACGACGGCGCGGTAGCGCTCATCCTCGGTCATGAAGCCCATCTTGAACTGGTCTTCAATGTCGACGACGCGCTGCTCGGTCTCGGCAATGAGGGTGTACTTTGCCGGCGGAATGGTCATATCCGCAACGGAGATACTGATGGCCGCACGGGTGGAGAACTTGTAGCCCGTGGCCTTGATGTTATCGAGCACTTCGGCCGCGATGGTGAAGTTGTGCAGCTTGATCGTGCGGTCGACGATCTTGCCGAGCAGCTTCTTGCCGCAGACCTCGGTGATCTCGTAGTCGAAGTAGTTTTCGGTCGGCTCGCCGTTTTCATCCACGCGCCCCACAAAGCCAAGGTCCTGCGGGATGTTGCGGTTGAAGATGATGCGGCCGATGGTAACGCGCACGACCTTGCTGCCCATGGTGCCGTCCGGCATCTGCTTGACCGTGCGGACAAGGATGGGCTGGTGGATACCGATGAGGTGGTCGTTGTAGGCGAGCATGGCCTCGTCCTCGTCGCGGTAAACGTGCAGATTCACGCTGGCCTTCTCTTCGTCGGTCAGCTCGTCGTAGCGCTTGCCGGCAAGGGCAAAGTCAATGTCCTGCGGCCAGAACTCGTCGTTATCCATCTGGGAAACGCCGTTTTCAAAGCGCTCGAACGTGAGGTAGTAGGAACCCAAAACCATATCCTGCGTCGGCACCGTGACAGGGCCGCCGTCCTGAGGACGCAGCAGGTTGTTGGCAGAGAGCATCAGGATACGGGCCTCGGCCTGCGCCTCGGCAGACAGGGGCACGTGAATAGCCATCTGGTCGCCGTCGAAGTCCGCGTTGAATGCCGTGCAGTTCAGCGGATGGAGCTTGAGGGCGCGGCCCTCGACCAGCACCGGCTCGAACGCCTGAATACCGAGACGGTGGAGCGTCGGCGCGCGGTTGAGCATGACGGGGTGATCCTTGATGACGACATCGAGCGCGTCCCAGACCTCCGTGCGGCCCTTATCGACCATCTTCTTGGCGGACTTGATGTTGTTGGCGGCGCCGTCCTCGACGAGCTTCTTCATAATGAAGGGGCGGAACAGCTCGAGTGCCATTTCCTTCGGCACACCGCACTGGTAGATCTTCAGCTCAGGGCCGACGCAGATAACGCTACGGCCGGAGTAGTCGACACGCTTGCCGAGCAGGTTCTGACGGAAGCGGCCCTGCTTACCCTTGAGCATGTCGGAAAGGGACTTGAGTGCGCGGTTGTTCGCACCGGTGACGGCGCGGCCGCGGCGGCCGTTGTCGATCAGCGCGTCGACCGCTTCCTGCAGCATGCGCTTCTCGTTGCGCACGATGATGTCGGGCGCGTTGAGCTGAATGAGGCGCTTTAAGCGGTTGTTGCGGTTGATGACGCGGCGGTAGAGGTCGTTCAGGTCGGAGGTCGCAAAGCGGCCGCCGTCGAGCTGGACCATCGGGCGAATCTCGGGCGGGATGACGGGCAGCACGTCGATGATCATCCACTCGGGCTTGTTGCCGGAGATGCGGAACGCATCCACGACCTCAAGGCGCTTGACGATGCGGGCCTTCTTCTGGCCGCTCGCGCTCTTGAGTTCGGCGTGGAGCTGCTCGGACAAGGATTCGAGGTCGATCTGCTGGAGGAGCTTCTTGACGGCCTCGGCGCCCATACCGGCGTCGAAATCGTCCTCATACTTCTCGCGCATATCGCGGTATTCCTTCTCAGAAAGGATCTGGTTGCGCATCAGCGGGGTCTCGCCGGGATCGGTGACGATATAGGCGGCGAAATACAGCACCTTTTCCAGGATGCGGGGGCTGATGTCGAGCAGCAGGCCCATGCGGGAGGGAATACCCTTGAAATACCAGATGTGGGAAACGGGCGTGGCGAGCTCGATGTGGCCCATGCGCTCGCGGCGGACCTTGGCGCGCGTGACTTCCACGCCGCAGCGGTCGCAGATCTTGCCCTTGTAGCGGATCTTCTTATACTTGCCGCAGTGGCACTCCCAGTCCTTCGTGGGGCCAAAGATGCGCTCGCAGAACAGGCCGTCGCGCTCGGGCTTGAGGGTGCGGTAGTTGATGGTCTCGGGCTTTTTGACCTCGCCGTAAGACCATTCACGGATCATCTCCGGAGAAGCGATTCCGATTTTAATGGCGTCAAACGTTGCGTAACTCATTTTCTATATGCTCCTCCTTTTCTCAGTCTTCCTGATCGTCGCCGGCAAAGTCGGCGTTGACTTCATCATCAGCGACATATTCAAAGCCCGCGTCCTCGAGCTCGGCTTCATCGGCGAAGGGGTTGCTGCGGTGGCGCTCATCCTCGGCGTCCATACGCGCGAGGTTGAACGTATCCATCGCATCCTCGTCCTCCTTGAGCTCGATCTGGTTGCCGTCGCGGTCGAGGACCTGAACATCGAGGCACAGGGCCTGGAGTTCCTTGACAAGGACCTTGAACGACTCGGGCACGCCGGGCTGCGGAACGTTGTGTCCCTTGACGATGGACTCGTAGGTGCGCACACGGCCGGTCACGTCGTCGGACTTGACCGTCAGGATCTCCTGCAGGGTGTAGGCCGCGCCGTAGGCCTCGAGCGCCCAGACTTCCATTTCGCCGAAGCGCTGGCCGCCGAACTGCGCCTTACCGCCGAGCGGCTGCTGCGTGACAAGGGAGTACGGGCCGGTGGAACGGGCGTGGATCTTATCGTCGACCAGATGGTGCAGCTTGAGGAAGTACACGTAACCGACGGTGACCTTGTTGTCAAAGCGCTCGCCGGTGCGGCCGTCGTACAGCCAGCTCTTGCCCTCGGGGTCGAGACCGGCCTTGATGAGCTCCTCGCGGATATCCTCATAGCTCGCGCCGTCGAAGATCGGCGTTGCGACCTTGTAGCCAAGGGTCTTGGCCGCGTAGCCCAAATGGACTTCGAGCACCTGACCGATGTTCATACGGGACGGAACGCCCAGCGGGTTCAGCACGATATCAAGCGGCGTACCGTCGGGCATGAAGGGCATATCCTCCTGCGGCAGGATGCGGGAGACAACGCCCTTGTTGCCGTGACGACCGGCCATCTTGTCGCCCGGCTGGATCTTGCGGCGCTGCGCGATGTAAACGCGCACGACCATGTTCACGCCGGGGCCGAGCTCGTCGCCCGCCTCGCGGGAGAAGACCTTGGCATCGACGACGATACCACTCTCGCCGTGGGGCACCTTAAGGGAGGTGTCGCGCACTTCGCGCGCCTTTTCGCCGAAGATGGCGCGCAGCAGGCGCTCTTCCGCGGTCAGGTCGGTCTCGCCCTTGGGCGTGACCTTACCGACGAGGATGTCGCCGGCGTGGACCTCCGCGCCGATGCGGATGATGCCGCGCTCGTCAAGGTCCTTGAGCGCGTCTTCGCCGACGTTGGGGATATCGCGGGTGATCTCTTCGGGGCCAAGCTTGGTATCGCGTGCGTCAAGCTCGTACTCTTCGAGGTGGATGGAGGTGTAATAGTCCTCGCGGACAAGGCGCTCGTTCAGAAGAACGGCGTCTTCGTAGTTGTAGCCTTCCCAGGTCATGAAGCCGACGAGGATGTTGCGGCCCAGAGCGATCTCGCCCTGATCGGTCGCGGGGCCGTCGGCAAGGACGGTGGGATCTTCCCACACGCCGTTCTCGTTCAGGCGGCGGCCATGCACGCGCTCGCCGACGTCGACGATCGGATGCTGGTTGATGCACGTGCCGTGGTTGGAGCGCAGGAACTTCGTGAGCTTGTATTCCTTCGTCTCACCGTTGTCGTAGGCGACAGTGATGGCGCGCGCGTCCATCTTGGTGACGATGCCGTCGCCCTCGGCGAGGATGACGACCTCGGAGTCCATGCAGATCTTATGCTCCATACCGGTGCCGACGATCGGCGCCTCGGGGCGGAGCAGAGGAACGGCCTGGCGCTGCATGTTCGCGCCCATCAGTGCGCGGTTTGCGTCGTCGTGGTCGAGGAACGGGATGAATGCGGTAGCAACCGAGATCATCATACGCGGAGAAACGTCCATCAGGTCAACGTCCTTGCGGTCTACCTCAACGAACTCGTCGCGCCTACGGCAGGTTACACGGTCGTTTACGAGGTTGTTGTTCTCGTCGAGCGGCTCGGTAGCCTGGCAGACGATGTACTCGTCCTCGACGTCCGCGGTCATATAGCGAACCTCGTCGGTAACGTGGCAGCGGACCTCGCCGGTCTCCTCGTCCTTGATCTTTTCGATTACGCGGTACGGTGCTTCGATAAAGCCGAAGTCATTGATGCGTGCGTAGGTTGCCAGATAGGAGATCAGGCCGATGTTAGGACCTTCAGGGGTCTCGATCGGGCACAGACGGCCGTAATGGGAGTAGTGTACGTCTCGAACCTCGAAGGATGCACGGTCACGGGACAGACCGCCGGGACCGAGGGCGGACATACGACGCTTGTGGGTCAGCTCAGCCAGCGGGTTGTTCTGATCCATGAACTGCGAAAGCGGAGAGGAACCGAAGAACTCCTTGATGGCTGCGGTTACCGGACGGATGTT
>OGYK01002692.1_pt1 | contig 11210 bp, 10 predicted proteins | sample 1576501 | NCBI WGS metagenome assembly OGYK01 (sample SAMEA3541530, study PRJEB24748) | human gut metagenome | biome: human gut; feature: human-associated habitat; material: faeces | place: China | collected 2012
CCCGCAGCAAGGAATTGTTTCTCCTGAAGAAATTTTCTGCACCTGGGGTACATTCTGCCAAAATCCGGGCGGCTTTGTAGCACAGGAAAACTATGATAACGACCTTGCTGTTGTTAACGGACACAGCTTTAAGGATAAGAAGAGTGAAAACACAAACCTTGCTATTCTTGTAAGCCATAATTTTACAGAACCGTTTAACCAACCAATTGAATATGCGCAAAAAGTCGGCGAGCTTACAAATATGCTTGGTGCAGGTCACATTATGGTTCAGCGTTTCGGTGATATTCTTGACGGTAAAAGAACATGGCAGTATGAACTTACAAAAAGTAATGTTAAGCCGACACTTAAAGACGCTGTCGCAGGTGATATTACTGCCGCTATGCCGTACCGTGCGATGACAAACATTATTGAATTTATCAAAATGCTTGATATTGTTGTACCGGGATTTGCATCAACCGAAACACTTCTTTACAGCCCTGAACTCAAATTCTATTCTAATAAAGTTAAAATGGATGAGAACCTTAACACCAACATTAAAGGTCTTCATTGCCTTGGTGACAGTTCAGGATGGACAAGAGGTCTTATGATGGCATCTGTAATGGGTGTACTTATGGGTCAAAAGCTCAGCGACGCTGAAAATAACTAAACATACACATAAAATTAACCCTCCCTGTTGAGTGATCAACAAGGAGGGTTTTGTTATGCTTATTTAACCTTTTGTTTAATGAAATCGATTATTTTTTGCTTATCTTCGCCGAGACAGGAATAAAGAATAACGGTTGCCTGCTGAGCGTCAACAAAAAGATACATTGCATCATCAGCATAAATCACCTTATTAACGTTGCTGTATTTTGTATGCGAAACCGAATTTTCGGTTGTTTCAGCATATTCGTCATCTGAGAATTCAACTGTATAATGCTTAGAATACGGCAACTTGCCGTCCTTTTCAAGCATTTTTAGTGCTCTTTTGCAAACACGAACAGCACTTTTATTCCTGCTTTTAGGTCTAAATGTAAAAAACAAATATATGCCGCAGAAAATCAAAAGAAAAACCGTTTCAAATATCGAAACATATATCGGCATACCGTTCTTTATTGAAAAATAAAAGAAAATAACAACTAGAAAAGCTGTAACCACCGCAAGAGCGGCATAAGTTATTTTGTTCATCACCTTATAAGCGTGAGAATTTTTATAGCTTTCAACATTGAATTTTAAATAATCTTCCTCGGTCATAATAAAATCATATTTCATAATTACTCTCCAAAGGTGTCAATCAATAAAGCTTTTCGCCCTTTTCAATTGCCATAATTTGATCAACGCGGGTTTGATGTCTTCCGCCTTCAAATTCTGTATTAAGGAAAACATCAACGAGTTCAATTGCAAGGCCTGCTCCTATAACTCTTTCGCCCATACAAAGAACATTTGCGTCATTGTGAAGCCTTGTATACTTTGCGCTGAAATAATCAGTACAGCAGCAAGCACGAATACCCTTAACCTTATTTGCCGCCATTGAAATACCGACACCTGTACCACAGCAAAGAATTGCAGATGAACATTCGCCTGCCACTACCTTATCGCAAGCTTTTTGCGCAGAAATTGCATAATCAAATCTTTCAGGTGAATAGCAGCCTACATCAATGTAATCTACTCCCGTTTCATCAAGATGCTTTTTGATTTCCTCTTTAAGTGAAAAACCTGCGTGGTCACTTCCTAATGCTATCATATTATTCTCCTTATCTTTCCTTTTTAAGTTTTAATTCTCTTTCAGCCTGGCTGAGCCTTAAATAAATCGGCATAAGAGCCGCGGCTGAAATTTTTTCTTTACTATTTGCGGCACAAGCTACACCTTGAGCGCATTGATACATTTTATCATCAGGTGACAAAACAGCATTATCCAAATTCAAATTATCAAAACAAAGCTTTGCTCCGTCACCTGCAATAATAACTTTGCTGTACTTGGCAAGGTCTTTTCTTAAATCATCAATAGAAATCGCCCTGTCTTTACAAAGTCTTTTCACAGTACCGTTTTTAATTTCAAACACAGCGTTATAAAACTGCATTCTTCTCGCGTCCATTACAGCGCAAACAATTGCATCTTCTTTAATAAAATTGCAGGCAATTGCCTCTAAAGTTGAAACGCTGATACAGGGAATATTTTTTTCAAATGCCAAACCTTTAACGGTTGCAACACCTATTCTGACTCCGGTAAAAGAACCGGGGCCTGCCGTAACCGCAATCGCTTCAAGTTCATCAACCGTATGTTCCCCCATTACCCTTTTAATCATAGGTAAAAGCGTTTCGCTGTGTGTAAGGCCGGCATTTACAAATTCACTTTTAATAACTTTATCTCCGTCGGTTAATGCAACAGAAGCAGTAACAGCCGAAGAATCAACTGATAAAATCATTATTCTTCCTCTGATTTTTTATACATTTTAAAAAGTCTTTCATTTTCGCCAAGGCGTTCAATTTCAATCATCAAAGTATCATCAGGCAATGCACCGTAAACATTTTCGCTCCACTCAATTGCCATATATGCATCTGTTTCAAGAAAATCGAAAAATCCGGTAGAATAAAGGTCATCCCAGCCGTCAACACGATACATATCAAAATGGTAAAGCGTATTTTCATCACCAATATAAGTATTGCAAATAGCAAAAGTCGGTGAAGAAACATCAACATCAATGCCAAGTCCTTTTGCAAAACCTGTTGTAAAAGCGGTTTTACCCATTCCAAGCCCGCCTAAAAATGCAACAAGCGAGCCTTTAGGCAAGCTTTTGGCAACTTTTTTACCAAGCTCAACTGTTTCTTCATAACTTTTAGTTTTATACTCTTTCATACTTTCACCTTAAAAAAGACCGACAGTATTACCGTTTTCATCAATATCAATTTTATACGCAGCCGGTGATTTTGAAAGCCCCGGCATAGTCATAACCGAACCTGTTTGGCACACAAGGAAACCTGCACCGTTTGAAAGTGATGCAGAAGAAACGGTGATTTTGAAACCGTGAGGCCTGCCCAAAAGAGCAGGATTATCCGAAAGGCTGTACTGCGTTTTAGCCATACATACAGGCATATTATCACAGCCGAGTTTAATAAATTCATCAATACTCTTTTTAGCTTCCTTGGTGTATTCAACACCGTCTGCGCCATATATTTCCCTGGCAATAGTATCAATTTTTTCATAGATCGGGGTATCAATATCATAAAGAAAACGGAAATCATTTTCCTTTTCGCAAGCGGACATCACTTTTTTTGCAAGTTTCTCACTGCCTGCACCGCCCTCGGTAAAGCACTTTGTAACTGCAAAATCGGCACCTTTTTCTTTACAGAATTTTTCAACAAATTCAATTTCTGCATCTGTATCTGCATAGAAATGATTGATAGCCACTACCACCGGCACACCGAATTTATGAAGATTATCAATATGTGCCGCAAGGTTTTCACTACCCTTTTTAAGTGCTTCCAAATTTTCCTCTTTAAGTTCATCTTTCGGCACGCCGCCGTTATATTTCATTGACCTTACGGTTGAAACAAGAACAACGCAGGCAGGCTTTAAACCGGCAAAGCGGCATTTAATATCAAAAAACTTTTCTGCACCCAAATCCGAACCGAAACCGGCTTCGGTAATGCAATAATCACCGAGTTTAAGTGCGGTTTTTGTAGCCCTTACGGAGTTGCAACCGTGTGCAATATTTGCAAACGGACCGCCGTGCATAATAGCAGGTGTATTTTCAAGAGTTTGAACAAGGTTAGGCTTAATGGCATCTTTAAGCAAAACAGTCATAGCACCGTTTGCCTTAATATCCTTACAATAAACAGGCTGACCGTCATAAGTGTAAGCAACAAGAATTTTGCCAAGCCTTTGTTTTAAATCAAAAATATCATTTGCAAGGCAAAGAATCGCCATAACTTCACTTGCAACGGTGATTACAAAATGGTCTTCACGCGGGATACCGTTAAGCTTACCGCCGAGTGAACAAACAATATTACGAAGTGCGCGGTCATTCATATCAAGGCATCTTTTAACAAGAATTCTGCGTTGGTCAATACCAAGCACATTGCCCTGCTGAATATGATTATCAAGAATGGCACACATAAGGTTATTTGCACTTGTAATAGCGTGCATATCACCGGTAAAATGAAGATTTATATCCTCCATAGGTACAACCTGCGAATATCCGCCGCCTGCCGCACCGCCTTTAATTCCGAAAACAGGGCCGAGTGATGGCTCGCGAAGGGCGGCAATTGCTTTTTTGCCAAGCCTATTGAGTGCTTGCGCAAGGCCGATTGAAACAGTAGTCTTACCCTCTCCCGCAGGGGTTGGATTAACAGCCGTTACCAAAACAAGCTTGCCGTCTTCTTTATCTTTTAAGTTTTCAATAGTTTCATTTGATATTTTAGCTTTATAGTGACCGTAAGGCTCAATTCCTTTTTCATCAATACCAAGCATTGATGCAATTTCGCTAATATCTTTCAATTTAGCGTTTTGTGCAATTTCAATATCACTTAACATAAATATTTCTCCATTTATTCTTAACTTGCGATATATTATAACATATAACAATAAATATTCCAATAACAAATTTAACACAAAAAACACAATTTTTCACTTGACATTATCTTTCTAATATACTTTAATATAATATATACAAAATTCAATACAGATTGGAGAAAAAATTGAAAAAAAACAGAGTCGGATTTTTCAGCGGGCTTGATTTTGTAACACTTATCACTGCCCTAATCGGCTCTTGCTACGGACTTGCTCTTGTTTACAGTGCAACATATTCCACACTAAAAGACGGTGCTGTTATTGCAAGCGGCGTAAAAAGTATGCTAATTTCCACATTGGGCGGCATTATTTTTGCTCTTATTGTTTGCAATATCGACTATGAAATTATATCAAAGTTGTGGCCTTTAATAGCGGCGGGATGTATAGGGCTTATGGTGGTAACACTGCTTTTCGGTAAAGCCGTTAACCCTGACAGGCCTGATGCTAAAAGCTGGCTTGACCTTGGTGTATTCTATTTTCAAACATCGGAGCTTTTAAAAGTCGGATTTATTATATCTTTTTCATATCATCTTGATATGGTTAAGGATAATATTAACAGGCTTAAAACAATCGTGCCACTTGTAATTCACGGTATGATTCCTATCGGGCTTGTACTTTTAACCGGCGATGCCGGTTCAGCCCTCATCTTCCTGGTTATGTTCATCGGAATGTTATTCTTTGCAAAAGTAAATATAGGCTACTTTATTGCCGGCATTTGCGCAATAATAGTCGGCTTTACTGCGGCTTGGAAATTAAACATTATAAACGGTGTACAAAGGGAAAGAATCACTGCGCTGTTTTACCCTGAGCAATATAAAGATGTTCTCTATCAGCAAACTAACGGTAAAATTGCACTTGGAAGCGGCGGCTGGCTTGGCGAAGGTTATCTTAACGGAAGTATGACTCAAAGCGGTTCTGTGCCGGTAAACGAAAGTGATATGATTTTAACCGTTGCCGGTGAGGAACTCGGATATATCGGCGCACTTGCAGTAATTGTTATTCTTGCAGTGCTGATTATAAGGGTTATGACAACAGGTCTTAAAGCAAGAGATAATGTAGGTTATTTAATGTGCAGCGGCATATCGGTTATGCTGTTTGCGCAAATGTTTGTTAATATAGGAATGGAGCTTTCAATTTTACCGAGTATCGGTATTACACTGCCGCTTTTTTCGGCAGGCGGTTCATCATCGTTGTGTATTTACCTGGCACTCGGAATTGAAATGAGTGTTTACAGATTTTCAAAAGCACAAACTAACGCATTATTTTATAAATAATTCAAACATCAAAAACAAAAACGGACTGCTAATGCAGCCCGTTTTTTCTTATTTTATTTTTTTGTAAATTTCTTTTCGAATACACCGTCAGGGTCTTTGACAAGCAATATTACAAGCCATATAACCAAGCCTATTTTAACCACCGTTAAACCTAAAAGTGAATCGTTTAAGATTGATTCAAAACTTTGATTAAAATAATCAGCCTTAAGTTCGGCATATTCAAATATGAAATCGGCAAGCCACACAGGGGGAGTTAAAAAACTGCGAAGAATTAAATCTCCGCAGTTTTTTATACTTATTTAGTTTTAACACTCTTAACCTTTGACCAAGAAGAATATACTTTTTTACCGTTTGCAATTTTATATGTACGAACTCTTGCATAATATTTTTTCTTTGCCTTAAGCTTTTTAACGGTAGTCTTTGTAGTTTTCTGTTTTTTAACAGTTACGGTTTTCTTGTTCTTCTTGAATTTCTTATTGGTTGCGACTTGAACTTGATAGCCCTTTACACCGCTTACCTTTTTCCAAGTAACTGAAATTGCTTTCTTCGCACCTTTAACTTTCTTAATTGAAGTCTTTTTAGGTGCTTTGATTTTTGCAACTGCTGTTTTAGAAGTTGATGTTGCAGTTGTTGTGGTGATATTATTTGCAGGTGCAGTTGTTGTGGTGGTAGTTAAAGCGTCTTGAGTTTCTTTAACTTTTAATGCTTCATAGAATTTTGTAAGCCCTGTGAAAACATCAGCTGTGGCTAAAGCATTTTCATCACCACCGGCGGTATAAGCATATGCACCCTTAACATCTTTGCATTCAAAACTATTTACTATTTCATTATAAATCTTTTGTGCTTTATCAAAATCATTCACAGCAGAATATGCAGCAAGGGCAAGACCAGTTGAATTACCGCTAATTACAGGGTCTTCAAGTTCTTTAGTGTTATAATTATAAACCTTATCCAAGTTATAAAGATAACCGCCGTCAGCTTTATATGATTCCATACAATTTAATGTATCATCAATAACAGACTTATATTTATTTGAATAAGGTGCAAGTGCAACAACAAGCTGTGCATCACTGTCTGTACTGGTATAATAAGTTGAGCCTGTACCAAATTTATAGTAATTGTTTAACAAGAAATTTTGTGCTGTTTTAAGGGTATCGGCAAGTCCGTATTTTTCAGCAACAGCAAAAATTGAAGAGAAAAGATATTGATTTTCATGATCTTTATTAAGTTTAACATTCTTGAAATTTTCAACAAGGTTAATGCCTTCAAAATTTTTAACATCAAAGCCGAAATAATCAAGCGCAGTGATTACATTTGCATAAATGCCTGCCGACTCGCCTTTAATAGGAGCCCAGTTATTATTTTCGTCATACCCTACAACCGCAATAATCTTGCCGCTGTTTGACTCTAAATTTTCCTTAACGCTCTTTGTAAATTCATCCTTATAGTCATTTACATCAATGCCTGCATTGATGTAAGCAACAAGATTTTTTACATTGTTTACAGAGAAATCCTCTTTCTTTTCAGATAAAAGATAGATTGCCGTATCGTTAAGCTTCTTTTTAATATCTCCACTTGTAACCTTACTGTCAGCCATTGCATAAACGCTTGTAAAAAGTGAAGTAATTGCAATGCAAAGTGCAACAGCAACAGAAATTATTTTTTTCATATTTATTAACCTCCTAATATGAAATTATTTATTATATGAACAGGTGTATGAAAATACAACCTTATCACCGTCTTTTAGTTTGGTAGAATCACAGCTTACATTCGGCTTTTTACCATTAACATAGTATAACCAGCCACTCTCCCCACCACAATCAAATTCATCAAGATTATTTATACCTGATATATAAACGCTATAAATAGTCGTTTTTGCATTATAAGGAATATTATTATCATCACAGGCTTTTTTCAACAAATCATAAACCGTAGCTTTGCCGTTGAAAGTGGCTTCGTATTCACTCAAAATAATACCGTTTTTAGGCACATATGCTTCGTGCCCCGATTTTAAATCATCCATGTTATCAAGTATTGACTTACATTCGATAGTAATTGTACAAGTTTTTTTAGATGAGCTAGTAGAAGTAATTTTTGCAGTAGGCTTATCAGCATGTAAATGAGTTGCGGTTGCAGCTGCTGCATATGCATCTGTTGAACTTGTAGTTACAGTCGATAATTTCGATTTGTTATTTTTGTTTTTCTTTGATTTCTTAACCTTTTTTGCAGTAGTTACTTCTTTATTTCCCGTTTTGCCTTTTTGGGTAGTTTCGTTATTTTTCTGACTGCTCGATTTAGTTTCTTTTTTATCTCGCTTAGTAGTTTTTTCCTTTTCTTTTACGGTGGTATCAGTAACTTCTTTATTATCGGTTGTTACTTCATCAATTTCGTCATCCTGCAAAGCGGTAGTCATTTCAGTTATTTGTGTTGAATTATCTGTCACACTTTTTTGAAAATCATTGCTGTTTGAACAGGCGCAAAGCATGGCAATGCTCATAATTACTGCCAAAACAACGCCTATATTTTTTCGCATAAAAAAATCCTCCATCTTTTCAGACAGAGGAAAACACGCACCTTTAGTACGGAATTTAACTCCATTGCTCTCCCTTGCCCAAAAGCAGAATTAAAATGTGTGGCAGGTCTCCCGACTTATGATATAGCATAGCTTGAAAAATCGCCTTCTCAGTTTCCCAATGGCAAATGATTTTTCTTCATCAAATACGGTAATGGCTGTTGCTCAGGATTCTAACCTGATTCCCTTTTAATTTCTCGTAAGGAGAAAACCATCATATAAAATTAAATTGTAATTATTTTTCGTAAATACTCTTTTTAAGTACGCCTATATACGGCAAGTTACGATAATATTGGTCATAATCAAGCCCATAGCCTACAACAAATGCATCCGGCACATCCACGCCTACATAATCAGCTTTAATATCTGCTATTCGCCTTGCCGGTTTATCGAGAAGTGTAACAACGCCGATAGATTCAGGATTGCGTTTTGAAAGCATATCGTGAATATATTTAAGTGTATTTCCCGTATCAAGAATATCTTCAACAAGTAAAACATCAAAACCCGTTAAATCATCCGCAATATCTTTAATAATTTGAATATTGCCGCTTGATACAGTACCTGCACCATAACTTGAAGCTTGAATAAAATCAATATTACACGGTAAATCAATATATCTTGTAAGGTCGGTAAAAAAGTAAACAGAACCTTTAAGTACACCTACAAGCAAAAGTTTTTTACCCTCATAGTCTTTAGTGATTTGCTTTGCCAAGCGGTGAGCAATAGCGTTTAATTCTTCTTCTGTAACAAGTATTTTTTCAACATCCTGATGCATGGTAATACCTCTCTGCTTTTCATTACCGTTAGAGTATAACACTCTTTTAAATACTTGTAAAGTAAAAATTAAAACAGTTGTAAAACGGATTGCTCTTTTCGAGCCTCGTTTCTAATAAAAAACAAAAAGCACCAAGAAATGGTGCCCGTCACAATACATTACTTTACTCAATACAAAATCTAATTTATGCACTATGACGAGGCTCGCCCATCGAAAGCTAAAGCTTTCTTCGGCACGCACCCGAGCACCGCAACAGTCCACCGGACTGTTGCTATCCTGACGGATTGCTCTTTTCGAGCCTCGTTTCTTATAAAAAAACAAAAAGCGCCATAGAAATGGTGCTTTTTGTTTTGGAGCGGATGACGAGGCTCGAACTCGCTACCTCAACCTTGGCAAGGTTGCGCTCTACCGGGTGAGCTACATCCGCGAATGCAAGATTGATTATACACAACAGCTTTGCACTTGTCAAGACTTTTTTGAAAAAAATGTAACTATTTATCTGTTTACAACAATGCATTTTTTTGTTATCATATAAAATAAGAAAGAGGAATATGCTATGGAATATAAAGCGTTACCGTTTTCATCAGTTTGGGAAAACGGAATTTTTAATTTACCTATCAAGGTAGTCGATGAATATTTAAAGCTTGCAAGTGAGTATCAGCTTAAAGCTTTGCTATACATTTTCAGAAACAACGGTCAGGCTGAAACTGCCGAAATTGCCAAAGCACTCGGCCAGACAATTGCCGATACAGACAATTTGCTTGAATTTTGGGTTGAGGAAGGCATAATATCAAAAAACGGTGAAATTGTTGAAAGCACCAAAATACCACAGGCAACTGCACCGGCAGAAAAAAATGTGGTTGTGGTAAAAGAAACGATTTCTGCGCCAAATTTATCACCCAAAGATATTGTGTCAATACTGCGTGACAGCGAAAAACTCAAAAACCTTGTTAACGAAGCACAAAAAGTACTTGGCAGAACAATAAGTTTAGCGGAGCAGGCAATAATAATAAATATGGTTAACTACTACGAATTAAAGCCGGAAGTAGTTTTAATGATACTTGAATATTATAAAAACGAAAAACAAAAAGGAATGTCCATAAGTTTTTCATATATCAACGCTATGGCAAAAAATTGGAGTGATGAGGGCATAGCTTCCATTTCCGAAGCGGAAGAAAAGCTGCACGAAATCGAGCGTGGAAACAGAATATGGAATGAAATCATTGCGATAACGGGAATCAGGCACAGAAAGCCAACCGTTAAGCAAAGGGAAATGGTACTTTCATGGTTTAATGATTTTGATATTACCATGATTACTTTGGCATCAGATATTATGAAAGAAAACATACCGGAGCCAAAGCTGAGTTACATAAATTCCATATTAAAAAAGTGGAAGAAGCAAAACATTAAAACTCCTGCTGATGTGGAAAAAGAGCAAAAAGAATTTGAAAAAGCAAAATCCGAAAAAGAAAGCAAAGCAAAGAGCAAAGAAAAATTATCAAGCAAACCGACATTTGATATAGACCAAATTGAGCGTGACGCACTAAATAATTTCGAAATTTAAGGAGGTGCAATATGTCCTATTCAATTGAAACTTATGACAAGGCACAAAATATACTTGACAGAAGAAAAGAAAAAGCAACACTTGAAGCACAAAGCAGAATTGATAAATTATGTGCCGAAATTCCCGAGCTTAATGTAATTAACAGAAAGCTTGCACAAATCGGGCTTAATATTTCAAGAACTTTTTTTACAAGCAAAGACCCGCAGGCTGATATTAACAAACTACGAATTGAAAGCCTTGCATTGCAAGAAGAAAAGAAAAATTTGCTCAAGAAAAACGGTTATGATGAAAACGAACTTGCAATTAAATACACATGCACTGCGTGTGAGGATACGGGATTTATAAACGGTAGGCGCTGCAAGTGCTTTGTAAACCTATTAAAAGAAATTGAGCGAGATAAGATTGAAAAAATCGCACCGATTGAAGAATGCACATTTGACACCTTTTCCACTGAATACTACCCTGACATTGCCCAA
>OGYK01002696.1_pt1 | contig 11206 bp, 7 predicted proteins | sample 1576501 | NCBI WGS metagenome assembly OGYK01 (sample SAMEA3541530, study PRJEB24748) | human gut metagenome | biome: human gut; feature: human-associated habitat; material: faeces | place: China | collected 2012
GGAGAGCCTTTACGACGACACGGTGAACCAGAAGGACCTGTTTGATGAGGCTGAGAAGTACTATGCCAACATCCTCAATATCTACAACCCGATGGTCAACCGCAAGGTGAAGGAAATAGTAGGCATGAACCTGCCTCTGAAGATGGTCGCTCCGTCCCACGGAGTCATCTGGACCAACCATATCGGCGAGATCGTAGAAAAGTATCTCCAGTGGTCAACCAACTATCAGGAGCATCAGATCACCATCATCTATGATACGATGTGGCAGAGCACGCGACGCATGGCCCAGGCCATTGCCGACGGCATCCGCGATTTCGACCCGACCGTCCGTGTGGTGTTGATGAACGCTGCCAAGGACGACAAGAACGACATTCTCGTCGAGGTGTTCCGCTCCAAGGCCATTATGGTGGGCAGCCCGACGGTCAATATGGGCATTACCTACGCCATTGCCGGACTCCTGGAAATGATCCACGGTATGAAGTGCAAGAACAAGAAGGCTGCGGCCTTTGGCTCCATTGGCTGGGGCGGCGGTGGCGAGAAGCGCATCCAGCAGCGATTGGAGGAAGCGGGCTTCGAGATTGCCGCCGAACCGGGCAAGCAGCTTTGGGCTCCCGATATGGAGGCTGAGCGCAAGTGGCGCGAATATGGCAAAGCCTTCGCCGCTGCCGTGCTTGGCGCGTAATTAGTGTAAAGAGGCTGTTATCCCAGCTATCATCTCAAAAGGCTGGCAAGGGAATTGGTCCCCTGCCAGCCTTTTGAGCGTCTTTGTGAGCAACGTGTCGCCGTCTTGTTCTTATATCTTGTTGATTTGTTCCTGGGTCAGCCCTGTAGCTTTCAACACTTGTGAGACAGGTATGCCAAGGGAAAGAAGGTTGCGTGCTATCTCCAAACTCTTTTCCAATTCACCTTCTGCTCTTCCTTCCGCTATTCCCTGTGCTTTTCCTTCTGCTCTTCCTTCCGCTATTCCCTGAGCTCTTCCTTCTGCTCTCCCTTCCGCTATTCCTTCTGCTCTTCCTTGGGCTCTTCCTTCTGCTCTCCCTTCTGCTCTCCCTTCTGCTCTTCCTTCCTCTATCCCCTCTTCGTAGCCTTCGTAGTGGCTGGTATCAAAAATGCTTTTCATGTGTCGTATAGACTCCATGTGGCGAACGTACGCTCGCTTGTCATGGTCGGAGAGCGAGTCCACCCGTAAGCATTCGCGCGCCTCGGCGAGGCCTTCGGCCGTGGCCTTGTCGCTAATTTGTCCCGTTTTGAGAAATTCTATCCACTCGTCGAGTGGGGTAGTGGCCACTTTGTCAAAGTCGTTCACGCGCAGTATGTAGTATTCCGGAAACAGGTCGCCCGCCTCTTTTCTGCTCATAAGGCTCCGCTCATCGATACCGAAGAACTTCTTGTTCTGACGGACGGAGAGTTTGAGAATGTCATGTGGTTCATGCGCACCCCTAAATTCTGTCTTGCCGTGATACACATAGTCTTTGCCCTGGCCCAATTCGAAATAGACGATGTTGATGGAATAGACTTTACGCACCTTGTCGTAGGGGCTTCCCAGCCCAATATATTCCGTGATGGCCTTTGACACACCGTAGAGCATGCGGTGGAAATAGGTGAGCTCGCGGTTGTTCTGCACCTCTATGATGCAGAGTTCTCCGTTCTCGTTCTCTGCCAATATATCCACTCGGTTGTATTTGTCGGTCTCGTCCTCCTGGTTGCTCTCGCTCTCAAGAAACCGTTGTATCTTAAACTTCTTTCCTATCAATGAGGACAGAAATCCTTCCAACACCGCATGATTGGCCTTGTTGCTTAGCAGGCGTTTCATCGCCCAGTCGAACCGTATGTAGTTTTCTCCTATTATCGTCATGTTTCTTGTCGCTTTTGGTTTTCAGCCGCTAAAATACGATTTTCCATCGAATCCACCAAATGTTAGGCTACAAAAGTTGATAGCGGACGTTCTGAAAAGTTATTTCCGCTACTCTAAATAAGTTACTTTCGCTCGGCCAAGCCATTGTAAAAGGGAAATTCTTCCCTTTTCCTTTGGCTTTGCGCTCGCTTATTCGTAACTTTGCAAAAATTTATAAGTGGGAAAAGAAATGGCGGAAGAAAACCATCGGATACTGCTTGACCAAATAGATTATCCAAGCGACTTGCGCAAACTGGAGGTGAAGGACCTGCCAGAGGTGTGTCGTGAGCTTCGCAGAAACATTATAGAAGAGGTGGCGGTCAACCCCGGCCACTTGGCTTCGAGCCTCGGTGTCGTGGAAATCACCGTGGCCGTACATTACGTGTTCAATACTCCCGACGACCGGATCGTCTGGGACGTAGGTCATCAGGCCTACGGCCACAAGATCCTGACCGGACGCCGTGAGCAGTTTAAGCTCAATCGGAAGTTGGGCGGACTTCGTCCGTTCCCGTCTCCTTTGGAGAGCGAGTACGACACGTTCACCTGCGGCCATGCTTCCAACTCCATCTCGGCGGCGCTGGGAATGGCCGTGGCGGCGAAGCTCGGCGGCAAAAAGACGGAAAACCGCCATGCTGTGGCGATCATTGGCGATGGTGCGATGAGTGGCGGACTGGCCTTTGAGGGACTCAACAATGTCTCCAGCCAGCCCAACGACCTGCTCATTATCCTCAACGACAATGACATGAGTATCGACCGGTCTGTGGGCGGTATGGAGAAATACCTGCTCAATCTGGACACGAACGAGACCTACAACCGTCTCCGCTTCAAAGCCAGCCAGTGGCTGCACGAGCGTGGCTACCTGAACGACGACCGGAGGAAAGGCATTATCCGACTGAACAATGCCCTGAAGAGTGCGTTGGCCCATCAGCAGAATATGTTTGAGGGGATGAACATCCGCTATTTTGGTCCTTACGACGGCAACGACGTAACGGAATTGGTGCGTATCCTCCGACAGATCAAGGATATGAAGGGGCCGAAGCTCCTCCATCTTCACACCAAGAAGGGCAAAGGCTATAAGCCTGCCGAGGAGAGCGCGACGATCTGGCATGCTCCAGGCAAGTTTGATCCCGAGACGGGCAAGCGGCTGAAGAGTGAATCCGCCGAACCGCAGCCACCAAAGTTTCAGGATGTGTTTGGCGAGACGCTGCTGGAACTGGCGCGCCAAAACGACCGCATCGTGGGTGTTACCCCAGCCATGCCCAGTGGTAGCTCGCTCTCCATATTGATGAACGAGATGCCGACCCGCGCCTTCGATGTGGGAATAGCCGAAGGCCATGCTGTCACCTTCTCAGCCGGTATGGCCAAGGACGGGTTGTTGCCGTTCTGTGCTATATATAGTGCGTTTTCGCAGCGAGCCTACGACAGCATCATCCATGACCTCTCGATCCTCAACCTGCCCGTTGTGCTCTGCCTGGACCGATCCGGACTAGTCGGCGAAGACGGCGCGACCCATCACGGTGCGTTCGACATGGCCGCCCTTCGTCCCGTCCCCAATCTCACGATAGCCTCTCCGATGGACGAGCGCGAGTTGCGGCGGTTGATGTTCACGGCTCAGTTGCCCGACAAAGGATCCTTCGTCATCCGCTATCCGCGCGGCCGTGGTGTGCTGACAGACTGGCGCTGCCCGCTCACGGAGGTAGAGGTGGGTACGGGCCGCAGACTGACCGAGGGCGATCCGAAGCCCGGCGACGTGGCCGTGCTGACCATCGGCCCTGTGGGCAATGATGTGCAGCGTGTCATCCAGACGCTGGCCGAGGAAGGCAATCCCCAGCATCACACGATCTTCCATTATGACATGCGCTTCCTCAAGCCGCTCGACGAGCGCATACTGCAGGAGGTGGGCAGTCGTTTTGATCGTGTTGTCACCATCGAGGACGGTATCCGTACGGGCGGTATGGGGTCGGCCGTACTGGAGTGGATGAGCGACCACGGTTTTGCCCCACGCATGACGCGCCTCGGTATGCCTGACCGTTTCGTCGAGCAGGGCACGGTCGGCCAGTTGCGCCACCTCTGTGGCTACGGCTATGAGGACATTAAGGAATTGTTGAGTAAGGAATAAATCAAGTATGAGGATAATTATAGCAGGCGCATTCGCCATCGGGTCATATCTAGCCAAGTTGCTCTCCCGCAACAAGCAGGAGGTAGTGCTCATGGATCAGGACGAGGAGAAACTGGGCAAGCTGGCCATTGATTATGATCTGCTCACCATGCACGCCTCGGCCACCAGCATCCGTAGTCTGAAAGAGGCACGGGTGGAGGATACTGACCTCTTCATCGCCGTCACGCCCGATGAGAGCTATAATATGACGGCATGTGGACTGGCGAAGGCGCTGGGTGCGAAGAAGACCGTTGCCAAGATCGACAGTTCGGAGTATGTGGATCCGCAGAACAAGGAACTCTTCCACGAAATGGGCATCAGCAGCATCATCTATCCCGAGATGCTGGCTGCCCGCGACATCATCAACGGTCTGAAAATGTCGTGGGTGCGGCAGCGATGGGATGTCCACGACGGTGCGTTGGTGATGCTGGGCATCAAGCTCCGCGAGACCTGCAAGGTGCTCGACAAGCCGCTCCATGAGATCTCGGGACCCGACGACCCCTTCCACGTAGTGGCCATACGCCGTCGCGGAGACACGATCATCCCGCGAGGAAGCGACGTGCTGAAGCTCTACGACCTCGCCTACTTTATGACCACACGCAACTACATCCCCTATATCCGCCGTGTGGTGGGCAAGGAACACTACGTGGATGTGAAGAACGTGATGGTGATGGGTGGTGGGTCTACCGCAGTCCGCGCCATCCGCCAAATGCCGGAATACATGCAGGTGAAGGTCATCGAGAAGAGCGTGGAGCGATGTGAGGCCCTCAACAGTAAGTTTGACGATGATATCCTCGTCATCAATGGCGACGGTCGCGACCTTTCGCTGCTGAGCGAGGAGGGAATCCGCTCTACTCAGGCCTTTGTCGCATTGACAGGGAAGGCTGAGACCAATATTTTGGCCTGTCTGATGGCCAAGCGCATGGGAGTGAGAAAGACGGTGGCGATGGTGGAGAACGTCGATTACGCCTATATGGCGGAGAGCCTTGATATAGGTACGATCATCAACAAGCGCGCCATTGCTGCCAGCCACATCTATCAGATGATGCTCGACGCCAATGTCCACAACGTGCGCTTCCTCATGTCGGCAGACGCCGATGTGGCTGAGTTTGTCCCTGTACAGGGGTCGAAGGTGACGCGCCGTCCGGTCAAGGACTTGGGACTGCCCAAAGGAATGACCATCGGTGGACTGGTGCGCAACGGCGAGGGAATGCTCGTCTCGGGCAACACGCAGATCGAGGCAGGCGATAGTGTGGTGGTGTTCTGCCATAACGTCAGCGTCAAGAAGTTGGAGGGACTTTTCAACTGACCTCCTGCTTGTACAGACAATTAGCGTTCGGACAATAGTGCTGGCAATAAGTGTGCTGGCAATAAGTATAGTGACAATAGTGTACAGACAATTAGCATAGTGACAAAAAGCGCGATATGCTCAATACCAAACTTATTTCCAAAATCTTCGGATCGTTGCTGCTCATCGAGGCGCTGCTTATGTCCTGTAGCCTGGGGGTGGCCCTCTACTATGGCGGCAGCGACGTTATGCCCTTCACGTGGAGTGTCGTCGTGCTTATAGCCGCTGGTGTAGCTTTCCGCTTGCTGGGCCTCAAGGCTTCCAATGCGCTGAGCAGACGCGATGCCTATTTCGTGGTGACGACCGTCTGGGTGCTCTTCACGATCTTTGGCATGATGCCTTTCTTGATAGGCGGATATCTCCATTCGGTGACGGACGCCTTCTTTGAGACCATATCGGGTTTTACGACGACGGGAGCTACCATCATCGACTATCCTGAACGGCTTCCACGCGGCCTGCTCTTCTGGCGTTCCATCACCCAGTGGATTGGTGGTCTGGGTATTGTCTTTTTCACGATAGCCATCCTGCCCTCGTTTGTCGGTGGGTCTACGCGCGTCTTTGCTGCCGAGGCCACAGGTCCAATCGTCACCAAGCTCCACCCCAAGCTCAGCACGGGAGCCAAATGGATTTGGGCGGTCTATGCCGTGCTGACCATCTCCTGCTTCCTTTCTTATAAACTATGCGGTATGAGCTGGTTTGATGCCATCAACTACGCCTTCACCAGTACGGCCACAGGAGGTTTCGCCACGGAGAGCGGATCCATTGCCACCTTCCGCTCCCCTGCAGAGGAATATGTCTGTACGCTCTTCTGCTTCCTTTCGGGCGTCAATTTCACGATGCTCTATGCTGCCGTGGCCCGCTTTCGCATAAAACAGCTCTTCCGCAACAACGAGTTTCGCTTCTATCTCTTCGTCGTCACCTCCTGCACCTTGTTTGTCATGGTGGAACTGATGTGGCACAACCACTACGACCTGGAGCGCGCCTTCCGCAGTGGTGTCTTCCAGGTGGTCTCCTTCATCACGACCACGGGCCTCTTCAGCGACGACGCTTCCAAATGGCCCCATGTCACGTGGTTTGCTCTCATCCTCTGTATGGTTGTCGGCGGTTGCTCTGGTTCGACGAGTGGAGGCATGAAGAGTATTCGTGCGGTGATGATCCTGAAGATTATCCGCAATGAGTTTCGCCAGATTCTCCACCCCAATGCCGTCTTGCCCCTCAATGTCGATGGGCACAACGTCCCCCAGTCGAAGCGCGTCACGCTCTTGGCCTTTGTCGGACTCTATCTGATCCTGGCCTTCCTTCTGGGATTTGCCATGATGGCCTGTGGCGTTGATTCCACCAACTCCTTCACTATTGCCATCAGTAGTATGGGCAATGTGGGCCCGACCCTGGGCCTTGAGATTGGTCCGACGATGTCGTGGGCACAGTTGCCCGATGTGGCGAAGTGGATCTGTGCGTTTCTGATGCTGGTGGGACGTCTCGAACTCTTCACCGTCCTCGTGCTCTTCACCAAGGCATTCTGGAAAGATAACTAACGGGTGATTTTGGAGAGATAATTAACAGGGTCCAGGTTGACCTCCTCTTGATTCTACGACTCTTCTTGTTCCGATGACATCACCTTCTGCCGCTTCTCCCGCCGCCTCTGCGCCCCGTCTGCTTTGGATCGACCTTCTGCGTGGATTCTTGATGCTTGCCATCATCTTCGACCACACCGAGATCTGCTTCACGGGCGATAATATCGTTCCCTATAGGATGTACGTCCCCGACGTGCTGATGGCCTTCTTCTTCCTTTCGGGCTATCTCTTCTATCGTCCAGAGGGTTTCCGCCTGCGGCATAAGCTGCACTCGTGGCTGCGCGGAGTGCTCATGCCTTATTTTATCTTCACGAGTGCCCTGGCGCTTCCCAAGGCTTGGCTCCATGGAGCCGGCGGGTCGATCTCCGATCTGCTGCTGACCATCCTCACGGGCCAAGGATCATGGTTTATTGCCTCCTTGGCCGTCGCCGAGCTCCTCTTCTGTTTCCTCCTGTGGCTGTCGCGTGTGCGTTGGCGCTGGCTGGCCGGAGCAGGGCTTTTCGCCGTAGCCCTGGCCTATGGCTTCGGTACGCGTCGTCTGGCTTTTGAGGCCAACTGGTGGCACGTGGATGAAGCCGTCGTGGCCTTGCCCTCCCTTCTCCTGGGCTATATGGTCCATCGTTTCGATAATCTCGGGACGCGCTGGCGACTTGGCCTTTTCGCTCTGCTGTTGATGCTCTCCTTGCCTGTCAATGTCCTTGTGGCGAGTTCTTCGTGGCCTTCTGTCTTGGTAGGCGCGCTCGTTCTTCCCCACCTGTTTCTCGTCAAGAACGCGCTCTCCGTGCTCCTCCTCTATCTCCTCTTCACGATCTCGCAGCGAGACGGCGTGCGGTGGGTGGAGCAGATGCCTCGCTGGCTTGCCGCGATGGTGTCCTGGACAGGACGCCGATCCATCGTCTATTATTTCTTCAGTAGTGGCATTCCCACAGCCCTTACCGCCGTCTTTTCCCGCCTCGGCTACACCTACCGTGGTTGCTATGTCGAAGTCCTGGTAGTCTTTCTTCTTAATCTTCTTCTCATCACCCTCGTCACATGGGCCATCTATCGCTACCTACCGTGGACCACAGGCCGCAGGAAGCCGAACGGATAAGCATGGAAACGTGAGAAACCTAATGACCCCAAGCTCCAAGGAAAACCCAATGGACAAGGGGGAAGATGAAGGATCAGGGGAGGCCCAATGGACAAAGGAAACATGATGGGCAAAGGGAAATGATGGGCAAAAGGAATGCTGATGGACATGAAAAAACGTGTCCAGCCCAAGGCCGGACACGTTCCCATTAATCTCATTTAAACTATGTTGGAAGCCCGCTTGCCAGGTTTGTCCCAGTAGGCTTCCTTTGTTGGCTTTACGACTTCTGACTTAGATGTCGAGCAGATTGATAGCCACACGGAAGTAGCCCTTGTTGGCCTCCGGGTTCCACATCATCTGCGAGGTGATCGGGAGGTTGGCCTTGCCTACCTTGAGCTTGTAGGTGCAGCCCAGGCGCACGTCGTTCACACCAGCCGACTTGCCATAGAACGTGGCACCGTCGTTCTCGTCATAGTTGCTGAGGGCGAAGTTGCCACCCACGCTGGCATCCACCTTCCAATTGTCATCCTCATAGACGGTGTAGGCAGCCTGCACGAAAGTAGAGTAGATGTTCTGCTTGTTGAGGTTGCCACGATCGCGGCCGGCCAGTACGGTAGCCCAGCTCAGCGTCAGAGGCAGACCATGCTGTGCGAAGTTGTAGCTGATGGCAGCGTCGAGGAAGTGGCCCGTCGTGCGAGCATCATAGTTGAAGTAGCGATACTGCTTGTCGTTGGCATAGATGCCGTCGGAGAAGTTGTAGATGTCCCACACGGCTACGCTGAAACCTCCGATGGTGTAGCTTGCGTAAATGTCGGCCTCCTTGTAGTCGCCGTCCACCTGCATGCCACCCCATGCGCCGAGGCGGAAGTGGTTGTTGTTGTCGGAGATGGCAAACTCGTTGTTGAAGGTCAGGCCCTTGGAAACCTCGAGTCCGCGCCACAGGTGTGAGGTCTCGAGACCAGCATTGTAGTGGAGCTTCTGAGCATTGATCGTTGTCGGGAGGGCGAGTGCTGCCAGCACGAACATACCCTTAAATATAGACTTCATCATAATGTTTGCTTTTTTCTTTACGGTTGAATGATTTTCTTTGCTATGGGATTAGCAGAAGTGATACAGTGAGGCCACGAGGGCAGCGAGTACAGCACCAGCGATCGGGCCGAGTACAGGCACCCATGAGTAACCCCAGCCACTGTCTCTCTTGCCCTTCATGGGCAGGATGGCGTGGGCGATACGCGGTGAGAGGTCACGAGCGGGGTTCATGGCGTAGCCAGTCACACCACCGAGCGACATACCGATAGAGACGATCACCATCGTCACAGGCCATGCGCTACTAGCGCCGATGTTGACCACGTCTGAGCCGTAGGTGCCAAAGCAGATGATCAGCAGCACGAGCACGAAGGTGCAGATCACCTCCTGGAGGAAGTTGAGCGGCTTGTTGTCGATGGCCGGCATGGTGCAGAACGTGCCGAGCTTGCCGTCAGGATCGTCCGTAGCATCGAAATGATCCTTATACATGATCCATACCAGAATGGCACCGACGAAACCGCCGATCATTTGGGCAACCGAGTAGGGCAACACATTCTCCCAGGGGAACAAGCCAGCGGCAGCCAGTCCGATGGAGACAGCCGGATTGAGGTGAGCACCCGAGGCGTGGGCTACGAAGACACCCGCCATGACGGCGAGACCCCATCCGAGCGTGATGACAATCCAGCCACCACCCTGGCCTTTACTCTTATTCAGTCCCATACAAGCGCAGACACCGTCGCCGAGGAGGACCAGGATCAGCGTACCCAAGAATTCGAGGGCGCAGTTGTAAAGCAATGTAGAATCCATAATTTCGTTGTTTTTTGTGTAATTGATAATTCTTGTTCTGTCAAATGATGTAAGCAATACCGCTCCCTCCTTCTCCTGAGACGGGCAGGAGGGAGTCGGTATGAGAGGTAGTCTACTTGCGGCTCAGCGTGCGCTGGATGGCATCCTTCCAGCCCTTCTTGGCCTCTTCTATCTCGGTCGTTTCGCCAGCCGGCTCAAAGGTGCGCTCCACCTGCCACTGCTTCTTCACCTCGTCGATGTCCTTCCAGAAGCCTACAGCGAGACCAGCAAGATAGGCAGCACCCAGGGCGGTGGTTTCCGTGATCTTCGGACGGATCACGTTAATACCCAGCAGGTTGGCCTGATACTGCATCAGCAGGTTGTTGCGGCTTGCACCACCATCTACCTTCAGCTCCGTGAGCGGGGCGTTGAGGTCGCGAGACATGGCCTGTGCGATGTCATAGGTCTGGAAAGCAATGCCGTCGAGGGCAGCACGGGCGAAGTGAGCCGCCGTTGTGCCACGGGTGATACCCGTAATAGTGCCGCGGGCATAGGCATCCCAATAGGGCGCAGCGAGACCCGTCAGAGCCGGGACAAAGCGGACACCACCGCTATCGGGTACGGTAGAAGCCAGCGCCTCCACGTCGGAAGACTTCTGGATGATGCCCAGTCCGTCGCGCAGCCACTGCACGACCGAACCGCCGACATAGATAGATCCCTCCAGTGCGTAGTTCACCTGGTCGCCGATCTTCCAGGCCACAGTGGTGAGCAGGTTGTTTTTCGACATGACCGGCTTGTCGCCCGTGTTGAGCATGACGAAGCAGCCCGTGCCATAGGTGTTCTTGATGGCACCCGGCTCCAGACACATCTGTCCGAAGAGGGCCGCCTGCTGATCGCCAGCGATACCGGCGATGGGCACCTCGTGGGCGAAGATCGTGGTCTTGGTGTGGCCATAGACCTCAGAGCTTGACTTCACCTCCGGCATCATGGAAGCCGGAATGTCGAGCAACTTCAGCAGCTCCTCATCCCACTTTAGGTCGTGGATGTTGAAGAGCATCGTGCGGCTGGCGTTGGTCACGTCCGTCACGTGCACCTGTCCGCGTGTCAGTCGCCATACGAGCCATGTGTCGATGTTACCGAAGCGGAGCTTGCCCTTCTCGGCGCGCTCGCGTGCTCCGGGCACGTTGTCGAGGATCCACTTGATCTTCGTGCCTGAGAAATAGGCGTCGATGATCAGACCCGTCTTCTCGCGAATTCTGTCCACCAATCCCTGCGCCTTGAGCTTGTCACAGTACTCAGCCGTGCGGCGGTCCTGCCATACGATGGCGTTGTAGATCGGCTCGTCGGTATC
>OGYK01002697.1_pt1 | contig 11195 bp, 9 predicted proteins | sample 1576501 | NCBI WGS metagenome assembly OGYK01 (sample SAMEA3541530, study PRJEB24748) | human gut metagenome | biome: human gut; feature: human-associated habitat; material: faeces | place: China | collected 2012
CGGTACGCCAATAAGGCTCGTCAACGTGTCCATATATGACGTTCTATTGATGAGTTTCATTGGTGCCTCCCTGCGGTCTTCTATCGCTATTCCTCAAAAACGAAAATTATTCAGTTTTGAGGAATAGACTCTGCAACGAATATACCTCGTTAAAGGCCGAGCTGGCTTAATTCTATTCCTCAAAATCGAAAGATTTTCAGTTTTGAGGAATAGGGTGCTGACAACCCATTCCCCAGACAACAAGACCCTCCCCAGCACAGGCCGAAGAGGGCTTCGTTGTCATCGCTATCTTTGAGCGCGGGCACCTCGCGTTACAGTCCGCGAATCCGTACGGCCTCGGGCGGAAACTCCTGCTCGCCGGCATCGGTCTTGATGGTCGCGCGACCCCAGATGTCCAGGCCCGCAAACACACCGACCGCAAGCGGCAAGCCGCTGGGCGACACCGCCGCAACCTGACGACCCAGCAGTGGCACCATGTCAAAGTACTCGCCCAGCACCGGAGCCAGCGGGCCGGCAGCGCCCTGTGGTGTGTTGGCGGCAACCGCCCAGGTGTCCACGCGGGTCAGCACGGCGGTGGCCAATGCCTCGACCAGCACCTCGTCGGCCATATCCACGCCAAGCTCGCTCAGCGCCGCACGTTCAATATCAACCGTCACCGCGGCAAACATGCCCGCAGCACCGGCACCGCCGTTCACGGCAACACGCGCGAGCGACGTCTCAAACGCAGGCGCACCGCACACGATATCGCTCGGCCACTGGATACCCACTTTACCGGCAAGGCCCAACCCCGGCGTCGAAGCCGTGCCCACGAGCGCGTCCATCATGCCCATCGCGGCCACAAACGGCAGGCCGTGGAAGGCATGCATGTTCACATCGGGGCGCACAACCAGCGAAAACGTCAGCGAAGCATCGCCCACGCTCCACGCGCACCAGCCCGCGGACACGCCCTCGCGACCCGCGTCACGCGCCGCGTCAAGCTCAGTGGCAGCGACTACAGCGTTCATCTCGATCATCTACATACGCCCCAATTCACCCACGATATGGCCCACACGATCCTCGGGCTCCTTGACCTCGACGCCGTTGTAGCGGAAGAACCGCGCCGGGTCGTGCATCAGGTCCTCAAGCGGCACCAGCACAAAGTCGCGCTCGCCGATCAGTGGATGCGGCAGGCGCAGCTTTTTGCCGCCGTGGGTCTCGCCGTCCATCCACAGCAGGTCCAGGTCGATGGTGCGCGGACCGTTGGCCTTGGCCTTTTTGGAGCGGTCGCGGCCCAGCTCGGCCTCGATCTTCATGAGCTCGTCGAGCAGCACCAGCGGCGCCAACTCGGTCTTGATCTCGATGACGGCGTTGGCAAACGCGTCCTGGCGCGTCTCGTAGGCCGGCTCGCTCTCGTAGATCTTGGAGGAGTTGGACACGCAGGTAAGTGGAATCTCGGCGATCATGTCGCGTGCGGCGCGGATGTTGTCGCAGCGATGCCCCAAGTTGGATCCCACGGCCACAAACGCGCGGCGCGGCTGCGGCTTGGCAACCGCCCAGTAGCCGTTCAGGAACTGCGCAAAGCCCGCGGCGTCGTGCACGCGCACGATGTTGGCACCGGCCTGGATGGCGCCCAGGCACACGCCAAACGTAGCGGCATCGCGCTCGGCGGCCTCGGTCACGCCCGAGACGGCGCCCACAAAGCGCTTGCGCGATACGGCGCACATGAGCGGATAGCCCAGTGACGCCATCTTGGCAATCTCGCGCTGGATGACGATGTCCTCGTTGGCCGTCTTGCCAAAGCCCGGACCGGGATCGATGCAGATGCGGTCGCGCGACACGCCGGCGTGGATGAGCGCGCGGGCCTGGTCGGACAGAAAGCCCATGACGCGGCGCATGATGGGCGCCGAATCGGGCAGGGTGAAGCGGCGGAGCTGCGAGGTGGGCACGTAGGCTTCCTCGCGGCGGGCGCTGCGGCGCATCATGGCGGCCAGGCGGTCATTGGGCTCCGATGCGGCCTCGGTGGCCTCGGGCGCGGGCGCGACGGTCTCGGCGGCGGCAGCCTGCTCGGCGGCCGGCGTCTCCTGCTTCTGCTCGTCCGTGGGCTCCGGCGCGGGCTCCGGATCGCCAAACGGCAACGAGGGCTGCACCACGCCACCCGGAAGCTTTGCCTCGGGCTTAGGGTCGCCCAGCAGCTTGCCACGGCGGCGACGAGCGGGCTTCTCGGCCTCGCGCGCGGCCTCGGCAGCCGCCTCGCGCGCCTTCTCGGCAACAAACGCCGCTGCCGAGGTATCGAGCTGCACCGTTGCGTGCGTGCGGGTAGGCGCGGCGACCTCGCCGGCATGCATCACGATGACACCGCAGGTGCTCGTCTTAACAAACTCGACCATCTTGGGGTCAGTGAAGCCGGTCACGTCGTTGACGATCGAGGCGCCGCAGCGCACGGCCGCCTTGGCAACCGCCACGTGGCGCGTGTCGATCGAGACGATGGCGCCCTCTTTGGCCAGCGCGCGCACCACGGGCAGCACGCGGCGAGCCTCCTCGTCGGGGTTGACCGGGGTAAAGCCAGGGCGCGTGGACTCGCCGCCTACGTCGATGATGTCGGCGCCGGCGTCGAGCATCGCCAGACCGTACTCGATGGCGGCATCCGGGTCGAAGTGCTCCCCGCCATCGCTAAACGAATCGGGCGTCACGTTGAGGACGCCCATGATGCGCGGACGGTCAAAGCTGAGCTCATACTTTCCGCACCGCCATGTCTTGCTGTCGTTCGCCATGAACATCCTCCTAAAATGCCCACGCCGCCGAGCTTGGGGAGCTGGCGGCGGGGTCGCTTTGCACTCAGTCTTTCTATTGTATCCGCGCACACGGGCTAGAACGCAAACGCGGCCGCGATGTCGCAAGAAATCAGCAGGTCGGCATTTGCATCCTGATCGGTAGGCGCCAAATTGCAAATGGCCAGCGTATCGCCAGTAAAGTAACGCGTAAGGCCTGCCGCCGGATACACCACGAGCGAGGTCCCGCCCACAATGAGGGCATCGGCCGCGGCGATGGCGGCAACGGCACCGGTCAACACACGCTCGTCGAGCGGCTCTTCGTAGAGCACCACATCGGGCTTGATGCGACCACCGCACGCGGGGCACACGGGCACGCCCGCGGCGTCCTCGTGCTCGCGCGAGCAAATCCATTCGGCACTATAGAGCGCTCCGCACGACTGGCAAATGTTGCGATGGACCGATCCGTGCAACTCAAACACGCGCTGCGAGCCCGCCATCTGATGCAAGCCGTCGATGTTTTGCGTCACCACGGCATCAAGCTTGCCGGCGCGCTCCAGCTCGGCCAGCTTGGTGTGGCAGCGGTTGGGCTTAGCGTTAAGCGCGATCATCTTGGTTCGGTAAAAGTCGAAGAACTCCGCCGGATGTGTCTCGTAAAAGCTGTGCGACAGCATGGTCTCGGGCGGATAGGCAAACTGCTGGTGATACAGGCCGTCCACGCTGCGAAAATCGGGAATGCCGCTCGCCGTGGAAACACCAGCGCCGCCAAAGAACACCACACGCCCGTGGGTATTGAACAGCTCCGCCAGCGCGGTGGAGGCCTGCTTGGAATCTGTTATCGCTTGCGTCATGTTTGTCCTCCGTCCACGTTGGTCGGGGCGGCTGCGATTGCGCCGTCGCCCACGGAGCCCACCCCGCCCCTGTTGCGCTAATCTTAAGCCTGCCAACCCCGTCGAAAGGACACCATGCCTCAGACTTACACTTTCGCCTCGTGGAACGTCAACGGCCTGCGCGCCGTGCTCAAAAAGGACCCGAGCTTTATCCAGATCGCGCAGGAACTCGATGTCGATGTCCTAGCGCTGCAGGAGACCAAGCTGCAGGAGGGCCAGGTCGATATCGACCTGCCCGGCTATCACCAAACCTGGAGCTACGCCGAGCGCAAGGGCTACTCGGGCACCGCGGTCTTTAGCCGCCAGGAACCGCTGCGCGTGCTGCGCGCCGATGCACTGCTGCCCTACGCCGGCAAGGGTGGGGCTGCCGAGCTCGTCGCCCAAGCCGCAACCGAGGGCCGCGTCTGCGCGCTCGAGTTCGACAAGTTTTGGTTTGTGGACGTCTATACGCCCAACGCCCAAAATGAGCTCGCGCGCATCGACGTGCGCATGGCTTGGGACGATGCCTACCGCGGCTTTTTGGCAGGCCTCGAGCGCGAGACCGGAAAGCCCGTGGTGACCTGCGGCGACTTTAACGTGGCACACGAGGAGATCGATCTTAAGAACCCCAAGTCCAACCGCGGCAACGCAGGCTTTTCGGACGAGGAGCGCGGCAAGTTTACCGAGCTGCTCGACGCCGGTTTTACCGACACCTGGCGCGCGGCCAATCCGGACGTCGAGGGCGTCTACAGCTGGTGGAGCTACCGCTTTAATGCCCGCAAGAACAACGCAGGCTGGCGCATCGACTACTTCCTGGTAAGCAACGCAATCGCCGGCAATGTGCGCGACGCCGGCATCCGCGGCGACATCTTTGGCAGCGACCACTGCCCCGTCACCCTCACCCTAGAGCTCTAGCCCCAACTGATCTCCTGGGGACGGAGGAAAAGGAATCATTTTCACTTCGCGAGATCATCCACGCAGCTCGCTTGCCACGAAACTGGCCCATCTACTACGTTTAAGCCACTACCCTCAACCACAGTGAACAACGCAGAAAGAAAACCGCAGGTAGAAAGCCTACGGTTTTTCATAAAACACGGTTGAGGTTGGGGGTGTCGGGCCAAACGTAGTAGATAGACCGATTTCGTGGCGGGCGGGTTCAGCTGATTCCCTGGGAACGTCTGGAGGCGAAAGAAAACGGATCAATTTGGCTCTCCGAGGGCCACGATGCCCGTCGTATCAGCCGGCTATTTCAAAACTATGCCGGTTTACGGGGCTGAATCGCGAACCCCCAACCATACGCAATTCCGAAATAATAAAACCGCAGGTAAACGGCTTGCTCTATTTCAAAAATAGCCGGCATGGTCTGCTTGTGCCAATCTGGCCCCGTAAACCGGCATAGTTTTAAAATGGCACTTCGGCAGTATTGATTCCCGCGCCGGCGCCACCAGCCCTACAGTCCGTACTTCACGACGACTCGGTTGATGCGGCGACACCAAGGCTTGTACAGGGCGACCAAAAACACGCAGGTCGCAAGGCCGTGCGTGATATCGAACGGCACCGCCGTGGCAAGACGCGCCATGGCACCCGCCCAAGTAAGCGGCTGTACAAAACCAATGATGTCATACGCGTTGATCACGACGCCATAGAGCAGGCCCGACGCAAAGCCGTACGCCAGCAGTGCTGGCATGCGCACGGTGCCGTCGACGCGGTCGAACGCACCCGCATACGCTAGCGCGCCGCCAACATAGCCAACCAGCCCCCAGGCATACATCTGCCACGGCGTCCACATGCCCTGTCCAAAAAAGAAATTACTGGTCAGTGCCGCCAGCGCTCCAACCATAAAGCCGTTGCGGCGTCCGAGCGTCGCCCCTGCGATGATGGCGATGGCGCTCACCGGTTTAAAGTCGGGAATGGGGCCAAACAGAATACGCCCCGCCGCAGCCAACGCCGCCAGAACCAGCGTGGGCATAATCTGGCGCAGTCCCGGGCGCGACGCCTCGTAACCCGCAAAGAACAGCGCGAGCACCAGCGCCACCACGACAAGCATGGCAAGTGCCGCCTGTTCAACGCCCGCCAGCAACGCCGCAGTCATCACGGCTGGCACCGCCAGCAGCAGCGGTATCTCCAGTTTTGCGAGTAGGCGCACGATGCGATAATCCGCCATCCCATCACGCCCTATAAAACACGTTGTCGGCAAAGAAGTCGGTCGGCGGCTCCATGCAGGCGATCTCGCCATCAAACATCATGGAAATGTCATCGGCAACCTGCTCGGCAAAGTCCAGGTCGTGCGTCGCCATGACGACGGTGCCGCCAGCCTGCGCATGGTCGCGCAGGGCGCGGGCGATGATGCGGCGGCTGGCCAGGTCCAAACCCTTGGTGGGCTCATCGAGCAATAGCAGTTCGGGGCCGATCAACAGCAGCTTTGCCAACGCAAGCAGCTGACGCTGTCCGCCCGAAAGATCGTACGGATGGCGCCCATCCAGACCCGACAGCCCCAAGCTCGCCGCACGCTCCCGCGCCAAGTTCTCGTCATATCCGCAGGTCGAGGCCCATTCCATCAGCTCATCGCGAACCGTCTCGGCAACCAGCAATGCTTTGGGGTTCTGAGGCAGCAGCGCCGCCGAGGCCGCTCCGCGCACCATGCGACCGCGCTGCAGCTTGGCGGTCTTCGCCAGCACCGAGAGCATCGTCGACTTACCGCATCCGTTGCCGCCCACGATCGCATGCACCGCACCGGCCGAAAACGCCACGTCGAGCCCGCGCAGAACCCAACCGCCCGCGCGATCGTAGCGAAACCAGCTCCCTGCCAGGGTGGTAGCCGACCCGCCGTGCATTTTTTGGAGTATTCTGCTCCCATCCGTGCGCGGGAAGGCTTCCGAGCCGTTCTCGAGCGACGTTTGCGCCACAAATTCGGACGATTTGTCCAATTCCGAACTTTTTTTCGCGCTCGATACGTCCCCGGGCGGCTCCAGAGAGCCCAAATTGTCCTCACGCCTGCTGAATACTCCGTTTTTTGCACATCGGACGGCACCCCACCCCAACATGTCGTCGGAAAACAGCGATTCTCGACGCCCCAAAGAAGCCATATCCGCCACCTCGCGCACGCGACCGTCCTCAATCCGGTACGCACACGTCGCATACTCGAGCATTGGGCGCGGTTGATGCGTAGCCACAACAACCGTGCAGCCCAGCTCGCGATTCACACGAAACAGCGCGTGCAGAAAATTCTTCTCGGCAACGGGATCGAGCTGAGACGTGGGCTCGTCGAGTAGCAGCACACGCGGACACAGCGCCAGGACGGCGGCAAGCGACAGCAGCTGCTTGCGGCCGCCCGAAAGCGTATCGGTATCGCGATGAAGCCAGTCCTCCAGACCAAAGAAATAGCTGGTCTCAGCTACGCGACGGCGCATCTCATCACGTGCTAGCCCCAAGTTTTCCAGGCCAAACGCCATCTCGTGCCACACGGTTTCGCACACGATCTGGTTCTCGGGATCCTGGAACACATAGCTCACGCGCTCCGCCGATGCCCGCACGTCCATGTCGGCAACGTTCTCGCCCAGCACGCGCGCATCACCAGTGCGCTCGCCCGCCGGAGCGATCTCGGGCTTGAGCAGCGACAGCAGCGTCGACTTACCCGAACCGGTACCGCCAACAAGCAGCGCAAATGCACCTTGGGGAACACGCCAATCAAGCCCCTCGAGCACCGGTGCCTCGGCCCCGGGATAGGCAAAACTAAGGCCCTGCACCTCAATCGCCGGAATATCCGGGCCGCACGCCGCGCCCGACACCGGGCCCCTATCCAACCGAGCCATCAGCCAAACCTCTTCTCATCAATCGCATGAAACGCGCAAGGCAGCACCATCCAGGCAGCGTACACGACATAGCCCGGCCACGGCGCCGGCACCGAGAGCTGCGGATAAAACGAATACTGCGTCGTCGCGGTCCACGCCACCGCCACCGCGGCAGCACCAAGCAGCGCGAGCCCGACCAGCGCGGCAACGTCGCTGCACCCCAGTCGATACCGCGCATACGTCGTACGACGCGTCGCGGCACCCCACCCGCGCGAGCGCATCGCGTCCGCACGCTCCAGCGAATCTTCCATGCCCCAGCCCATCAACACGCTCGACGCCCGCAAGCGCGAGCGCACGGGGTCGGCCGGCGCGCGGCCCGGCACATCAATCGCATCCTGCACCGCCAACACCGTACGACCGCGGCGCAAAAACTGCGGGATAAGCCTCATGCACATCGAGATCATGAGCGCAATCACCGGCGCGGCATTGCCCAGCAGCGCGAGTACCTTGTCGTATTCGAGCATCGATGCCGCCGCCTCAAACCACAACACGCTCGCCACAAACAGCCCGCCCATGCACAGGCCGTATACCATGCTCTCCAGATACACCGCGCGCATGCCAATACGGAACAGCTCCGTCGAACCCGAGGCGCTAAACAGCGGATTGAGCAGCGCGACGATCAAAATCACCGGCAGCTGCCAGCGGAGCGCGCCCAGCGTGCGGGCAGCCCCACGCGTCGCAAATCCATACGCCAGCCCGCCTGCGAGCGACAGCGCGATCAGTACCGGCTGCATCGAGAACATAGTGAGCCCCAGCGTCAGCACTATATAGAGTGCCGGCACAGCCGGATGCGACATCGAGAATGCCGCGACGGGCCCGCCGCCAAACTCCTCTCGTATGTTATCCACGGGCACCCCCGTTCCCTCGCTCAAACAACAGCTCCGCAGCACCGCCAACGCCGCACGCACGCAGTGCAAACACCACGCCGGCGGCGCAAGCCTCAACCGCCGCAAACCAATCGTTACGCGCTCGTCATATGCCTGCGGTATCATATTGCGCCGTGTATCGTTTCCAAACACACGTCTCTATAACGTAACAGGAGATCACATGGACGCAACCGCAATTATCCTCGCTGCCGGCGAGGGCACCCGCATGAAGTCGAACCACTGCAAGGTTTCGCACAAGATCCTGGGTAAGCCCATGGTCCAGTGGATCGTCGACGCTACCATCAAGGCCGGCTGCAGCCGCGTCGTGGTCGTCATCGGCAGCCACGCCGACGAGATGCGCGCCCTCATCGACGGCGCCTACGCCAACAGCGCCACCAAGGTCGAGTGCGTCGAGCAGACCGAGCGCCTGGGCACCGGCCACGCCGTAAAGGTCGCGCTCGAGGCCTGCGGCATCACGCAAGGCCCCGTCGTCGTGCTCAACGGCGACCTGCCGCTCATCACTGCCGACACCGTCGCCAAGTTCGCGCAGACCGTCGCCACCGGCGAGCTCGCCTGCACCGTCATGACCATGACCCCGCCCGATCCTTTCGGCTACGGCCGCATCAAGCTGGGCGCCGACGGTCAGATCGAGCGCATCATCGAGCAGAAGGACTGCACGCCCGAGCAGGCCGCCACGCTGCTGGAGTGCAACGCCGGCTGCTACGCCTTTGACGGCGCGCAGCTCGCCGCCCACATTAACGAGGTCGGCAACGACAACGCGCAGTCCGAGTACTACCTGCCCGACATGCTCGAGATCCTCAAAGGCCACGACCAGGCTGTCTCCATCTTCCACTGCGACGACTACCGCGACGGCCTGGGCGTCAACAGCCGCATCCAGCTCGCGCAGCTCACCGCCATCGCGCGCGACCGCATCAACGAGCACTGGATGGCCGAGGGCGTTACCTTCATCGACCCCACGCAGGCCTGGATCGGCCCCGACGCCACCATCGGCCGCGACACCGTCGTGTGGCCGCAGACGCACCTGATTGGCCACGTCACCGTGGGCGAGGAGTGCCAGCTCGGCCCCAACAGCCGTCTCACCGACACCACCGTCGGCAGCGGCTGCACCATCGATGAGACCATCGCCATCGAGGCCGTCATCGAGAACGGCGTCGACTGCGGCCCGCGCGCCTACCTGCGCCCGGGTACCCACATGCTCGACGGTTCCAAGGCCGGCACGCACGTGGAGATCAAGAAGTCCACGATCGGCGAGGGCTCCAAGGTGCCGCACCTGTCCTACATCGGCGACACCACCATGGGCTCCGGCGTCAACGTGGGCGCGGGCTCCATCACCTGCAACTACGATGGCGTGCACAAGCACAAGACCGTCATCGGCAAGGACGCCTTCATTGGCTCCGACACCATGATGGTCGCGCCCGCCCAGATCGGCGACGGTGCACTCGTGGCCGCCGGCTCCGTCATCACCGAGCCGGTCCCGGCCGACGCACTTGGTCTGGGCCGCGCCCGTCAGGTAAATATTGAGGGCTGGGCCGCCGATTACCGCCGCCGCCTGCACGAGGACGACGAGGTATAACGTTTTACCAAGCACAAAAGGAGCTGCTCCATGGGGGCGGCTCCTTTTTCTATCGTGACCTGCGCAACCGGATGAGTGGTCGGTTCGTGTCCGTTGGCGGTAAAGACGTTATCAGGACCCGATAAACCCCGCCGCACGGTTACAATGCAACAAGGCATCTATATGGCATTCGATGTATAAAGGAGAAGGGTAATGCCGATTAATGATCCCGAGAAGTCGGAGAATATGCGCAAGTCCATCCGCGTGTATTCCGGTTCCTCCAACCGTCCCCTCGCTCAGAAGATTGCTGAGTACCTTGGGGTCGAGCTTTCGGGCCTTACGCTAAAGCAGTTCGCCAATGGTGAGATTTACGCCCGCTACGACGAGACCGTCCGCGGCGCCGACGTCTTCCTGATTCAGTCCGTGGCCGGCGGCAACGTCAACGACATGCTCATGGAGCTGCTCATCGCCACCGACGCTGCCAAGCGCGCATCCGCCCGCTCCATCACCGCCGTTATCACCCACTACGGCTATGCCCGCCAGGACCGCAAGGCCGGCCCGCGCGAGCCCATCACCGCCCGCCTCGTCGCCAACCTGCTCGAGCGCGCCGGCGTCAACCGCATCATCACCCTCGACCTGCACCAGGGCCAGATCCAGGGCTTCTTTGATATCCCGGTTAACCACCTGTCCGCGCTGCCGCTGTTTGGCCAGTACTACAACGACATGCACTTCGACACCGACAACCTGGTCGTCGTCTCCCCCGACGTGGGTCGCGCCAAGGCCGCCAAGAAGCTGTCCGACATGCTCGGCTGCGACCTTGCCATCGCCCACAAGGGCCGTCCGCGCCACAACGCCGCCGAGGTCATGGGCATCATCGGTGACATCAAGGGCAAGACCTGCATCATCAACGACGACATGATCGACACCGCTGGCACCCTGTGCGCCAACGTCAAGGAGCTCAAGGCTATGGGCGCCGGCGACATCTACGTCTGCGCCACCCACGGCATCTTCTCCGGTCCGGCCATCGAGCGCCTGAACGATGCCCCCATCGTCGAGTGCGTCGTCACCGACGCCATCCCCGTCGAGGTCGGCGGCAAGATCAAGACTATCTCGGTCGCCGAGGAGTTCGCTCAGGCCATCTCCGCCGTTTACCACGAGGAGCCCGTCTCCACGCTCGTCGGCGGCGACTTCGCGCTGTAGTCGCTCGACCCTCGCATCCCTCCGGAAGCCCCGGTTTGATATTGAAGCATTTTTGTCTGCCAGACTAAAACTCAAGCCTGATGAGGTCT
>OGYK01002701.1_pt1 | contig 11188 bp, 6 predicted proteins | sample 1576501 | NCBI WGS metagenome assembly OGYK01 (sample SAMEA3541530, study PRJEB24748) | human gut metagenome | biome: human gut; feature: human-associated habitat; material: faeces | place: China | collected 2012
ATCTGATGGCTACCATCATCTGCCCCCGCTTCCGTCCCCAGATGTCCACCGTGCGTCCCGGCGTTATGAAGAAGGCTCCCTTCGATCAGGCCAAGGCTGATGCCTGCCAGATCGTGAAGCCCGCATTCGCTCTGGCTGCTGAGGACATCAAGACCGAGGTCCTGAGCGTTGAGAAGGCCGCTGAGAAGCTGGTCGATCTGATCGGCGCAGACGTGATCGTCTCTGTTGGCCGCGGCATCAGCAAGGATGTCAACAAGGGCATTGAGCTGGCTGAGCAGCTGGCAGCTGCTCTGGGCGGCGGCGTTGTGGGTGCTTCCCGTGCCGTCACCGATGCAGGCTGGATGACTGCTGACCATCAGGTTGGCCAGACCGGCAAGACCGTGCATCCCAAGATCTATGTTGCTCTGGGCATCTCCGGCGCTATCCAGCACACCGCTGGTATGCAGGACTCCGAGTGCATCATCGCTGTCAACAAGAATGAGGGCGCACCCATCTTCGGTGTTGCCGACTACGGCATCGTGGGCGACCTGTTCAAGGTGGTTCCCGAACTGATCAAGCAGATCGAGGCAGCAAAGGCTGCTCAGTGATCGACTGACGCGAGATCTTTTTATAGCATAGCCTGAATTGTGGGAGGGCGGCTCTTCGGAGCCGCTCTTCTTTTTATATAAGGAATACGGCACAGCACAGATGGCCCTGAAAAGGCTGCCTGTGCTGTTTTTTGTTGCAGAAAGTACAGCCAAAGGCTGGCTGCAGCCCAGAAAAGGGCTGCGGAAGGGGAGTGAGACGGAAAAAGCGCACACAAAAGTCTGTTACACTTTGAAATATGCATATAAGCGAATAAACATACAGAAAAATGCATGAAAAACATTGCAGAAAAGGTGTAGAAAAATAAAATGCAACACGTTAAGTGTGACGAAACAATCCTGAAAACGGTGAAGTGCAACACGGACGTAACAAATTTACGGTATCTTGGATGAACCTGTTGCGCTTGTGAAACGTTTTCGGAACGGGAAATTTTGATTTTTTTGCATTTTCTCTCAAAAAATTGACAGAAACCCCTTGACGATGAGATGCTATTGTGATACTTTTGTTGCACAAAAGCAACACATTTGAAACGGAAGAGTTGCAAATGTGTTGCAGTACGCATTCACATGAATGCAAAAAAGCTTTTATATACAAAAGCTTACGGAGGATGTCTTATGAAACTCGAGATGCGCACCCTGAAGAATATCGCAGCAGCAGCTATGACTTTGGCTGTGGTTTTTGGTGCTGCATCTCTTAAGCCCGTTACTGCAAACGCAGCTGAGGCTTCGGTTTCTGCCTCCATCGAAGAAGAAAATTCCTACATCAGCTTTCAGGACGAAGCTTATCAGAACGAGTTCCTGCGCCGCGTAAACAACGAGCGCGTAAAGGCTGGCCTGAAGCCCGTTCAGCTGGGCGACAGCAACCACAATAGTGCCGCTCAGGAGCGCGCTAAGGAACTGGCCTCTTCTTATTCCTACGTTCGTCCCAATGGCCAGCGCGATTTTACCATCTTCGCAGAGAATGGTATCGACGATGCGTCCGTTGGCGAAAACTACATAGCTGGCGTTTCTACCCCCGATGCAGCGGTGGATCAGTGGATGAACATTGATTTCGCACGTGAGCGCATGCTGAATGCGGATGTGACCACCATGAGCGTGGGCCACTACGAAGGCGGCGTTTACAACAACTACTGGGTGCTGATCTTCTCTTGCCCCGAAAACTCTTACACCAGCAACTACCGTCAGGAAGTTCTGAATCTGGTCAATGCCGAGCGTGCAAAGTACGGCCTGCAGCCCCTGGTCATGGGCGATGCAAAGCTCACCGCAGCTGCTCAGCGGCGCGCCGAAGAGATCGCAACCGTCAATTCTCACGTTCGTCCCAATGGTACCAAGTGGTACACTGTTCTCAGCGAGTACGGCGTGACGGATGCCGCTGCTGGCGAGAATGCCGCATGGGGCAGCGTTTCTCCTGAAGAAGTCGTGAATGCCTGGATGAACTCCGAAGGCCATCGCGCAAACATTCTGGATCCCGAAGCCCGTGCAATGGGTGTTGGCTACTACTACAACAGCTCCAGTACTTGGGGCCATCAGTGGATCCAGCTCTTTACGAAGTGATCATCTGCTTTCTTCTAACAAAAGATCGGCTGAGCTGCAAGGCTTGGCCGATTTTTTGCTGCGCTTTTTTCTGGCAGAGGACATGCGGGCAGCGGTACCAGGAGCTGGCCTTGACGCAAAAACGTATGCGGCAGTGGTTGCACAACGGACGATTTATGTTATACTTGTTTTGAATAACATGCAGGAGGAACCACAGTGGAGGATTACCGCACCATCCATGGCACGGCCACAGGAGAATACGAAGAAAAGAAGAGCCGCTTCATTGCGGCGCTGTCATTTGCGGACAGCGAGGAAGCTGCCGTTGCATTTCTGGAACAGGTGCGTGCGGCCAACCGCACCGCCCGCCACAATGTGTATGCCTACCGCCTGAGGGAAGGCAACCGGGAACGCTATTCAGATGATGGTGAACCGGCCAAGACGGCGGGCACACCAGCGCTGGAGGTGCTGCAGCACAGCGGCCTGACGGATCTGATCGTGGTGGTGACCCGTTACTTTGGCGGTGTGCTGCTGGGCACCGGCGGCTTGGTGCGTGCATACACCACGGCTACGGCCCGTGCACTGGAAAATGCCGAGGTGGTCACGGTGCGCAGCGTGGTGGAGCTGCGCGTGACGGTGGATTACTCCCTTTATGAGCGTGCATCGCTGCTGATCGATGCGGCGGGAGCAAAACAGGCCGCGCCGCAGTTCACGGATCGCGTGACCCTGTGCTGGCAGATGCCGGAACACACCGAAGGCCCGCTGCTGGAACAGCTGCGGGAGCTGACGCGCGGCAGCGCGCAGGTGACGGTATCCGACCCGTTCTACGCACCGTTCTGAACCCGGAAGCGGCAAAAATAAAAAAGCAAGCATTATTTTGCGAACCGACAGGCTTTTTCCCCCTTCGACAAAGCGGGTGTGCTACAATTGCCGCAGACGCAGCAATTGGGATCGGCTGTGCCGAAACAGAGAGGGGGAATGGCGACAAAAAGGGAGGGCGACTTTGTATGGATGTACGTCAGCGCACAGAAGAGATCGAACATATGACCTTCGCGCTGTGGGCTACCTTCAGCGACCAGAGCCGCGGCCGCATGCTGCCGGAAGAGCAGGACCCGATCCGGCCGGTGTTCCAGCGTGACCGTGACCGGGTGCTGCACTGCAAGGCATTCCGACGGCTCAAACAAAAGACGCAGGTGTTCCTCTCGCCGGAGGGAGACCTGTACCGCACCCGACTGACCCATACGCTGGAGGTCTCGCAGATCGCGCGGACCATTGCCCGCGCTCTGCGGCTGAACGAAGATCTGACTGAAGCGATCAGCCTTGCCCATGATCTGGGCCACACGCCGTTTGGCCATGCCGGGGAGCGCGCGCTGAATGAGCTGTGCCCGGACGGCTTCAAGCACTACATGCAGAGCCTGCGTGTGGTGGACAAGCTGGAAAAGGACGGCCGGGGCCTGAACCTGACGTGGGAGGTGCGCAACGGCATCGTGACCCACACAAAGGGCACCTGGGCGGCAACGCCGGAAGGGCGCATCGTGCGCATGGCGGATCAGATCGCCTATGTGAACCATGACATTGAGGACGCGGTGCGCGCCGGTGTGCTGGACCCAGCCACCCTGCCGAAGGAATGCACCGCCGTGCTGGGCCAGACAAAATCTGCCCGCATCACCACCATGATCAACAGTATCCTTGCCAACAGCGATGGGGATGTGAAGGTGGGCGCAGAGGAAAACGAAGCCTTCCTTGCGCTGCGGGATTTCATGTACGCCACCGTGTACGTGGACAAGACCGCCAAGCGGGAAGAGCAGAAGGTGGACAAGGTGATCGGGGAACTGTACGATTACTACCTGAACCATGTGGACCGGATGTCCAACTTCTACATCCAGCTGGCTTATCAGGAGGGCGGAGAACGCGCAGTGACCGATTACATCAGTGGCATGAGCGATGAATTTGCCATCCGTACTTTTGAGGAATTGTTTGTGCCCCGGAAGTGGCATGTCCTATAAATCCGAAAGGTCGTTTGAAAGATCTATGATCCCACACGAATACATTGAAGAACTGACCCGCCGCACCGACATTGTGGAGCTGGTGGGCAGCTATGTGCAGCTCAAGCGCAAGGGACGTTTGTATGGCGGCCTGTGCCCCTTTCACAGCGAAAAAACGCCCTCATTCTACGTCTACCCGGACACCCAGAGCTTTTACTGCTTTGGCTGCGGCGCAGGCGGCGATGCCATTACCTTTACGAAAAAGATCAACAGCATCGATTACCCGGAGGCCGTTAAGCTGCTGGCAGCGCGGGCCGGTATGCCGGAGCCGCAGGAGGACGACAAAACAGGCCGGATGCGCAGCCGCATCCTCTCCATGAACAAGGAGGCGGCACGGTTTTTCCACGCCTGCCTGAACTCCACCGTGGAGGAAGCCCGGCAGGCCCGTGCCTACTGGCGGCGGCGCGGTCTGGACGACAAGACGATCGTCCGGTTCGGGCTGGGCTATGCGCCAAACGACGGACAGGCGCTGTATCAGTTCCTGCGCGATAAGGGCTACAATCAGCAGGAGCTGGATGCCAGCGGCCTGTTCAAGCGCAGTGCGTCCGGCCGCATCTACTGCCTGTTCTGGAAGCGGGTGATGACCCCCATCTTTGACCTGCGCGGCAACATCATTGCGTTTGGTGGGCGCGTGCTGGACGATTCCAAACCGAAATATGTCAACAGCCCGGAAACGCTGGTGTACCACAAATCAGAGACGGTGTTTGCGCTGCAGATCGCAAAGCGCAGCGCGGTGCGCCGGTTCGTGCTGTGCGAGGGCTACATGGACGTGATCAGTATGCATCAGGCAGGCATCGACACAGCAGTGTGCGCCTGCGGCACGGCCCTGACCCCGGAGCAGGTGCGGCTCATCAGCGAGTATGCTGACGAGGTGATCCTGAGCTACGATTCGGACGAAGCAGGCCAGAAGGCCACGCTGCGCTCGCTGGAACTGTTCCGCAACAGCCCGGTAAAGGTGGGCGTGCTGCAGATCCCCGGTGCAAAGGACCCGGACGAGTACATCAAAAAGTATGGCGCAGAGCGATTCAAAGCCCTGCTGGACGGTGTGGGCAATGCACTGGACTTCCGGCTGGGCCGTCTGCGCAGCCAGTACGATCTGGCACAGGATGCCCAGCGGCTGGAATACGTGAAGGAAGCTGTGAATATGCTAGCAGAGCGCTCCAACCCTACCGAGCAGGAAGTGTATGCGGGGCGTCTGGCTGAGGAGACCAACATCTCCAAAACAGCTATCATGACCCAGCTGGAGACCGCCGTGAAGAGGGCGGGCAGCAAGCACCGCTGGGAGAAAAAGCAGCAGGCGCTCAAGTCCGGTGAGATGAATCAGATCAACGTGCCGTACAGTGCGGGCGGCAGTCAGGCGCTGGGCATTGCCAGCGCACAGCAGCGACTGCTGGCGGCCATGCTGCGGGAGCCGCACTATATCGATCTGGTGCAGGGGCAGCTGACCGCAGAACAGTTTGTGCTGCCGCAGCAGAAGGAGCTGTTTGAAGCCATGCTGCGCTGCCGACAGGAGGGCATTGAGATCAGCCTGACCACGCTGCGCGCTTTTGTAAGCGAAGAAGCGCTGAATGAACTGAGCCATCTTGCGGCACAATACAGCGATGTGAATTGTACGCCGGATGATATCCGGCTGTATCTGGACCGCATTGCCCGGGGGATGCCCATGGCAGGCAAGGCGGCGCATATGTCCAATGAGGAACTGAGTGATTACCTCCAGTCGATGCGCGAAAAGAAGCAGGGAAATGTGCCTGTAGAAGAATGATCCCCCGCTTTCCCCTCCGGCTGGAGCAGGAGAGGAAAGGAGCAGGAACCATGCAGAAATTGTCGCAAACGGAGGAATTGGCCAGAACATTGGCTGCGCGGGCACGCCACCATGCCCTGACACCGGAGCAGATCAGCCGTGCCATGGACGAACAGGATTACGATGTGGCGCAGCTGGACGAGCTGTATACGGCACTGGAGGACCGCGGCGTGCACCTGACCGAAGAGGAAGCGGACCTGCCTGCGTTGGATGAAACGCAGATCGGCAGGCTGGAACATGAGCTTTCGGCAGAGGGGGTGGCGCTGGACGACCCGGTAAAGGCCTATTTGAAGGAGATCGGCCGGGTGCCGCTGCTGACGGCAGAACAGGAAACGGAGCTTGCCCGTGCCGCGCAGGCCGGGGATGAGGATGCCCGGCGGAAGCTCAGCGAAGCGAACCTGCGGCTGGTGGTGTCGGTGGCAAAGCGCTATGCAGGGCGGGGCCTGCCGTTTCTGGATCTCATTCAGGAAGGCAATCTCGGTCTGATGAAGGCGGCGGAAAAGTTTGAGCCGGAGCGCGGCTTCAAATTTTCCACCTATGCCACGTGGTGGATCCGTCAGTCCATCACCCGCGCCATTGCAGATCAGGGGAGGACCATCCGCATCCCGGTGCACCTTGTGGAGAGCATCAACCGGGTCAAAAAGACGACGGGTGACCTGCTGCGGAAAAATGGCCGGGAGCCTACCGCGGAAGAGATCGCTGTTCAGCTGGACATGGAGCCGGACCGTGTGCGGGAATTGCTGCAGCTGGCGCAGGACCCTATCAGCTTGGAAACGCCGGTGGGCGAGGAAGAGGATGCCCACCTTGAAGATTTTATTCAGGACGAGGATGCAGGCGTCCCGGTGGATGAAGCCGGGCGGCAGCTGCTGCGGCGGGAACTGTTCAGCGTGCTCAAAAGCCTGACACCGAGGGAAGAGCGGGTGATCGCACTGCGCTTCGGGCTGGAGGATGGCCGGGCGCACACGCTGGAAGAGCTGGGTAAGGAGTTCAATGTGACCCGGGAGCGGGTGCGGCAGATCGAAGCCAAGGCCCTGCGCAAGCTGCGGCATCCCAGCCGTGCAAAACGCCTGCGGGATTATCTGGATGAGTGAACGATTATAATTGCCGCCGCTTGCGCTCTGGCAATATTAGAGAAAACATTATTTTTATATTTGCAGCTCAGAAAAGCCTGCGAGCTTTTCTGAGCTGCTTTTTCACAAAAAAGGGCCGCAAGGGAAAACGGGCATATCCGACTGTAAAAGTAATACGCCAAAACACAAGGGCAAAGATAGACAAATTGCACAAGGGGATTATGAACAGGAACGTGCAAAATAAAAAAATCAAGCCCTAAAACAGCAAAACGCAACACGCTGCCGGGCGTGCGAAAATGAAAGAAAAAATAAATTTGTTTTGGCAAAAATCTGAAAAATGGCTTGACAGCAAGGCTTTTAGGGTGTATACTGCATTAGTATCACATAATGGACTAGTGCGCCAAAAAGGGGAATACGCAGGCGGCGGCTGGACGGGTCAAACCGAAAAGTTTGTGAAAAACGCCGAAAGGTTCCCTTCGACGCGGGTCGAATTATGTGTGTCTGCTCAAATTTGACCCGTGTATACGACATCCCGTAGAGTATAAAAGTAAGGAGTGGTTGATTTTATGATGAAAGTCAAGCCCGTAAAGCTCGGCAAAACCGAGCGCATGAGCTTCTCCCACATCGACGAAGTCATCAGTATGCCGAACCTGATCGAGGTGCAGAAGAACTCGTATCAGTGGTTCCTGGATGAAGGCCTGAAGGAGGTCTTCCACGATATCGGCACCATTGAGGACTACACCGGCAATCTGGCACTGAGCTTTGTGGACTTCCGCCTGGACAAGGAGCCGAAGTACAGCATCAAGGAGTGCAAGGAGCGCGACGTGACCTATGCAGCACCCCTGCGCGTCACCGCCCGTCTGCTGAACAAGGAGACCGGCGAAGTGAAGGATCAGGAGATCTTCATGGGCGATTTCCCGCTGATGACCGATGCCGGCACCTTTGTGATCAACGGTGCAGAGCGTGCTATCGTCAGCCAGCTGGTGCGTTCTCCCGGCGTGTTCTACGGCGATGCCAAGGATAAGGTGGGCAACGACCTGTACAGCGCCACCATGAACCCCAACCGCGGTGCATGGCTGGAGTACGAGACCGATGCTTCCGATGTGTTCTATGTCCGTATCGATAAGAACCGCAAGCTGCCTGTCACCGTGCTGTGCCGTGCACTGGGCCTGTCCACCAACGAGGACATCCTGAACTTCTTTGGCGACGATGAGCGCATCCTCGCTACTCTGGAAAAGGATACCACCAAGAATCAGGAAGAGGGCCTGCTGGAAGTCTACCGCAAGCTGCGCCCCGGCGAGCCTCCCACGGTGGAGTCTGCTACCAGCCAGATCAACATGCTGTTCTTCGACCCGCGTCGTTATGACCTGTCTCGTTTCGGCCGTTATAAGATGAACAAGAAGCTGTCTCTGGCACGCCGCATCACCGGTCAGGTGGCTGCTGAGAATGTGGTCGCTCCGCTGACCGGCGAGATCCTGATCGAGGCTGGTGCCAAGATCACCCGCGAGCTGGCCGAGAAGGCTGACAATGCCGGTGTGAATCTGGTCGTGCTGAAGCTCGACGATCCCATGAAGGAAGAGAGCCGGAAGATCAAGGTCATCACCAACGGCTGTGTGGATGCACAGGGCTTCTTCTCCTTCGACGTGAAGGAGTGCGGCATCAACGAGCGCTGCTCCTTCGATGAGATCAAGAAAATCCTCGACACCACCTCTGATGTGGAAGAGCAGAAGGAGATGCTGCGCCGCAACCACGACCAGCTGATCGGCCGCACCGTTACGGTCGCCGATATTCTGGCTTCCATCAACTACCTGAACGGTCTGGGCCACAATATTGGTACCACCGATGATATCGACCATCTGGGCAACCGCCGCATCCGCAGCGTGGGCGAGCTGCTGCAGAACCAGTTCCGCATCGGCTTCTCCCGCATGGAGCGCGTCATCCGTGAGCGCATGACCCTGCAGAGCCAGGATCAGAGCGTCATCACTCCGCAGGCCCTCATCAACATCCGTCCGGTGGTGGCAGCCATCAAGGAGTTCTTCGGTTCTTCTCCGCTGTCCCAGTTCATGGATCAGAACAACCCGCTGGCTGAGCTGACCCATAAGCGCCGCCTGTCTGCTCTGGGCCCCGGCGGTCTGAGCCGTGACCGCGCAGGTTTCGAGGTCCGCGACGTTCACTACAGCCACTATGGCCGTATGTGCCCCATTGAGACCCCTGAAGGCCCCAACATCGGTCTGATCTCCTATCTGGCATCCTACGCCAAGATCAACGAGTACGGCTTCGTGGAAGCTCCGTACCGCAAGGTCAAGAAGATCTATGACGAGAACGGCAACCTGAAGGAGCAGGTCGTTACCGACGAAGTGGAGTATATGACCGCTGATGTCGAGGACGAGTACGTGGTGGCACAGGCCAACGAGCCGCTGGATGAGGGCAAGCACTTCATCCGTCCCCGTGTGTCTGCCCGCCGCCGCGACGAGATCCTTGAAATTGATGCAGAGAAAGTCGATTACATGGACGTTTCTCCGCGAATGATGGTCTCTGTTGCTACCGCCTGCATCCCCTTCCTGGAGAACGATGACTGTAACCGTGCTCTGATGGGTTCCAACATGCAGCGTCAGGCAGTGCCTCTGATGGTCACCCAGCAGCCCATCGTTGCTACCGGTATGGAGTACAAGGCTGCTACCGACTCCGGCACCGCTGTTCTGGCAAAGAATGACGGTATCGTTGAGAAGATGGATGCCGACCATGTTGTTGTGCGCAACAACAAGGGCGAGCTGGAGGATTATCCTCTGGTCAAGTTCGCACGCTCCAACGCAGGTACCTGCATCAACCAGCGTCCCATCGTGGAGGTCGGCGAGAGCGTCAAGGCCGGTCAGGTGCTGGCCGACGGCCCTGCAATGCGCAACGGCGAAATTTCTCTGGGTAAGAACGCTCTGATCGGCTTCATGACCTGGGAAGGCTACAACTACGAGGATGCCGTTCTGCTGAACGAGAAGATCGTGCGCGAGGACGTGTACACCTCCATTCATATTGAAGAGTACGAGACCGAGAGCCGCGACACCAAGCTGGGACCTGAAGAGATCACCCGTGATATCCCCAACGTTTCTGAGGATGCACTGAAGGATCTGGACGAGCGCGGCATCATCCGTATCGGTGCTGAGGTCAAGAGCGGCGACATTCTGGTCGGTAAGGTCACCCCGAAGGGCGAGACCGAGCTGACCGCTGAAGAGCGCCTGCTGCGCGCCATCTTCGGCGAGAAGGCACGCGAAGTGCGTGATACTTCTCTGCGCGTGCCCCATGGTGCATACGGCATCATTGTGGACGTCAAGGTGTTCACCCCGGAGAACAGCGACGAACTGCAGCCCGGCGTGCGCGAGGTCGTCCGCTGCTATATTGCCCAGAAGCGCAAGATCAGCGTTGGCGATAAGATGGCAGGCCGTCACGGCAACAAGGGTGTCGTTTCCCGCATTCTGCCGCAGGAGGACATGCCCTATCTGCCCGACGGCACCCCGCTGGACATCGTGCTGAACCCTCTGGGCGTGCCTTCCCGTATGAACATCGGTCAGGTGCTGGAAGTCAACCTGGGCTACGCTGCCAAGGCATGCGGCATCAAGGTCATGACTCCCGTCTTCGACTCTGCTCGTGAGAACGACATCGGCGATACCTTTGATACCGCCCGCGAGATGTGGCATGGTGAGAATGCTCCTGCATATCCCACGAAGCTCCCCAAGATCATGGGCGAGAAGGGACACATCATCGACTTCTCCAAGATCGAGCTGGACCGCGATGGCAAGACCACCGTTTACGATGGCCGCACCGGCGAAAAGTTCGATAACCGCGTTACCGTCGGTTATATGTACTACCTGAAGCTGCATCACCTGGTCGATGATAAGATCCATGCACGTTCTACCGGCCCCTACTCTCTGGTCACTCAGCAGCCTCTGGGCGGCAAGGCCCAGTTCGGCGGCCAGCGCTTTGGCGAAATGGAAGTCTGGGCACTGGAAGCTTACGGCGCTGCTTACACTCTGCAGGAGATCCTGACCGTCAAGTCCGACGACGTGGAGGGCCGTGTGAAGACCTACGAGGCCATCGTTAAGGGTGAGCCGATCCCGCAGCCCGGCATTCCCGAGTCCTTCCGCGTTATGCTGAAGGAACTGCAGT
>OGYK01002710.1_pt1 | contig 11156 bp, 8 predicted proteins | sample 1576501 | NCBI WGS metagenome assembly OGYK01 (sample SAMEA3541530, study PRJEB24748) | human gut metagenome | biome: human gut; feature: human-associated habitat; material: faeces | place: China | collected 2012
GGTGCAGGCCGGGGTCAGCGATGAAGTTCTTGCCGGTGGTGGAGGAGATGGCGGAGATATCACCGATGTGCTCCATCATAGCCGCGATGGCGATGGGTGCCATGACGAGGATAGCGGAAACGTCGAACTTCGCGATGACGAACTTCTGAAGGCCGATGAGATTCGCCTTGTTGACGGCGGCGAAGTTGACGAGCGGCTGCATCACGCCCTCTGCATCGGGCAGCTGCGCGCCGCAGGCGCTGGCGATGACCGCGACGATGTAGGAGCCGACGACGCCGAGCAGGATGGGGATGATCTTGACCATGCCCTTGCCCCAGATGTTGGCGACCACGATGATGGCCATAGCGACGAGGGCGAGCCACCAGCAGGTGGAGGCGTTATTGATGGCGGAGCCGGAGAGGTTCAGGCCGATCATGATGATCATCGGGCCCGTGACGATGGGGGGGAAGTAACGCATGACCTTCTTCGCGCCGAGCAGCTTGAACAGGAGTGCGAGCACGAGGTAGAGAAGACCCGCGATCACGATGCCGCCGAGCGCGTAGGCGAGCTTGAGCTCGGGGTCCATGCCCTCATAGGCGGGCATCGTCGCGACCGTGGAGAAGCCGCCGAGGTAGGCGAACGAGGAGCCGAGGAACGCGGGGACCTTGAACTTGGTGCACACGTGGAACAGCAGCGTGCCTAAGCCCGCGAACAGCAGCGTCGTCTGGATGGAGAGCGGCAGGCCGTAGCCCTGGACCAGAATGGGGACGAGCACCGTCGCGCCGAACATGGCGAACATGTGCTGCAGGCCCAGCACCAGCATCCTTGGGGTACCCAGTTGGCGGGCGTCGTAGATGGCTTCGTGTCCGAGATCTTTCTTCATGTGATTTTCCCTCTTTACTTTCTTCTTATTTTTATTCTCATTTGAATAAACATGGTTGGGCCCCGTGCGGGCAAAAAATAAGACCGGTAAGAAAACTTACCGGTCAAAAGAAACAATATCAATAAAAACAGAAACAGCAATACCAACGGAAGAATTTTTCTTTTTCGGCGCGGTGCAGAGCATCATGGGTCGTTCCTCCTGTTCGTTTGTTGTCGTCTGACCAAGAATACCCGAAAGCAGGCAAGATTGCAAGCCGAAATTTTGACCAATTTACATGAAAGATATCCATCATTTTTGTGCAAAAATGCGGGCAGCAAAACGAAATTTTTCCTGCAAAAACCCTTGCCAAATGAAATAAAGTGCAGTACAATAAGTGCGACCCCTATTGATAATGCCTATAAATGGGGGATCTTCATTTAGAAAGTGTGTGTGGAGCATGGAAAAGAAAAAACTAAGCTTGCCGAAGCAGATCGGAATTGCGCTGCTGCTCGGTATTCTGGCCGGCTATGCCTTTCATAAGCTGGGAATACCCGAGTTCACGACCAACTACTTAAAGCCCTTCGGCACCATCTTCGTCAACCTCCTCAAGTTCATCGTCGTCCCCGTCGTGCTGCTGTCGATGATCGACGGCATCATCTCCATGGGCGATATGAAGAAGGTCGGCTCCGTCGGCTGGAAGACGGTCGCCTACTTCCTTGTCACCACGGCCTGCGCCTGCGTCATCGGCCTGGTATTCGCCAACCTCTTCAACAATGCAGGCTGGTTCCCCACGCTCGCGCTGGAGGACGGCGCGGTCTGGGATAAGGCCACCAGCGCCAACTTCATGGATACCCTGGTCGCCATCTTCCCGAGCAACATGTGGAAGTCCTTCACCGACGCAAACATGCTGCAGGTCATCGTGATCGCCCTGATGTTCGGCGGCGGCATCCTTGCCGCGGGCGAAAAGGGCAAGCTTGCCAAGGACCTGGTCTCCACGCTCTATGCGGTCATCGAGCGTGTGATGGCGTTCATCATTGCCCTCAGCCCCATCGGTGTGTTTACGATGATGGCGTGGGTCGTCGCCACGCAGGGCCCTGAGATCCTCGGCTCTCTTGCCGTGGTGCTCGGCTGCGCGTACCTCGGCTACATCGTCCATGCAGTCCTCTGCTACTCTTTCTCTGCCAAGGCGTTTGCGGGCATCAGCCCCTTCACCTTCTTCGAGAAGGCATCCCCCGCGATGATTTTCGCCTTTACCTCCACCTCCTCTGCCGCCACGATCCCCCTGAGCAAGGAGTGCGCGGATGAGCTGGGCGCGGAGAGCGACGTTTCCTCCTTTGTTATCCCCCTCGGCGCGACGATCAACATGGACGGCACCGCCATCTATCAGTGCGTCGCCACCATCTTTCTTGCCACCTGCTGCGGCATGACGCTGACCCTTGGCCAGATGGTCACGATCGTCGTCACCGCGACGCTTGCCTCCATCGGCACCGCCGGTACGCCGGGCGCGGGCATGATCATGCTCGCTATGGTGCTCGAGGCGATGAACATCCCCGTCGATATGATCATGATCATCTACGGCATCGACCGTCTTTTCGACATGGGGCGTACCTGCCTGAACATCACGGGCGACGTCTCCTGCGCCTGCTGCGTGACCAAGTGGGAGAGTAAGAAGGCCGCGCAGACTGCCAAGTAATTTTCTGTTCCGCAATCAAAATGCCGCCCCGATTCGGGGCGGCATTTTTCGTCCGAACAAAGCGGATTGGGATTGCATTTTAACACAGCGGGGCATACAATGATGCTGCTTCGCCAAAGGCGAGGCACAGGAGGAAGAAGATGACGACTGATCGGAAACGGGGATATCTCTATATCCTGCTTGCCGCGATGCTCTATTCCACGACGGAGGTCGCGCTCAAGGCGCTCGGCGGCGCGTTTGCACCCATGCAGGTGACAGTCGAGCGTGTGCTGCTCGGCGCGGCTGCGCTGATGCCCTTTGCACTGAACGACCTCAAAAAGCGGGATATCCAGCTTACAAAGGCAGACTGGGGCTATTTCACACTGCTCGGTTTTCTGACGGTGACGCTGCACATGTCGCTTTTGCAGATGGCGGTGCTGCACATGGACGCCTCAGCTACATCGATTATCTACTCGGGCAATCCTGTGTTCGCGGTGGCACTGGCGCACTTCATCCTGCATGAGCCGCTGAAAAAGAACCATCTGCTGGCCATCGGCGTGGAACTTGTCGGCATTCTCTTCATCCTCAATCCCGCGCACCTTGAGATCAGCCTGCGCGGCTTTTTGGAGATCATCACCGCCACGCTGCTGTTTGCCACTTACGGTACGCTCTGCAAGCTGCGTCTGCCGCGGCTCGGCGCGCTCGTGATCACGACGTTCAACATGCTCATCGGCGGTCTGGAGCTCCTTTTCCTGCTGCTGCTCGGTGAGATTCCGGCGGTCGGTGCGCTTTACAGCGGCCTGGGGCTGGAGATATTCGCGGGCATTCCGTTTTTCACGGGCTTTACGCTCAAAACGACGCTGCTTTTGTGCCATGTCGGCATCGGCTGCGCGGCCATCGGCTTTCTGCTCACGGCGAAGATCACGGAGTACACCTCTGCGACGGAGGCGTCGTTCGTTTATCTCGTCAAGCCCATTCTGGCAACGGCGCTGGCGGTCGTCGTGTACCACGAGCATATCAGCGTGAACCGCATGGTCGGCATCGCGTTCTTTGTGGCGGCGTCGCTGTGTGTCAGCGTGCCGGTGCTGAGAGAAATGCGGCGGGAGCGCGCGGTAAAAACTTGACAATGAGAATGGAAAAGCGGAAGGGCAGCGCCCTTCCGCTTTTTTGTTATTCGTCGATGCGGGTGATGTCGTGGATCCACTTGCCGGAGTGCAGGCGGTAAAGGCCGATGGGGGATTTGATGATATATTCGATCATCAGGCAGAGGCAGAAGATCTCGTTCGGCACCTTGAGCACAAGGCCGAGCAGACACATCATCGGCAGCGTGCCGCACCAGAGGGGGAAATTGTCGATCACAAGCGAGGCATTCACATCGCCGCCGCCGCGCAGCACGCCTACGACCATCGTGGTTGAAAAGCTGTGCAGCGGGATGGCGCAGGCATAGCACATGAGCATCACACTGCAAAGCCGCTCGGCGACCGCCGAGAGCGAGAAGAGCGGCATGACGAACGGGCGCATCAGCGTCACGAACATCGTGTATTCGGCGAGGCCGAGCACAATGCCGAACGCGAACGCCGTGAAGCACAGCGCGCGGCCAATGTTGTAAACGCCCTTTAAGTTGCCCGTGCCGATCTCTTTGCCGACGATGACGGATACCGCCGCCGCGATGCCGAACACGCCCGAGGTCATCAGCTTGTCGATATTGCCCGCAAGCGTGTAGGCGGCGATGAGATCGCTGCTATTTGCCATGTGGCCCATGATGACCGTGATCATCGAAAAGCCCGTGCCCCAGAGCGTCTCATTGATGAGCACCGGCGCGCTGTAGCGCAGGAATTTACGCAGCATGTCTATGCCGGGGCGGAGGATGGCGTGCTTCATGAGCGGCATCGTGCGGCAGCGGAACGCGTAGGAGAACGCGACGACGAACTCCACCACGCGGGACAGAAGCGTCGCTACCGCCGCACCCGTGATGCCGAGCGCGGGCAGACCGAGCTTGCCGAAGATCAGCACATAGTTGCCGAGCGTGTTGCAGAGCATCGAGATCGCGAAGACGATCATGCCGAAGCGCGGATTTTCGATGCTGCGCTGCATGCCGATGTAGATGGAGGCAAGCGAGTTGAAAATGTAGGAGAAGCCGACGATGCGCAGGTACGGCTCGGCCAGCTCCACGAGTGTCAGATTGTCGGTGATGAGGTAGAGCACATGCGCGGGAAACGCGCACAGAATGGCGGCAAACAGCACGCTCACGCCGCCCGCGATCATAAAGCCGATGCCCATGACGCGGTTGATGATCTCGCGGTCGCCGCGGCCCCAGTATTGGCTGATGAGCACGCTTGAGCCGCTTTGCAGGCCGAAGACGACGAGCTGGATGATGAAGACAGGCACGTTCGCCACCGTGACGGCGGACATCTGATCGCTGCCGAGAAGTCCCACCATGAACGTATCGAGAAAGCCGAGCGACGTGGTGATCAAATTCTGCACGATGACCGGCAGCGCCAGCAGAAAAAGATGCTTGTAAAAGCCCTTGGGCTGGTGAAGATAGGAGAACATAAAAACCTCGAATCGTGGAATTACAGCATGGGGAAGCGCGTGTCGCGGTGCGCCTTGAGCGCGGAGACGAGTGCGTCGATCTCTTCTTTCGTCGTCTCGGGGCCGAAGCTGACACGCAGCACGCCTGCGGCGGCCTTTTTGTCAAGGCCCATCGCGCGGTAGACGTGGCTCAGCTGCCCGCGATGGCAGGCGGAGCCTGCCGAGATGCAGATGCCCTGTGCGCCAAGTTCCGTAACGACATTCGCCGACGGGTAGCCGACGAGCGAGATCGACAGGATGTGCGGCGTGGTCCCGTCGCCGATGCGGACGACGCCGTCGAGCGCGAGGAGCTTTTCCTCGGCGTAGGTCTTGATGGCGGCGACGTGGGCGAGCTTTTCATCGAGATGGTCGGCGCGCAGCTCGACCGCCTTGGCAAAGCCTGCGATCTGGCCCGTGGCCTCTGTGCCGGAGCGCAGGCCGCTCTCCTGCCCGCCGCCAAAGATCAGCGGTTTGGGCGCGCGGATGCGCTCGCCCAAATACAGGCCGCCGATACCCTTGGGCGCGCCGAGCTTGTGCGCGCTGACGGAGATGAGGTCCGCGCCCAGCGTGTCGGCGCGGAACGGAATTTTCAAAAAGGCCTGCACCGCGTCGGTGTGCAGCAGGGCACGGGACTTTTTCGCTTTCAGAAGCTGCGCGACCTCGGCCACGGGGAAGATGCAGCCCGTCTCGTTGTTGACGAGCATCATCGTGACGAGCGCGGTGTCGTCGCGCAGTGCACTTTCGACCTGAGAGGCGGTGATGTCGCCGTTCTTGTCGGGCTTTAAGTACGTGACGGAGTAGCCCTCCTGCTCGAGGGCCTTGCAGGTCTCGAGAATCGCGCTGTGTTCCACGGCGGTCGTGATGATGTGCTTGCCGGCGTGGCGGTTCTGGTGCAGGGCAAGGCGGACGGCCCAGTTGTCGCTCTCCGACCCGCAGGAGGTGAAGACGAACTGTTCACTCTTGCAGCCGAGCGCGGCGGCAATCGTCTCGCGCGCCGCGGCGACAGCGTCGCGCGCCTGCTTTCCGATGGGGTATTGCGAGCTGGGGTTGCCCCAGCCAGAAACCAGCGTATCGTAAACGGCGTGCGCCACCTCTTCGGAAACGGGGGTGGTGGCCGCGTGATCGAGATAGATCATATCGGGAAAATCCTTTCTTTGGTCTTGTCAGAATGCTCAAATGATTATACAATATAAAAATAAAAAAGCAAGGGCGGCGGACGCTTTGCGTCGGAAACGGCAGAAAAAAGCGGGACTTTACCGCCCAAATCGCGGAAAAGGATACAAACATACATGAAAGTTGCGATCTGCACCCTCGGGTGCAAGGTGAACCAATATGAAACGCAGGCACTCGAGCAGGAGCTTTTGCACCGCGGACATACACTGGCGGATTTTGAGGAGACGGCGGACGCCTACGTTGTCAACACCTGCTCGGTCACGGCGGTGAGCGACAAAAAGTCGCGCCAGATGCTCCGTCAGGCGCGGCGCCGCAACCCGAGCGCGGTCATCGCCGCCTGCGGCTGCTACGCCCAGACGCATCCCGAGGACGTCAAAAAGCTCGGGCTCGACGTCATCGCCGGCACGAATGACCGCGCGAAGTTCATCGACCTTCTGGAGCGCGCGGCACAGGACAAAACGCCTATTGTCGATGTCGACGACGTCTGGGAGCGGCGCGATTTTGAGGTGCTGCCCGCGGGCGGTATGGTGAATCGCACACGCGCGATGCTCAAGGTCGAGGACGGGTGCGTGAACTTCTGCACCTACTGCCTCATTCCTTACGCGCGCGGGCGCGTGCGCTCGCTGCCGATGGACGAAGCTGCAAAGCAGGTGAAAGCGCTGCGTGAGGAGGGCTACCGTGAGATCGTGGTCACGGGCATCGAAATTTCGTCCTACGGCTCGGACTTCAAGGACGGGACCTCACTCATCGACCTTTTGGAGCTCATCGCGCGCGAGGGCGGCGACATGCGCATCCGCCTCGGCTCGCTCGAACCGCGGACCATCACGGAGGAATTCTGCAAGCGGGCGTCGAAGCTTCCTTACCTCTGCCCACATTTCCACCTCTCGATGCAGTCGGGCTGCGACGCGACCTTAAAGCGTATGAACCGCAAATATGATACGGCGCGCTATATGGAATCCTGCGACCTGCTGCGTCAGTATTTTGACGACCCTGCCATCACGACGGACCTCATCACGGGCTTTCCCGAGGAGACGGAGGAGGAATTCGCGCAGACGCTTGACTTCATCGCGCGCGTCGGCTTTGCCGACATGCACGTCTTCCCTTATTCCATCCGCCCGGGCACGAAGGCTGCGGAGATGCGCCAGATCGATATGCCCGTGCGCGAAGAGCGCGCTGCGCGCGCCTCGGCTGTCGCCAAGACGATGCACGAAGCGTATCTTGCGTGCTGCGTGGGCAAGATCTTTCCCGTGCTCTTCGAGCGCGACCGCAAGGGCGGCAGCGCGGGCCACGCGCCGAACTATATGGAGGTATCCGTCGCGCAGGAAGGCCTGCACAATCAGGTGAAAAACGTGAAGATCACGGCGGTCGACGGCGGCAGTCTTCGCGGCGAGTTGGAGGAATAACGCATGGCCAACCATTTTTATGCCTATATCTCCCGCATGCGCTGTGTCAAGCGCTGGGCGCTCATGCGCAACACCGAGGAGGAGAACATTCAGGAGCACAGCCACATGGTCGCGGTGCTGGCGCACGCGCTCGCGCTCATCCGCATGCGTGTCTTCGGTCTGCCCACGGATGCGAACGCCGTGGCGGTCGCCGCGCTGTACCACGACGCAACAGAGATCCTGACCGGCGATATGCCGACGCCCATCAAGTACTATAACCCCGAGATCCGCGACGCCTACCGCAAGGTCGAGGCCGTGGCAAGCGACAAGCTGCTCTCCATGCTGCCGGACGAACTGCGCGCGGACTATGAGCCCATCATCAAGATCGAGGACGAGACGACGAAAAAGCTCGTCAAAGCGGCGGACAAGCTCTCGGCCTACATCAAGTGCGTCGAAGAGCTCAAGGCGGGCAACATGGAATTCAAAAAGGCTGCGGAGCAGACGCGCCGCGCGCTGAGCGAGATGCACATGCCCGAGCTCGACTATTTCATGGTCAACTGCATGGAGAGCTTCTCCATGACGCTCGATGAGCTGGAATAAGAAAAATAACGGATTTTCGGAACCTTTTGCACAAAATGAGCGTCTAAAGCTTCAGAGGCCCCAAAAAACAAAAATGAGGTGGATGAAGATGAAGAAGATCGTTTCCTTTTTGCTCGCGCTCATGCTGGCGCTGTCTCTTGCCGCATGCAGCGCGAAGCCTGCCAGTAGCGACAGCGCGTCGATGGCGTCGGACAGCTACGACTTCAACGGCGCGGAGCTGCCGGATGCCAAGTATGACGATACCGCGTCGGACGACGGTGCGTGGAACGGGCAGGAAGTATCAAGCGCTGGTGCGGACCTTGCCGAGCGCGGCGTCAAGATGGTCTACATCGCGAGCATCGAGATGCAGACGCTGGAATTTGATCAGGCCGCGCAGGACATTGCCTCGCTCGTAGAGAGCATGGGCGGCTACTTTGAGCAGAAGAATTTCTCGAATTACTCCAGCAGCTACCGCCACGCAAGCTACACCGTGCGCGTGCCCGCCGAGCAGTTCACGGATTTCTGCACGCAGGTCGGCACGCTTTGCCATGTGACATGGCAGAGCGACACGGCGGAGAACATCAGCGAGCGGTATTACGATACGCAGTCGCGCCTCGAAACGGCGCAGATCAAGCTCGAGCGGCTGCAGGAGCTTTTGAAAAAGGCCGAGAGCATGGAGGATATCATCACCATCGAGTCCGCCATCTCGGAGACGGAGTACGAGATCGAGGACCTTTCCGGCACGATGCGGCATTACGACGCGCTGGTGGGCTATGCGACCGTTGACCTTGAATTGAGCGAGGTCTATCGCCTCTCCGGTACGGAGGATGCGCCGAAGAGCTTCGGCGAAAAGCTTGCCAATGCCTTTACCGATGGCCTTGCCGCCACGGGACAGACGTTGGAAGACTTTGCGGTGTGGCTGGCCTATAGCTGGTTGGATGTCCTGATCTTCGCGGCGGTCGTGTTCGTGGCCGTGAAGCTCATCGGCCGGCTGCGCCGCGGGAAAAAGCTGCCGAAGCCCGTCAGAAAAAAGAAAAACGCGGAGACTCCCGCGGATGAAACGAAAACGGAGGAATAAACCATGAACATCATCTGGCTGGGCCATTCCTGTTTTGTGGTCGAGAGCGCAGGCTGGCGCGTCGTGCTCGACCCCTACTATGTAGAGACGTATCCTGCGCTGCACATCGAGGCGGACGAGGCGCTGTGCTCGCACGGCCACCGCGACCACGCCTTTTTGGAGGCGGTGACGCTCTCGGGGCGCGACAAATCGGAGAGCCCGTTTACGGTCGAGACGGTTTCAACGTTCCACGATGACAAGAAAGGTTCACTTCGCGGCGAGAACGCCATCCATATCCTGCGCGCAGAGGGGATGACGCTCGTGCACTGCGGCGACCTTGGCCATGAGCTGAGCGAGAAGCAACTTGCGACGGTCAAGGGCTGCGATGCGCTGCTGATTCCCGTTGGCGGGTACTATACGATCGACGCGAAGACGGCAAAAAAGGTCGCGGACGCGATCGCGCCGCGCGTGCTCGTGCCGATGCACTACCGCTTCGGCGCGCACGGCTACCCTGAGATCGGCACACTCGATGAATTTCTGGCGCTGTATGAGGCAAAGAAGATCCACAAACTTGATGGGAACTCTTTCGAGCTGACGAAGAACGCACCTGCGGGCGTCGTCGTGCCGCGATTTGCCGAATAAGAGAAGAAATGCAAGAGCCGCCCGTTTAGGGCGGCTTTTGCTGTATAAAGCCCTTCTTTCCCGCGTAGACTATAGTGCTTGCCCGGCTTGACCGGGGTGGAAAGGGAGGACGGAGCATGAAACGGGAGCTGCGCCGATGGGAGATTGTCGGCTTTATCGCAACTGGCCTTTTCGGGACGCTGCTGCACTTTGTGTACGAATGGACGGGCGGGAATCGCGTGATCGCGGTGTTTTCGGCGGTCAACGAGTCGACCTGGGAGCACATGAAGCTGTTGTTTATCCCGTTTCTCGTGTTCACGGTGGTGGAGTTTATTGTGTTTTCCGAGGCGTTCCGGAACTTCTTCGCCGTCAAGGCGGCGGGCATCCTGCTGGGCCTTGTCTCGATTCCGGCGCTTTTCTACACGCTGACGGGAATGTTCGGCAAGCTCCCTGGCTGGGTGAACATCACGATCTTCTTCCTCGCCGACGCGCTGCTGTACTTTCTGAGTTACCGCCTGCTGACCGATGGCGCGCTGCGCGGGGGCGCGATGCAGCTCATCGGCTTTGTACTTCTGTGGGCGCTGCTGTTCGCGTTCGTCTGGTTCACGTACCGCCCGCTGCACCTGCCGCTCTTTTTAGACCCCGTGAGCGGGTGTTACGGACTGGAAACACCGTGTTAAAAAAAGGCCCTGCCGAGAAATCGGCAGGGCCTTTACAGTTTCTATACAAATAGTATATTTTGCAGAGCTTCTGCAAAATGCGTGTGCAGAAAGGCTCTTGTGATTCGGCAGAACGGCAAAAATAAAAATCAGCAGACATGACGGAAGTTGCGAAAAGCCGTCAAAGTAGCCGCGTTCCCGACAGAATCCGCCGCGATGCGGCAAGGTTTGATCGAAACTGACAGATTAACATAATAAATTCAATAAAGAGATTCTACGGTGAGTTATCCACAGTTTCCACAGAGTTTTCCACACAAGCGGATTTCTCAAAATCGCCTGATTTGACAGGGGAAAATTGATTTGATTTCCGCGGAGTGGAAAACATACTGTGCAGATAGGCGTGTGTCGAAATTTACATAATTCTGGAATTGGAAAAATTGTGGCAGAACAGAAATTCGATTTGTTACCATAATCGTGGAATTATGCAAGATGGAATAGACTCCTTGCAGTCTGCAAGGGGTAGCAGCGCCGCGGGCGCTGCACGGAATAAGGGGGCCATTCTCTCACGTGAGAGAATGGCCCCCTTGGACCCCCAAGAGAA
>OGYK01002715.1_pt1 | contig 11143 bp, 9 predicted proteins | sample 1576501 | NCBI WGS metagenome assembly OGYK01 (sample SAMEA3541530, study PRJEB24748) | human gut metagenome | biome: human gut; feature: human-associated habitat; material: faeces | place: China | collected 2012
CTATATTCTGGCCGACACCTATTTCATCGCCCAGGCGGCGGGCACCGACGGCGTGCAATCTCACTCGCAAGCTCGAGCGTCGTGAGCGCCGAGCGCGCATCACCCGCGGCCAGCGTGCAAATGGTCTTGACTGTATCCTCATCGGCCGAGAACTTACCGTTTAAACCCTGCGGCGCCTCGAGCGCACGCTCAATGAGCATGGCGATATCCTCGTCCTTCAGGTGCCCAAGCTCTACCACACGCCCACGCGAGAGCAATGCCGAGTTGACCTCAAAGTACGGGTTTTCCGTCGTGGCGCCAATCATAATGACGGTGCGGTTCTCGACCGCATGCAGCAGGGCATCTTGCTGCGACTTCGAAAAGCGATGGATCTCATCGATAAACAGAATGGTGCGGCGGTCGTAGGTGTTCAGACGGGTCTTAGCCTCATCGATTACGCGGCGCAGGTCCTTCACAGTGCCCGTCACGGCGCTGACCTCGACAAACTCGCTCTTGGTATGGTTGGCGATAATGTGGGCCAGCGTCGTCTTGCCCGTGCCAGCCGGGCCGTACAGAATCACGCTCGACAGCACGTCATGCTCAATCGCGGCGCGCAGCCACGAGCCCTTACCGACGGCCTTTTGCTGGCCCACATACTCGTCGAGCGAATTGGGGCGCATACGCACCGCAAGCGGCGCATTTTTAAAGGAGCGCTCGCGCGTCGAAGCAGAAAAAAGGTCGTCCATAGCCATCCCGTGCATTAATCAAAATCGTTGTTGACCAACAGTATACCGAAAGGATACGAACTACCGTTCGTTAATATAGGTGCGGTGAGGAAACTTTAGACCTGGGAACAATTTGCTCGTCAGCTCGCAGAAATAACCATCCGTCATGCTTGCGATGTAATCGACGACGGCCTGATCCTTGTCGTCCTGCCAGGCATAGGTGCGATCGTAGTAGGAAAGCTGCTGCTCAATGCGCGAAATATGGTGCTTAAAGATGTAGGAGGACTCGTCGCCTTCGTTTATATCCTGCAGGCAACGGTCATAGAGCTTTTCGAACGCCTCACGCAGCTCCGCTTCGGAGTCGCCCTCGATGCCGCCCTTGCTATAGATCTTCTCGTAGTTCTCGCGCTTGGCCCGGCGGATTTCCTCAAACAGGTCCTCGCTCATCTCAATACGCGGCTTGCCGTAGCTGTGCTCGACGATATCAATGGAGGCGTGCGTGAGAATCCAGCTGTTGTACGCACCGCCCAGGCCGTCCTCAAAAGCATCGGGCGACAGCAGGCCTGCCGCAATGGCGTCTTGGCGATCGCGCCCCACATAGGCAAGGATATCCGAGATGCGAACCACGCAGCCCTCAAGCGTCATGGGGCGCAGGTGCTCAACTGCGCTATAGCCCGTGGCGGTGCAATCCTCGACCGTCTGATCGAACTGGTCAAAGGAGCTCATGTCCGAGAGCTCAAACACGCGCTGCTCGTACTCGCCGTTATGGCATAGCACGCCATCGAGCGTTTGAAGCGACACGTTGCGACCGTACAGCGCATCAAGGACGCGGACCGACTGCACGTTATGGAAAAAGAAGCGACCCGTACGCTCGTGATAGATATCGTTGAGGAATCGCTCGCCGGCATGGCCAAAGGGAGTGTGACCCAAGTCGTGGCCTAAGCCAATCGCCTCGATCAGATCGCAGTTGAGCCCCAGAGCACGTCCGATATCACGCGCGATGCGCGAGACAAGCTGCACGTGCAGGCCGCGGCGCGACAGGTCATCGTTACTGCGAAAACTGAAGACCTGAGTTTTGCCGGCGTATCGGGCATACGCAGGCAGATGAAGAATCTTTTCGGTATCGCGCATAAAGGCCGGACGCATGAGCGTCCCTTGGTCTGCGGCACGATCAACGCGACGGATGACCTGGTCATCGTTGCATCGATAGGGATTAACGACGCCCGAGGCGCGGTCGGCGGCGATACGTTCGACTAGCTCGGGCGACAACGCCGCGGGAATACAATCCATGCGCGCCTTGATGGCGGCTGTCTCTTGATTAATTGCCATGGCATGCTCCTTAGAAAGGACGCGCAATCGGTTACAGCGTGCAGCCCACGACCTCGATTATGGCAAATATCGGCACCAAAAACGGCAGCAATGGCAAGGAGCGCGATTTTGTGATGAGGCAGGTGACAGCAAGGGCAAGGAGCGAGGCGGCAAACGCAACGATGCCACCCAGAGGGTCGAGGGTGCAGAGGGCAAAGAGCGCCTTGACATCTCCCATGCCGATACCTGAGGCATGGCGAAGGCGCCGCCAGAGCGACTCAGTGAGCACAAGGGCAAGGTACACGATGACCGCAAGACCGGCGTAGTCAAGTGCGATGTCCAGGCCAAGATCAAGCCAGACGCCCGCAAACGCTGCCACGGCACAGGCAGCGGCGAGCGCGTTAGGAAACCGCCGCTCGCGGGCATCGATGAGCGCACCGGCAAAGGCGCACAGCCAAAACGGGATATAGAACAACGAAACCTCCTCAACCTAGGGCTCAAAAACAAAAGCCACCACAAAGGTGCGTGTCCCCTTTGTGGTGGCTTAGGTGGTGGTTATTTGGCACCCTGCATAACTTCGTCGAGGGTGACGCTTACGGCGTGCTGCGTCGGGACCCAGTCGACCTTTAGGAACAGCGCGGCCACCGTAATGGGAATATAGCTGAACATAAAGATCGGGAAGGTAAACAGATTGGTCACCAAGCGCCACTTTTGCGCGCAGTGAATGTGCTTGTACTCAAAGATGGTTGTGAGTAGCGCCAGGATAAAGAACGTCTGGTACATCATCGCGAAGGTCATGATGAGTGATGCGGCACAGGCCTGCATCTCGACCTCGGTGGCCAAAAAGCCGTGCGAAAGGCCGCCCACGATCAGGAACGTCGCATTGGCGAGCATCGAGATCAGCGATAGCAGCATACCCGGAGCGATTGTCATGAACATGTCGTAGGCGGCAAAACGATGGTAGCGGAAGGTCGACTTGACCAAGTGTTTGCCATACGTAAAGAACACCTGGTAGAAGCCCTTAGTCCAGCGCATACGCTGCTTCCAGGAAGCCTTAAACGTCACGGGCTGTTCGTCAAAGAACTCCGCCGGTGCATAACCGATGCGGATGCCGTGAATGGCGCAGAACGTGGTGAACTGGATGTCCTCGGTCAGTGTATGGAACTGCCAGCCGTGCATGCCCTCGATAACACTGGCGGAGATGAGGTAGCCCGAACCCGAGACAGCGCAGGACGTCTTGCAGATATTACGCGCGTTGTTGAGGAAGCGGGCCTCACGCAGATACCAGGTGGCGTTGGCAGACGAAATCCACGAGCTGCCGAAGTTCTTGGAGTTTCGATAGCTCGTGACTACATGAAAGCCCTGGTCAAAGGCATCATTCATCTTGGAGACGTAATCGCGGGAGATAACGTTGTCGGCATCGAAGATAAAGTAGCCCTCAAACGTGTCGGGATACTCGTTGAGAATGCGATCGAAACCAAAGTCCATGACCCAGCTCTTGCCCTTGCGTGCCAGGTCGTTGCGCTCATAGACGATGGCGCCCGCCTCGCGCGCGAGCTGCGCCGTGTTATCGGTGCAGGCATCGGCGACCACGAAGACCTCGATAAGCTCGGACGGATAATCCTGGTCCTTGATGGAGCGAACAAGGTTGGCGATCACGGCCTCCTCGTTATGCGCCGCAATGAAGAAGGCATAGCGGTGGAGTTTTTTGGCCTTGGGAGGCGCGACCTCGCCACGAAGAGCGCCAATGACAAAGAAGACCACCTGGTACAGAAAGCAGACCGTGAGCAGCGTAACCACAATCTGGTTGAAGATCACGATGGGTGTGTTGGTTTGTAAAAAGGCGAGCATGCAGGCTCCCAGCAACGCGTTACGTAAACAACCGTATATCTTACCGCAGGCTTACCGAGTTCAAGAAACCACCTAATACTGGCTAGGCTTCGAGCAGACCGAGCTGCGGGACGATTTCGTCGCCGGCAGCGGTGCGGCCAAGCGAGCGTGGGGCCAGGTCGTCAAGAACCGCAGCGAGATCCCACGGCAGCTCGTCGCGGCACTCAATGCGATCCCCCGTCACGGGATGGTCGAATGCGACGCGCCAGGAATGAAGGAATTGCCTAGTCAGACCCTGATCGGCGCGTGCATCGCACTTGCCGTAGAGTGGATCGCCCACGCAGGCGTGGTTGATATGGCGCATATGCACGCGAATCTGATGTGTGCGACCCGTAAACAGGTGGCACTCGACGAGCGTGTAGCCGTCGTCAAAACGCGTGGAATCAAAACGCTCAAGGACCTTGAAGGTCGTGATGGCTTGGCGCGCAAAGGGATCGTCCGAAACCGCCATCTTCACGCGGTCGCGCGTCGATCGGGCAATACCGGTGTTGATGGTGCCCTCGTCCATGGCTATGTGCCCGTGAACGAGCGTAATGTAGCGGCGGTCGAGCGTGCGCGTGCGAATGAGATTTTGGAGCGCGCGCTGGGTGTCATCGTCCTTGGCCGCAAGCATGAGACCCGAGGTATCGCGATCCAAACGATGCACGATACCGGGGCGGTCCTCGCCCTGCACGGTGCCCAGATGGTCGATACCACAGTGATAGACCAGGGCATTCGCGAGCGTACCGCTCTCATGACCATGCGCAGGATGGCACACCAGGCCGCGCTGCTTGGAGAGCACGATGAGATGGTCGTCCTCGTAGCGAATGTCGAGCGGGATGGCCTCGGGAATCACATCGGTGGGATCGTGCGGCTCGGGCAAATCAACCGAAATACGGTCGCCGGCTCGCACGGCGTACTTTTTGGACAGGCAGGTCTCGCCATTGACTACTACGGCCCCGCCCTCAATCAGATGCGCGCAAACAGAGCGCGTAGGGCAGCCGTCATTGGAGCCCAGATAGGCGTCAAGACGCTGACCAGCGGCATCGTCGGCAACAAGGATATGGATGTCGGCCATTAGCGCTCATCCCTTTCGCGAATCTTGCGGGCACGCTCCCCACGCTGCTTGGCTATGCGCTTGGCGCGGGCCTCGTCACGAGCGTTAAGCTCGGCGGTCGCATCGACCTCACGGGCCGCGGGGCTCAAGAACATGTAACCGAAGAGGGCGAGCACCACACCGACCGTAATGCCGATATCGGCCACATTGAAGACGGGGAAGTCGATGAAGGTGGTGGCAATAAAATCGGTCACGAAGCCAAAAACCAAACGATCGAGCGCGTTGCCGATAGCACCGCCCGCAACCATCGCCATGCCCACAACCTCAAGATGGGCGAGCTGAGGTGCACGAACAAGGTACACGACAATAGCGATAATGACCGCCAACGCCAGCACGGCAAACGCGATGCCATGCCCCTCGCCCATGCTAAAGGCAGCACCGATATTGCGGACAAACATAAAGTCGACGACACCGGGGATGACGGTCACGTGCAAAGCGTCGCCAACGGCACGAACCGCAAGCTTGGTCAGCTGGTCAACAAGCAGCACGGCCAACGCCACGCTACCAGCAACACCCAACCGCCAACGCAAAGGCGGCGTCATATCCGCAGAACGACCCAAAGAAATCCCCTACCCTCAGATAATCAAATTCCGTTTAACGCAAATAACCATCTTATATTGCCACACGCAGAGCACACGACACATACGCTAACGTCAGATAAATAACCAGCATAAAAGAAAGCGGCATTCCGGATAACGGAATGTCGCTTTTCTTCAGCGGAGCAAATGGGCCGAAGGCGTCAAATTCTCCCTATAACTAAAATGCCGAGTTACCGTGCCTTAAAGGGCATTCGCACACCTCTTGCAAATGTGAGCGTGACCGTTGTACTCGCCAACGGTGGTGCGGTAATTCCAGCAACGGTCGCAGCACTCGCCCTCGGCAGCCTCGATGGCAACGGAGAGGTCCTCGCCCTGGGTCAGTTCAACAGCGGAGACGATGTAGAACTCGGCCAGGTCGACGGCCTTGTCGCCGGTCAGCAGCGCATACATCTCGGCGGGAACGACTGCCTTGACGCGGACCCGCTGGCTCTTAGTGAAGGTGCCGGCGGAGCGGGCATCCTCAAGGGCCTTGGTCACGGCGCTACGGAGCTCGAGCGAAGCCTCAAGCACGCCCTCAAACTCATTGGCCTCGTCGACCGTAATGGGCGACTTATACCAATCGAGCAGCGCGGCGTACTTCTGGTGATCGACGCAGCCGGTGGGTGCATAGGCCATGGCCTCGTCGACCGTGTAGGACAGGATCGGCTGCAGGTCGCGCATGAGCATCGAGAAGAGCTCGGCAAGCACGGTCTGGGCGCTCCGGCGCTCGAGCGAGCCGGGCTTCTCGCAGTACAGACGGTCCTTCAGGGCGTCGAGATACACGTTGGACAGCTCGGTAACCACAAAGTCGTAAAGCGCACGGTAGGCGCGCGGGAACTCGTAGCTAGCGTAGGCGTCGTCGACCTCGGCCTGGACCTGGGTCAGGCGGGCAACCATGAGCTTGTCGAGCGGCAGCAGGTCGGCAAAGGCGACGCCGTCGGTCTCGGGCTCAAACTGACCCTCGAGCTCGGAGAGCAGGAAGCGCAGCGTGTTGCGGAAACGACGGTAGGCATCGGACGTACGAGCAAGAATCTCGTGGTCGATGGACACGTCGGAGCTGGTATCGACGGAAGCAACCCACAGGCGGATGATGTCGGCGCCCATCTCGTCACAGACCTTGTTGGGGTCGATAACGTTGCCGAGCGACTTGGACATCTTACGGCCCTGGCCGTCGAGGGTGAAGCCCTGCGAGACGACCGCCTTGTACGGAGCGTGGCCGTTGGCGCCCACCGAGGTGAGCAGCGAGCTCTGGAACCAACCGCGGTGCTGGTCAGAGCCCTCGAGGTAGACGTCCGCCGGGTACTCCAGCTCGGGACGGTACTCGCAGACGGCCTTCCAAGACACGCCGGAGTCCCACCACACGTCAAGGATGTCCTTATCAGCCTTGAGGTGATGGCCACCGCACTTGGGGCAGACGCAGGCCTCGCCCAGATAGCTCTCAGGAGCGTCGGTGAACCAGGCGTCGGAGCCCTTCTCGTGGAAGAGCTTAATGACGGCGTCGAGCGTGGCGTCGTTCATGACCTTCTCGCCGCAGTCGGCGCATGTGTAACTGGGGATAGGCACGCCCCAGTTGCGCTGGCGGCTGATGCACCAGTCGGGACGCTGCTCGACCATGGCGCCGATGCGGTTGGCGGCGTGAGCCGGATACCACTTGACGTTCTCACGGACCTCCTTGCCAGCCTGCTCGCGCAAACCGGTCTTGTCCATCGAGACGAACCACTGGTCGGTAGCACGGAAGAGCACCGGATGCTTGCAGCGCCAGCAGTGCGGATAGCTGTGCGTGATCTTCTTCTCGAGAACCAGGGTGCCGCGCTCGCGCAGGAACTCGATGATGTGCGGGTTGGCCTCATCGGTATCCATGCCGCTGAAGGGGCCGCCGGTGCCAAACTCCTCGCCGGTGTAGAACTTGCCGTCGTCATCGACCGGCATGCAGATGTCGGTGATGCCCTCCTTGAGGCAGGCGAAGTAGTCGTCGACGCCGTGGCCGGGCGAGTTGTGGACGATACCGGTACCGTCATCGACACCGACGTAATCGGCCAGCAGCGCCACGCCCTCAACGCCGTCAAAGATCGGCTGCTTGTAGTGGATGTGGTGGAAGGTCTCGGCGGAAACCACGTAGGGCTTGCCATCGACCATGACCGGGGTGTACTCCCAGCCAAACTCCTCACAACACTTAGGAGCCAGGTCCTCGAGCATGACCTCGGCACGGCCCTCGTGCTCAACGGCGACATAGGCGGCGCCGGGCTTAAGGGAAACGGCCTGGTCGGAGGGGATGGTCCACGGCGTGGTCGTCCAGATGATAAAGTCGACCGGGCCGTCGAAGTTCTCGAGGCCGGCGGGCTTGGAGGTCATCTCAAAGCGCACGAAAATGGACGGGCTCGTCTCGTCGGAATACTCGATCTCGGCCTCGGCGAGTGCGGTGTGGCAATGCTTGCACCAGTGAACCGGCTTGTGGCCGCGATAGATCATGCCCTTATCGAACATGGCCTTGAAGACCTCGATGTCGGCGGCATCATGCTGGTGATAGAGCGTCAGATAGGGGTTGTCCCAGTCGCCGAGCACGCCCAGGCGACGGAAGCCGGCCTTCTGCAGCTCGATGTTCTCGACAGCGAACTTGTTGCAGAGCTCGCGGATCTTAGCCGTGGAGGTCTGGTTGAACTTCTCGGTGCCGAGCTTCTCCTCGACCTTGTGCTCGATCGGCTGACCATGGCAGTCCCAACCGGGGACGTAGGGAACCTCATAGCCCTGCATCATCCAGTAGCGGTTGATCATGTCCTTGGAGATCTTATTCATGGCGTGGCCGATGTGGATCGGACCGTTGGCGTACGGAGGGCCGTCGTGCAGCACGAACTTCTTGTGACCCTCGTTCTTCTTCAGAACCTGCTCGTAGACCTTGTTGTCCTGCCAGTCCTTGAGTCGCTTGGGCTCGGACTTGGAAAGACCGGCACGCATGGGAAAACCGGTCTTGGGCAGATTCATCGTCTGCTTGTACTCGTTTGCCACGGTACCCCTTTCATGTCGTGGGCGCGCACGCCCTCTGGGCACCAAAAAAGCGCCCGTCCCTACAAGCTGGGACGAAGCGCCACAAACGGGCTGCACGCCCGCAAAAGCTCTTCGCTTAACCACCCAGCTTAGATGCCCTCGCCCGCGTATTCGCGCGCTCGCATCCGTTACTCGGCTGGTCTGTATCGACGACCATCTCGGCGATGTCTACTAAGACGAACCTACGCGGCACGTCCGTTGGGACCGCAGCTCCGGGGTGATTTTCATCGGTCGCATGCACGGGTTCTCAGCGCTCCCCGCTCTCTGTAGCATGCGGACGGCCGACTACTCGTCCCCATCAACGCTTATGCGGAGTATGCTAGCACGTTCCGCACCGGCGAAAAACCCTCAACACTGGTTTTATACGTTCGAAATTTCTTGCGGCCGTGGACCTTCTCTTGGAGCAAAATACCTGTAAGCACTTTATCGAACGAAAGAAGATTGCTATGCGCACGATCGGAATGAGCGACTATACCGTTGGCGAAGACTGCTTTGACGAGCTGCACGGCGCGTTGGCCGAGTACGGAGCAACCAAGGTCGCCATCATTGGTGGTAAACGAGCACTGGCCGCAGCACTTCCCGGTATCGAAGCTGCGCTGGCAGGTACCGACGTCGAGATTCTGGAGACGCGCGTCTACGGCACCAACAGTACGCGCGCAAATATCGCCAAGGTCGTAAACTCCCCTGCCTGCCAGGAAGCTGACGTGCTTATCGCATGCGGCGGCGGCAAGGCGCTCGACACCGTGAAGACCGCAGCTATCGAGCTCAAGAAGATTGTCTTTACGGTACCGACGATCTGTTCCAACTGCTCCGCCGCGACCGCCATTGCCGTTGTCTACAACGACGACGGCTCGCTCGAGGGCTATTCGTACCCTAACCGACCTGCGCACATCTTCATCAACCCCAAGATCATCGCCGAGGCTCCGGCGGAGTACTTCTGGGCCGGCGTGGGTGATGCCCTGTCCAAGCAGCCCGAGGTCGAGTACGCCACGAGCGCCGGCAACCTGGAGCACACGGCAGGCCTTGGCCTAGCACTCGCCCACACCTGCTCCGAGCCGCTGTTTACCTTTGGCGTCCAGGGTCTTGAGGACGTGCGCCAGGACCAGTCGACCGATGCCGTCAAGCAGATCGCGCTCGACATCGTGGTCAACACGGGCTACGTCTCCAACCTGACCAACCAAAACGATTACTACTACAACTCGAGCGTGGCGCACGCGTTCTACAACGCTTCCTGCAGCATTCCGCGCGAGGGCTCCTACCTGCACGGCGAGGTCGTAAGCCTGGGTGTGCTGGTACTGTTCGCCTATACGGGCGATACCGAGAACCTTGAGCGCTACGCCGCCTTTAACAATCAGATGGGCCTGCCCGTGACGCTTGAGCAGGTCGGGCTTTCCGAGGCTGATATCCCTGCCCTGTGCGAGTACGCGCACGCCACCAACGAGTGGAAGCAGGGAAACCCCGAGCCCTTCACGGACGAAAAATTCGCCGCCGCCATCAAGGCCACCGACGCTTACGGCCACACGCTCTAGGACTGACCCAAAACCACCACAAATGGGACGGGCACCTTTCTGGTGGTTTTTTATTGATCCAGCATTCAGTTCGTACTCGAGCCCGATTCTTTACGAGAAAGGGTTCGGGTACGTTTTTTGTTTATCGGAAATTCTGCGGAAGGACTACTCGGAACGGCAAACAGGAACGAACAGAGGCAGGGTATCATCGTGGTGATGGTATCCTGCCTTTTGTTTTGCGGGATCAAGGTCGCTTTGTGCGAACTTGATCGTCCCCCTATATGGCGCGTTTGGGGGTAATCGCTGCGTACGTGCGTACCGGGAGCCTGTACACCTCTGACAAGGTGTAACACACTAGACTTTGTGCCAAAGTCTGTGTGCCAAGGGGCCAAGCCCCTTAGAATCCCTGCGGAGCGTGTACGTACGTACGCAGAAAAATGGCAAAATTTCACTATATCGGGGTGTTCTTTCATTGGAGAGTATGGTATACTCGGCTTAGTTCAACAAATCGGAATTGAGGGAGTAGGAGAAATCGAGATTGGAGGATAAGTTGGTGAACAAGATTTTCAAAGGTCTTATTCGATTTTTGATAGAAGTGATAGTTATGACTGTTTTGATTGTTGGGATCAACATATTTACGAATGGTATGTATCTTTGGGGATTGCCCCGCATAAATGATATTCAGTCTGTAAATATCACGTATCCGAGTGTCACGGATGATGTTAAAGAAATTTCGAGCCGTGAGGATATTGAGTTAGCCTTAAAGCTAACGGGATTTCTGAAATATGATTTATTTGGGGAAGTGAATAGCGAAGAAGAACCCGCTATTACAATTACTTATTTTCTCAAGGATGGAACAAGCAAAACAATCTCCGCTAATAACACTACTGTCTGGTGGAACAATAAAATTCATGTAATCAAGGACAAGGAAATGTTTGTCAACCTAACAGAGGGAATTTTCTTTCTGGAAGATTTACAAACAAAGTAAATCAATTCCAGTTGTGCGCCCAGCTAAGG
>OGYK01002716.1_pt1 | contig 11139 bp, 9 predicted proteins | sample 1576501 | NCBI WGS metagenome assembly OGYK01 (sample SAMEA3541530, study PRJEB24748) | human gut metagenome | biome: human gut; feature: human-associated habitat; material: faeces | place: China | collected 2012
TGTGCAGCACGCGGGACCAGTGGTCGCAGAACATGGTCTCGCTGGTGGGACGCACGGCCAGACGCTCTTCCAGCTTGTCGGAACCGCCCATCGTGACCCACGCCACCTCCGGCGCGAAGCCATTGACCAGTTCGCCTTCCTTCTGCAGCAGGCTTTCCGGGATCAGCACGGGCATTGCCACGTTCTCATGGCCGGTGGCCTTGAAGCGGGCATCCATGTCCTTCTGGATCAGCTCCCAGATGGCCTGACCGTAGGGGCGCAGGATGATGAAACCCTTCACGCTGGAGTACTCCACCAGCTCTGCCTTCACGCAGATATCGGTGTACCACTGTGCGAAGTTCTCTTCCTGGCTGGTGATCGCCTGTACGAGCTTCTTTGAATCTTTTGCCATTTTTGCTTTTTCCTCCTAAGGCCGTGCGCCAAACGGCTTGCGTTCCGCACGAACCATATTAAAAGCCCCGTCCATGCAGTGCGGCCGGGTGCCGCACCAGAAGGCAGGGCTTTTTGACTGAATCAGTTCTGCGCGTGGCTGTCCACAAAGTTTACCACATCGCCCACGGTGCGCAGGGACTCGATGGCATCGTCCGGCACCTCAATGCCAAACTCATCCTCCAGCGTCATCACCATATCCACGATATCCAGACTGTCGGCCTCAAAATCGCTCATGATGTCACTGTCCATCGTGATCTTTGCCGGGTCAACATCCAGCTGCTCCGCCAGCAATGCACGGATTTTTTCAAAAGTATCCATTCCTGTGGTCTCCTTTTTGCAGTTGTTTTGCCTGTCCTGTACACCGGTGCCGTGCGTGCGGCTGCCGTGACGGATGCACCCGCAGATGCTGCGCGGCCCCGGACTGTACAAAACTCTCTCTTTTTTATATCCCATGCCATGCGTATTGTCAAGCCCTGTTTTCCATTCTGACAGATTCCTTTGCGAAAAATTGCCGGAAAGGTGCATTTTCGCTTGACAGGAGCGCCCCGGTTTCTTATCATTATAGAGTAGCGAGTTTATAGGGACTGACCACAAGTCCCATGAAGGAGTTTTGAGCATGAAGCTTTCATTTACCAAAATGCAGGGCTGCGCCAACGATTATATCTATCTGGACTGCCGCACAGCCGGTGTGCCGGAGAACATCGCGGCCCTTTCGGAAAAGCTGTCCCGGCGGCATTTTTCCATCGGGGCAGACGGCATCATCTGCATCTGCGCACCGCGCACCGCCGGGGCGGATGCCATGATGCGCATCTTCAACGCCGACGGCAGCGAGGGCAGGATGTGCGGCAACGGCATCCGCTGCGTGGCCGAGTGGCTGTACACCCACGGTGTGCAGAAGGAGCAGCTGGCCATTGATACCCTCAGCGGCCTCAAGACCGTCACCCGCAGGGGCGAGGGACTGTGGCAGGTGGAGATGGGGGCCTACAGCACGCTGCCCGCCGACCTGCCCGCTGTGAACATGGGAGGTGCACCTCTGGTGGATGTCCCACTGGAAGTGGACGATAACCTCTGGCGGGTCACCTGCATCAATGTGGGCAACCCCCACTGTGTGACCGTTGTGCCGGATGTGGATGCCCTGAGGCTGGAGGAGATCGGCCCGGCCTTTGAGCATCATGCCAACTTCCCGGAGCGCATCAACACCGAGTTCGTGCAGGTGGTGGATGCCACCCACCTGAAGATGCGGGTGTGGGAGCGCGGCAGCGGCGAGACATGGGCCTGCGGCACCGGCACCTGCGCCACCGTGGCGGCCCTGACCGAGCTTGGCATCTGCCCGGCAGGTGAGGACATCCATGTGCAGCTGCGCGGCGGTGTGCTGACCATCCGGGTATTGCCCGGCAGACAGCTGCTGATGACCGGCGCCGCCGAGACCGTGTGCGAAGGCACGACGGAAGTGTAAAGAAAACGAGAACCCTCTCAGTCGCCTGACGGCGACAGCTCTCCCGAAGGGCGAGCTTTTCCACATCAAGAGGAAAAGTTTTTCTTCACAACAAAAAAGCTCCCCCACTCGGGGGAGCTGGCATCGAGCGGACGCGAGATGACTGAGAGGGTCATACCAAAACAGAATCGAGGGAAAGTAACCATGAAGATGAACAAGCATTACAACGAGCTGAAGGCAAGCTACCTGTTTGTGGACATTGCCCACAAGGTGGCCGCTTATCAGGAGGCACACCCGGAGAAGGAGATCATCCGTCTGGGCATTGGCGATGTGACCCAGCCGCTGGCAAAGTGTGTGGTCAAGGCCATGCACGATGCAGCCGATGAGATGGGCACCAAGGAAGGCTTCCACGGCTATGGCCCGGAGCAGGGCTATCCCTTCCTCAAGCAGGCCATTCAGGGCTACTATGCAGGCTGCGGCACCCAGCTGGCAGAGGATGAAATTTTCATCTCTGATGGTGCAAAGAGCGATCTGGCCAACGTACTGGGCCTGTTCGATGTGGACAACACCGTGCTGGTGCCGGACCCCGTTTATCCCACCTACGTGGACGATAACGTGACCGATGGCCGCAAGATCATCTACAGCCGCACCAGTCAGGAGAACGGCTTCCTGGGGATGCCGGATGAGAATGTGAAGGCTGACATCATCTATATCTGCAGCCCCAATAACCCCACCGGTGCCGCCTACACCCGCGACCAGCTCAAGGCATGGGTGGACTACGCCAAGAAGAACGATGCCATCATCCTGTACGATGCTGCATACGAGTGCTTCATCTCCGACGAGAACCTCGCCCGCAGCATCTTCGAGATCGAGGGTGCACGGGAGTGTGCCATTGAAATCTGCTCCTTCTCCAAGATCGCAGGCTTCACCGGCACCCGCTGCGGCTACACCGTGGTGCCCAAGGAGCTGGAGCGCGAGGGAATGAACATCAATAAGCTGTGGCTGCGCCGCCAGACCACCAAGTTCAACGGTGTGCCTTACGTGGTGCAGCGCGCCGCCGCTGCGGTGTTCACCGAGAGCGGCATGGCCGAGATCCAGCAGAATCTGGACTATTACCGCAAGAATGCCAAGGTCATCGCGGACGCTCTGGACGAGTGCGGCGTGTGGTACTGCGGCGGCAAGAACAGCCCCTACATCTGGCTGCGCTGCCCCGGCGGCATGAAGAGCTGGGAGTTCTTCGACTGGCTGCTGGAGAACTGCGGCGTGGTCGGCACCCCGGGTGTCGGCTTCGGCGAGTGCGGCGAGGGTTACTTCCGCCTGACCGCCTTCGGCGATGCCGAAAAGACCAAGGTCGCCGCCCAGCGCATCAAGGCCGCCATCCAGACTCTGTAATCTTACACAAGCAAAAAGGCGATGCAGTTTCGAACAGCTGCATCGCCTTTTTCTTTTATTTCCGGCCCGTCAGCCGGTTGAGCAGCATCACTGCCAGAACAATGATGCCGATGACAAGGATGATGCCGACCATCCCGATCAGCATCATCGGCAGCGTGGTCATCCACGAAGTAAGATGAAGCATGCGATCACCTCCGTTAAGCCATCAGGGTCAGGATCAGGCCGCCTGCAATGACGGACGCGATCTGTCCCGAAACATTGACGCTGATGGAATACATCAGCAGGAAATTCTGGTTGTCCTCTTCCAGGCCCATCTTGTTGACCACACGGCCGCTCATGGGGAAGGCCGAGATGCCGGCCGCGCCGATCATGGGATTCAGCTTTTTGCCCTCCGGCCGGAAAAGGTTCAGCAGCTTTGCAAACAGTACGCCGCCTGCCGTATCAAAGACGAAGGCCACCAGGCCCAGTGCAAGGATGAGCAGGGTGTCGGGCCGCACGAACTTGTCGGCGGTCATCTGCCCGGCAACGGTCAGGCCCAGCACGATGGTGATAAGGTTTGCCAGCACATTCTGGGCGGTTTCGCTCAGCGCATTCAGCACCCCGCACTCCCGCAGCAGGTTGCCGAACATCAAAAAGCCCACCAGCGCCACACTGGCCGGAGCCACCATGCCTGCAATGATCGTGACCACGATGGGGAACAGGATCTTGGTCAGCTGGGAAACACTGCCCTTTTCATAGGACATCCGGATGCGGCGCTCCTTCTGCGTGGTCAGCAGCCGGATCACGGGCGGCTGCACGATGGGCACCAGCGCCATGTAGCTGTAGGCTGCCACCATAATGGCACCGAGGTACTGGGAGTTGAGCGTGTTGGCCACGAAAATGGCGGTGGGGCCGTCTGCCGCACCGATGACAGCGATGGAGGCAGCATCCTTCAGGTCAAAGAAGAAGCCCGCCAGAAACAGGGTAAAGAAGATGCCGAACTGGGCCGCCGCGCCAAAGAGCATCAGCCACGGCTTTTCCAGCAGCGGGCCAAAATCGATCATGGCACCGATGCCGATGAAGAGCAGCAGCGGGAACAGCTCGTTGGACATGCCCGCTTCAAACAATGCAGAGATGGGGCCGACCGTATCCCCCTGCGTGATGGCACCCGAGAGGGGCAGGTTGACCAGAATGGCACCAAAGCCCATGGGCAGCAGCAGGCTCGGCTCCATCTTTTTGGCGATGGCAAGGTAGATGAGCAGCGCACCAATGCCCCACATCACCACCATCTGCCAGGTCAGATTCCCAAAATTGGAAAAGAGACTGGCGAATGTGTTCAGAAGATCCATATTTATTTTTCCTCCTTGTGTTCCTGTGCCGGGCAAGAAAAAAGAGACCCCTGCCACAGCACTCTGTCTGTGACAAAAGTCTCAAGCCAACACATGACATCGGGCATTTCTGCCGTGATGACGCTGCCATGCAGCACCCCGCAGGCCCTGCGGAATGCCCTTTACTCCCTTTTATCGATTCTAATTAAATCAGAATGCAGTCCCCTCTGTCAAGGGGTTCCTGCATTTCTTTGCCAAACTTTGCTTCAGCGCTCAAACGTTGTGCTGAGGGTGGTCTCCCAGGTCTGGCCGGGGGCAAGGCAGGCGGCAGCGGCGCGCTGGCTCCACTCCTGGGTATCGGTCTGGGCACCGGGCAGGGAGTGCCACGGCTCAATGCAGACAAAGCGCACAGGCTTTGCCGGAGCCGACCAGATGAGGGTGTAGGGGTAGCCCTCCACATTGCAGACGATCCCCTTGCCGGTGTCCTTTTCGTAGATGCCCAGCGTGCGGCTGCGCAGACCGGCCATGCAGAAGCTGTCGTTCTCAAACAGATCGTCTGTCAGGGGGATGCTCTGCTCGTTCTTCCACCGGTAGCCGCACTTGCCGGTCAGCAAGCCGTCGGGGTAAGCGTCCAGGATCATCGGGCTTTCCGGCTGGTCGAAGCGGAACTCGTAATCGGTGGTGGTGTGCTTGTCATCAAAGGGGATGCGGAACGCCGGATGGTAGCCGATGCCGAACTGCAGCTCCTCGGCGGCATCGGCGGGGTTGGTGACGGTCAGGGTGTGGTGCACCGTCCTGCCCTCCAGCCGGAAGGTACTGGTCAGGACAAAATCGAACGGGAAGCGCTCTGCCTTGCTCTTTTCATCCGAGCGCAGCTCCAGCCGGATGGTGTCACCCTCGGCGCAGAGCAGGGTGTGCTCCACGTCCCGGGCAAAGCCGTGCTGACCGCCGGGGTAGGTCTTGCCCTTGTGGGTAAAGGCCCCGCCGGTCAGCTTGCCCGTCCAGGGGAAAAGGATGGGGGCATGGCGCTTCCAGACAGCCGGGTCGGCCTGCCAGAGCATCTCCTGCCCGGCGGCATTTTTCAGGCTGACTGCTTCGGCACCATGGGTATCCACGGTCAGAGTCAGAAATTCGTTGTGAATGGTTGCCTGCATGATTCATCTCTCCTTTTTATCTGTTGACGATGTGCTCGCCGTTTCCTTCCAGCCAGGTGCGCAGGTTCCGGGTGGTAATGTCCATCAGGTTCTGCAAAGCCTCCCGGGTCGTCCACGCAATGTGCGGTGTGAGGATAGCGTGGGGTTCTGCCCGCAGGGGGCTTTCCTGAGGCAGAGGCTCGGTGACAAAGGCATCGGCCCCGTAAAAGCCCAGCTGACCGCTGTGGAGGGCCGCTGCCACGGCCTCCTCATCCACCAGCGCGCCCCGGGCCGTGTTGAGCAGAATGGCCCCGGGCTTCATCTTCGCCAGCGCCTCCGCGTTGACAAGGCCCCGGGTCTTGGGTGTGGCCGGGCAGTGCAGGCTGAGGATGTCGCACCGCCTCAGCAGGGTATCATAATCCACGAACTCCACACCGTCGGCGGCGTATTCGGGCCGGACGGTGCGGGTGCAGACCAGCACCTCCATGCCAAAGGCTTTGGCAATGCGGGCCGACTGCCGCCCGATGCTGCCATAGCCGTAAACGCCATAGGTCTTGCCGTAGAGCTCCATCTGGGGCAGCAGGCCGATGCTCTCCGGGATATCCAGCTGCCAGCATCCCTGCTTGACGGCACGGTTGTAGCGCTCCGCGCACTGGCAGATGGCCAGCAGCAGGCTAAAGGTCATCTGGGCCACGCTGTAGGTAGAATAGCCCGGCACATTGGCCACTGCAACGCCGTGGCGGCGGCAGGCTTCCAGATCCAGGTTGTCAGTTCCTGTGGCGATGATGCCCACCCATTTCAGGTTCGGGCACTGCTGTAAGATCTCCTCATCCATGCGGCACTTGTTCAGCAGAACGATGTCCGCATCTCCAATGCGGGGGGCGATCTCCTCGTAGGCCGTGCGGACATAACTGACGGTATCGGGCACCAATGCCTTTACCCCCGACCAGTCGAGGTCGCCTTCCTCCATGACATAGCTTTCCAGAATGACAGCTTTCATCTCAGTCCTCCAACAATACGTCCTCGCTCAGCACCTGACCGATGGGCTTTGCAATGCACAGGTCGGCCTGCGCATCGGCCCCGGTGGGCTGCATGTTGATGACCACCAGGTGGCTGCCCCGGAAGTACCGGATGAGCCCCGCCGCCGGGTAGACCACCAGACTGGTGCCGCCGATGATGAGAGTATCCGCCTTGCGGATGGCAGACACGGCCCCGGAGAGCACTTCCTCGTCCAACCCCTCCTCGTACAGGACGACATCCGGCTTGACGATGCCGCCGCACTTGGGGCAGCGGGGCACGCCGCTACTGTTGGCAATGAAGTCCACATCGTAGAACGCGCCGCACTTCACGCAGTAGTTGCGCAGGGTGCTGCCGTGGAGCTCGTAAACGGTCTTGGCCCCTGCCGCCTGATGCAGGCCGTCGATGTTCTGGGTGACGATGGCTTTCAGCCTGCCCTCCCGCTCCAGCTTTGCCAGCCGCAGGTGGGCAGCGTTGGGCTTTGCCCCCTTCACAATGAGCTTATCCCGATAGAACCGGTAGAACTCCTCGGGGTTCTCCTCCCAGAAGGTGTGGCTCAGGATGGTCTCGGGCGGGTAATCGTACTTCTGGTGGTACAGGCCGTCCACGCTGCGGAAATCGGGGATGCCGCTTTCGGTGGAGACCCCCGCGCCGCCAAAAAAGACGATGCGGTCGCTCTCGGCAATGATTTTTTCCAGTGCAGGAACCATAAAAGAAACGCTTCCTTTCCGGCAGATCGTTGTGTTTTGGATAGCTCCAGTATAACACAAATCCAGAGGAAAGGAAGCGTTTCTTTTTTTGAGGGGATTTTCCCTTGCTCAGCGCCCGTTTTCGGCAAACAGGGTTCCCAGTGCATCCAGCAGATCATGCGGGAGCATTCCGGTTTCCCCGTGCAGGGCAGCGGCACGGTCGGCAGCTGCACCGTGGAGATAAACGGCACAGGCGGCGGCCTCAAAGGCAGGCAGGCCGCTGGCCAGCAGGGCGCTGGTCATGCCCGCCAGCACATCCCCGCTGCCGCCCCGGGAAAGCCCCGGGTTGCCGGTGGGATTGACCGCGCAGCGGCCATCCGGCCCTGCAATGACGGTGTGCGCCCCCTTCAGCACCACCACAGCATTCCATGCTTTCGCATAGCGTAGCGCCGTGCCTTCCCGGTCCGCATTGATCTCTGCCGCAGAGTGTCCGATCAGCCGGGCCATCTCGCCGGGGTGGGGCGTTAAAATCAGTTCTCCTTGAGGGTGAGGCATTTTTTCCGTTTGGAGCAGGTCAGCGGCGGCGTTCAGTCCGTCCGCATCCAGCACCGCACTGCCGGAAAAGCCGGGCAGGAGCGTTTTCACCAGCGCCCGGGTCTCGGCGGCACGGGCCGCGCTCTGGGCCGTATAACCCAGCCCGGGGCCCGCCAGCAGAACAGAGGCCTTCTGCCGCCGGATGCGGTCGATATTCTGGGGCGAGATGCCGCCCCCTGCCCCCGCTTCGCAGGGGCAGAGGCAGCACTCGGGCAGGCGGGCGGCCACAGCCGCCAGCACCGGCTCCACACTTGCCAGCGTAACGATACCGGCTCCGGTGCGCAGGGCACCTTCCACGGCCAGCGCCGCCGCGCCCCGATAGGACGCACTGCCCGCCACCGCCAGCACGGAGCCAAAGGTTCCTTTATGCGCGTCCCGGGGACGGGGCTGGATGGCCTGCCAGACAAAATCAGAAGTTGTTTCGAACATAGGCGGCTCCTTTCGGGTGAGATTTCGCCCTCTCAGTCAAAGCCTTACGGCTTTGCCAGCTCCCCCAAAGGGGGAGCCTATTGCGGGTCTTGGATAAAGGCAGCATTGCCTCTCCCTTTGGGAGAGGTGGCAGCGCGTAAGCGCTGACGGAGAGGGCGAGGACGTTACCCTTCCCCCTGCAAATACCTCCGGATCTCCTTCTCCGCCTCCTGCACTTCTTCATGGAACATGCGGGCAGAGACACGGAGGGCACCATGGCCCAGGATGATGACCTGTTCCATGCCATCGGAGGTGGCCACGCGGACGCGGCGGCCCTTGCCGATCTCATGGGTGACACGCTCGATGAACATATCGGCGGTCTCGGCTTCCCGGGTGTAGACCACATGGATATTGTGGTACTGCTCTATGCTGCCGGGGCTGCCCGGCACACGGTAGGCATCAAACACAAGGATGAGCACGCACTTCTTAAAGCCCTGATAGTTGCAGAGGATGTCCATCAGCCTGTGGCGGGCCGCTTCCAGGCTCTCTTTGGAGAGTGCGTTCAGCTCGTCCCATGCAAAGATGATGTTGTAGCCGTCCACCAGCAGGTATTCGGGCTGGATCTCCCACTGCTCGGCGTTGAAATCGGGGTGTTCCCGCTTCTGGGTGGGGCGGAACGCCGCCAGCGGGTCCCGCTTGATGGGCCCATAGGTCTGTTCAAAGATCTTCAGCAGCTCGGCATCTTCTTCCAGGGTGGCGCGGTAGGCGGCCATCCGTCGGGGACGGGCCTGCACCGCTTCCTCGGTCTTTGCAGTCTTGCCCCAGCCGCTGTCCACATGCATGTGGCTGCGCACCTGCTCCCAGGGCACCACAAATCCGGCCCCGTGGGCGCAGAACACCGAATCTGCCGAGTTGTCGAGGTCGTGTTCCGGCTCATAGCCCGCAGCCTCGATGACCTCCGCTGCATTGTGGCAGGGGCGGTAACCGTCCAGCGTCAGGGTCAGGTGTCCCCTGCCCCGGGTGTAGCCCACCACCTCCATGGGGTAGCTGCGCATGGTGGAGGCCGGTGCGGTGCCGGTGAGCAGGGTGGTATCCCCGTCGGCGCTGGTCTCGGGCGGGTCAAAGCTGCCGCCCATGTTCTGGATATCGTTCATGGCGCGGCCCACGTTGTCAGAGGGCAGCTCCAGCCGGAAGGCATACCACGGCTCCAGCAGCTGGGTCTTGTGGATCTGGTTTGCCATCATCAGGCCCTGCCGGACGGCGCGGTAGGTCGCCCGCCGGAAGTCGCCGCCCTCGGTGTGCTTGAGGTGGGCGCGGCCCGCAATGAGGGTGATCTTTACATCGGTCAGGGGTGCCCCGATGAGCACGCCCAGATGCTGCTTTTCCTCAAGATGCGTCAGCACCAGCCGCTGCCAGTTCTTGTCCAGCACCTCTTCCCGGCAGTCGGAGGCAAACTGCATTCCGCTGCCCCGGGGCAGCGGCTCCAGCTTGAGGTGGACTTCCGCATAGTGGCGCAGGGGCTCGTAGTGGCCCACGCCCTCCATGGCTTCGGTGATGGTCTCCTTATACAGGATGCCGCCGGGGCCGAAGCTGACCTCCAGCCCGTACCGCTCGGCCAGCAGGCTTTTCAGCACCTCCAGCTGGATCTCGCCCATCAGCTGGACATGGATCTCGCCCAGGGTCTCGTTCCAGACCACATGGAGCTGGGGCTCCTCTTCTTCCAGCCGATGGAGCTTTCCCAACGCGGCGTGCACATCCGCGCCCTCGGGCAGCAGCACCTGATAGCTCAGCACCGGCTCCAGCACCGGCAGGTCGCTGTCCCGTTCCGCCCCCAGACCCTCGCCCGGGCGGGCTCTGGTCAGGCCGGTAACGGCGCACACCTGGCCGGGGCCGATGCACTCCGCCAGCGTAAACTTTGCGCCGGAGTAGAGCCGCAGCTGGTTGGCCTTTTCGGCCCATGGCTCCCCGTCGACCTCTCCGGTGAGCTGGGCTTTCACCTTGAGCGCGCCGCCGGTCACCCGCAGCCAGGTCAGGCGGTTTCCCTGCTCATCCTGGCTCACCTTGAACACCTTGGCCCCGAAGGCTTCCAGCGCGGGGGCCGGGCGGGTATAGCGGTCCAGGCCCTCCACCAGCGCATCCACACCCTGCAGCTTCAGGGCTGAGCCAAACCAGCAAGGAAACACATGCCGCCGGGCAATGGCGGGGATGAGGTCGGTATCGGTCAGGCTTCCCCGGTCCAGCATCGTCTCCATCAGCCGCTCATCGCAGAGAGCCAGCGCCTCGTCCCGGTCGGCCTGCTCTGCCCCAAAATCCACAAAGCCATCCCCCAACCGACGGTTCAGCTGGGTCAGAAGCGCTTCCCTGCCCGGGCCGGGCAGGTCCATCTTGTTCACGAACACAAAGGTGGGGATGCGGTACCGCCGCAGCAGCCGCCAGAGTGTCTCGGTATGGCTCTGCACGCCGTCGGTGCCGCTGACGACCAGCACCGCATAATCCAGCACCTGCAGTGTCCGCTCGGTCTCCGTGGAAAAATCCACATGGCCCGGGGTGTCCAGCAGGGTAAAATCGGTATTGCCCGCCGTGAAGAGGGCCTGCTTGGAGAAAATGGTAATGCCGCGCGCCTTTTCCAGCGCGTCGGTGTCCAGAAAGGCATCCTTATGGTCCACCCGGCCCAGCTTGCGGATGGTGCCGGTGCCGTAGAGCAGGGCCTCGGAAAGGGTGGTCTTGCCGCT
>OGYK01002729.1_pt1 | contig 11108 bp, 10 predicted proteins | sample 1576501 | NCBI WGS metagenome assembly OGYK01 (sample SAMEA3541530, study PRJEB24748) | human gut metagenome | biome: human gut; feature: human-associated habitat; material: faeces | place: China | collected 2012
GCGCATGGAAGAAGGAATTGTCAATCAGTGAGAACTTTGGAGGCGAACTTGGTCAAGCGCTCGTCGAATGCGTGAACGTAAAGCGGCAACTGGAACATGCAAAAGCATCGGTACGATGCTCGATTGAGTGGTGCTTCCTCTGGCTGAAGAGGATTTATGGCTATGCCAAGGTTCGTTATCGCGGGTTGGCGAAAAATCACAGTCGAGCGCTCACGTTGTTTGCTCTCTACAACTGCAACCGCTTGCGCAAATGGTGCGCTCCGCCAAGGCTACCTTGCTGATTACCCCGAAACTCTGGTGCGCGCTTCGTCTCGAGTGCCATGGGGCCTTGCCGACTCTTGAAAACGATATTTGCCCAATTTTTAGGCAAATATCGAGTTGTTTCAGCATTATTCGGAAAAATCGAACGACTAACGTTCACGGGAACTTTCGACGCTTTTCAACACCTGGTCAAAAGTCACTCGTTTAAACAAATCTGCTTCCCCCATCGTTCAGAGATGGGGGTTTTGAAGAGCTTCCCAAGATGAGATTTTCCGTTCGAAAGACCTGAAATCGAAAAACCCTCCTGAAATTAAGGTTTTCAGAAGGGCTTAGCAAAAATGCAGGTTAAGAATTATACTGATAAAAGTCCTCACGGTTGCTTTGTTCTTCTACAAACTCTATTGCATTCTTAATGCAAACATCTTGGTTATGATGCATATGCTCACCCCAACGTCCGACACCAAATAGATTTTTTCGTTTGTAAATCTCTAGAATTTCGCATATAGCCTTTGTACGACCGACCAAAGGAATCGGATAGGCCGCGGGTGTAACATAATTGAAAAGGTTGGTTCCATTATAGGATAGCTTCTCAGAATCGAACCTATTAAGGTTCGTTTCTGTGAATACACCGTACTCCTTACTATCTTTGGCGAAATTTGATATAAAGAATTCCCTATGATGTTGTACGTTAAGGTCCGGTCGATAGCGCCAATGGTAAGGATATTCATTCGTAGAGGTCTCAAACAATGAGATGACAATCTTATTGTATTTAATTTTCTCCATCATCGAAGCAATATCTTCAGGCTCTCCTAACGCAACATATAAATCAGGCCACGGAATTGTGGTTACAACATTTCTAGCACTAAACTGATCGTTTACAATCCACAATTTGTTTTTGCTATCAAACCGAAGTTTAGATACACTGGTATTAGTTTTTATATAATCCTTAACCGGAGCGGCGATAGCCTCCATTACCCGACCATAACCTCCAGAAGTTGGATAATATGGGGAAACATGGGCAGGATACTTATTAACATCTTGCGTATGTAACAAAGAGTTCTTAAGGATTTCAGAAACCTCTAGTCTAGGGATTTTGTGCAGCCAATCAACGTCTAATTGATTCGATGGCACACCCCACAATTTGTTGTTGTAGGGTATAAGGTAGCTATCACAAACCTTATCACCTAATTTCCATCTAATCCATTCTTCATAGTTAACAGGTGCAACTCTTCCCTGAGATTCACCATTTCTAATAATAGAAATTAAATAATCAACCTGCTTTTCAACTGGAAGCTGCCAAACATTTGCTTCTAGTGGATAATCAATATCCACACCCTCAATACGAATTTTAGAAATTCGATTATTGATTCGATAGAATTTATCTTTCTGAAAAAACGAAAAAACGAAATCTTCTACTTCTTTATAGCGTGTCTGAAAGAAATGCCCCCCAATGTCACATGAATGGCCATCAACATAGAAGGTACGGCACAATCCACCAGGTTCGCTTTCAGCCTCTAGACCGAGGATATTCTTGACTCCCTTTTTGAGCAAACAATTTAACACAGTAAGCCCTGTAACGCCTACCCCTAAAACCACATAGTCGTATATCATAATAAGTATTATTAAAGATTAATCAGCCACGCCGTACTTTCAAGGAGGCAATGGGAATAAGATTAAAGAATTTCAGAGAATATGTACATTCAGCACTGGTATTCTCTGAGGCAGCACAGGCACTCTCTAGTTGAGCAATTCTGTTTGCATAGGCATTAATTAAATCTTCGTTAAAACCAGCATAAAGGTTGAATAACACATCATAAGGATAATTATGCAATCTTAAGCTGGCTAGATATGCAACAAGGCGCAAAACAACAGGCATTGATTCGATTGTACGAAGATCTTCAGAAGCTAAATATGTTTGTTTCCGGTTGAAGATTTCTACCAATCGCTCTCTTAAATCGCCTTGAAGAAATTTTGAATAGAAGTCGCTATAGAGTGAATAGACCTTCCTTATATGTTCAATATAAGAAGCAGGCATCGGACCGTCTGGATTCTGAATGTTCGTTGTTCCATCCATACGGAAATTTAGCACACGACTAGGAACATACGCACCTTTGTAATCATTCAGAATGAGACGTTGGATAAAATCATAGTCTGCAATTGTTCCATATTTTTCCCAGTTATAGTAACCAAGTTTTTGATAAACACTTTTTTTGCAGAGCATTGCTTCATGGTTGAAAGGGATATCCAAGAAAAATCTTGCAAAGTGCTCTTTGTTGCACTCCTTCTTGTGAACCAATTGTTGGCCATCACGCGAAAGCATATAAGTGATACCATAAGAGTAATCTGCTTGGTTATCATCTAAAGCCTTCACCAAGTTAAGAATAGCATCCTTTTCGTACCAATCATCAGAATTAAGGATCAAAATTAAATCCCCTTTGGCTTCCTTAATTCCTTTATTCATAGCATCAACCATTCCGCGATCCGGGGACGATATATATCGAATAAGCCCTTGCTTAGCGTAGTTGTCGAGTAACTCGATTGTACCATCCGTGGAGGCACCATCAATGATCAAATGCTCAAAATCTTTAAAGGTTTGATCTTTAATGCTTTGAATACATTGAGAAAAAAAGTCTTTTCGTCCTGCACGAATAAGATTGAAAGTAGCCGTTACAATCGTTACTCTAGGTTGCATTTTTACTTATCTCTTATAATAAAACTTTACAAAAGGAAGAAAACCAAATAAGTAGCTTTTAACGGTTAATTGTTTCCAAAGCACTTTTATAACAGGGATTCCGAACAGACAAAATTTAAGATATGTAAGAGGTTGAGATTGAACATGAGCAGCACTGCTGACTGTTACGGGCTGAACCGTATCAGTCTGTTGCAATGGATACATTGCTAATATTCTTTCCACCAACTTCTTATTATCTATGTTTTTCAGATTACGCTCTATTATGAAACGTATAAGTCTATTCAAAAAGAATTTCGGAAAAACGTTAGTTGCACCCGGGCTCGTATAGGTTCTCAAGATGTGTTCGCATTGATCAACAGTTAATTCAGGATAGAATACTTTAGAATACTTATAAGTCCTCATAGTCATTGCATGAAGCGTTTTTAAGTTTGCGTATACGTCATCAGTTGCAGATGAAATTCCTCCCAATCTGTAATAAGATATTATTTCTGGAATTTCAACGCCTTTATAATCACCCCAAATCAACTTAACAATTAGATCATAGTCCCCACCAATACCGCAGCTAGTATCATAATTACCTAGACTCTCAAGAACATCCCTTCTCACTCCCATAGCCTGATGAGAAAATGGCATGGTGAACCAAAAAATATTGATATCAGGAATCCAAGTCGAAACGAAATTGTCATTTCTATCGTATCTCGATTCCCGCCCAAAACAATAATCTGCCTGTTCACGCTCCATTGCTTCAAAACAATGCTCCAAAGCCTGGCTAGAGTAGTATTTATCATCACTATTCATGAAGAACACATACTTCCCTTTTGCGTACCTGAGAGCATTGTTATATGCTTCATCAATGCTTTGATCTTTTTGAGAATGTATTTCAAGACGGTCCCCAAAAATTCCTTTCAGCTCTTCTAACAATTCGAGGGTGCCATCACTGGACTTGCCATCCATCAGGATATGTTGGATATTCTGATATGTTTGCCCGGAAACGCTTTCTATACATTCCCTTAACAAGTCCTTTCTTCCAGACTTGACAATATCTTTAACAATCGTAATGACCGTTATAGTAGGTTTCGCTTTATCCATACTACATTTTCCAGCACAATATAATTATCTTCTATTTTTTTTAGTAAACAAAGGAATAATTGAAAAGAGGTATATCTTTGTTCTATCTTCCTTGTATTTTATTCGTAACAGAGGAATAGCTCCAAATAATCGAATAACCTCTTCTGTTACACTCGTCTTCCTAGCTTCGTCTTTATACAGAAAACTTTGAGACAGTCCATCAAAGAAAGGAGTCATTTTGGCATAATACCAGAAATCATAAAAATGTAACAGTTGCTTCTTCGTTATCACAGATTTTCTTCGCAACCATACTTTATTTGGTCCTGCAAAGTGAATGATTGATATGTCTTTTTGCTTTTCGAGCAACTGTTCACTTGTAATGTCATCTACCGGGATATACTTGGCATTCTCTACATCGCATTCTATATAACCCCAAGAGCAATCTAGTATTTTAAAGTTATTCTTGAAGTATAAAGTAAATAGATCCTCAATAATGATCAATAACTTATCCCTCTTCTCCTTTGCCAAGGAAAGCAAGTTTTCGGTTATGCGTTGCTCCCTCCATTTTTTGCAATCAATAACATAAACGCCTGCACTAATATAAACTTGGGAGGAATCCATTCCAAGATCTGCCATGTGGTTCAAAACCCACGGAGCAACACCTAAATCCGGAGGCGCTGCTAAGGCTTTATCTCTCAGATCTGTTTGCCAAAGCAAATTGATATCTTTCAGTACAAGCGTGTCTGAATCCAGATAAATCGCCTTGTCTATATTTGCATTCATATGAGGAATTAACAATCTTGAATAACAATCCAAAAAATTCTCCTCCCTATATCCTTTAAGTCCTTCAAAGATTTGCAAATCTACATGGCTGAAGACTAAAGATGCGTTTGAATATCTTTCACAGAGACTCAGCAAATGCCGCTTATTGCATTCACTAATCCCAGTATCAAGAATATTAATCAATAGTTGGCTTTTCGTATTCGTACAGACACTCGCAATTGATGTCGCCAAAACGCCAACTAAATCATCGTTCCCCTCGTAGAATAGATTAATTCGATCCATAGTCGATAAAACTCAAAGCTAGATTACCGGGTGGCTTACCTTTACAGATCGGGTAATCCATCCTAACCGAGAAATACTATTTACGTATCAAGTGTACGTTCTCCTTGTACCAATCAACTGTCTCCAAAACTGCATCATCAAAATTATGCTCAGGTTTCCATCCAATAGATTTCAGCTTATCATTACAAACCCAACGCTTACTAATTCCGACAGGCATAGAACTATTCCATACATACTTCAGACCAGGAAAGCTGCCAGCAACAGCTTGAGCAACTTGTCCCATACTGACTTCTTCTCCCGTCGAAATATTTACAATACCATCCAATCTTTTCATAGCACAAATGGCACCCTGAGCAGCATCATCTGCGTAAATAAAATCGCGCGTAGTATTGGCATTCCCCCAAACTTCAAGATCATGTCCATCGTTAGATGCAACATACGCTTTGTGGATTAAAGAAGGAATAACATGGCCTGTTTCAGAATTAAATCTGTCGTTCTTGCCAAATATATTAGTAAACGTTCCGTAGCAAAACGAAATTCCTCGTTTCTCTTTCAAGAGTTTAAGATAAGCATATGCGTGCCGTTTTGACATCGCATAACCGAACTCTCCAAAATGGGGAAGACCTATAAAAAAGTCCTCCTCACGTAAGGGAACTTTAGCCCCGTCCGGATATGCCGCCACCGTACTAGCGAAGAAAATCTTCTTAACGCCAAAGGTCTCGATAGCCATAAAAACATTATGGTTTATCTCTGTATTTAATGTCAGTGACTTCCACTGATTAACATCATTTCCTTTAAGACCGTAAACTACGGAAGCAAGATGAAACACGTATTCAGGCTTTTCTTTTCCAAAAAATTCAAGAACCTGTTTTTTGTCAAGCAAGTCCAATTCAATATGTGTAGGCGCACATACATTTTCATATCCAGCGTCTCTCAACGCTGATAATAGAGCTGTACCCAGAACTCCCCCAGCGCCTGTGACTAGGATCCTAGACTTTTTATCCATTAGTTTACCTTCAGAAAATAAGGGTGCTATTTGAAACACGCTTCATATCTGCTTGAACCATCATTTCGCAAAGTTCATTTAACTGAACTTTAGGTTCCCATCCAAGTTCTCTAACAGCCTTAGCCGGATCACCAATAAGGAGATCAACTTCTGCGGGACGATAGAATTTCGGATTGACACGAACAACTTCCTTTCCAGTTGCCACATCAATACCAACTTCATTAACTCCTTGTCCCTTGAATTCGATCGTAATTCCAACGGCAGCGAAAGCCATCATTACAAAATCACGAACTGGCGTAGTCACATTTGTAGCTAGAACATAAACATCAGGTTGTTCGGCTTGAAGCATGAGATGCATGCCCTTCACATAATCACCTGCAAAGCCCCAGTCACGCTTTGCGTCAAGATTCCCAAGTTCAAGGACATCCTGCTTACCCTGCTTGATCATGGCAACAGCATGGGTAATCTTACGCGTCACAAATTCAAGACCACGCAATGGAGATTCATGGTTAAAGAGAATGCCACAAGAACCAAAGATATCGTAACTCTCACGATAGTTGATCGTAATCCAATGAGCATAAAGCTTGGCAACACCATAGGGAGAACGCGGCCAAAACGGAGTCTTTTCAGTCTGGGGAATTTCCTGAACCTTACCAAACATTTCGGACGTTGAAGCTTGATAAAACCGAATTTTCGGATTCACCATGCGAATTGCTTCCAAAAGATTGGTTGCACCGAGTCCGGTAATATTTGCAGTGGTAACTGGCTGTTCGAAAGAAACCCCCACGAACGATTGGGCTGCCAAGTTGTAAACTTCATCAGGTTCACAACGATCGATCAGTCGAATGGCACCAGCTTCGTCAGTAAGATCAAAATCTACCAATTCAAGATTAGGGTCGTTTTCAATACCAAGATCCTGAATGCGCCAGAGATTCATCGAAGAAAGTCTACGCATTGTTCCGTATACTTTATACCCTTCGTTCAACAGATGCTGAGCAAGATAAGCACCGTCTTGGCCGGTAATACCGGTTACAATTGCTTTTTTCATATATTTTCCTTTTAAAGGTTAGTTTCGAGAATAAATATCATCAAGGCGTACTATGTCGTCTTCACCCAAATAATCACCGCATTGCACTTCTATTAGCACAACAGGGGCATTTGAATTGTTAACAAGCCTATGTACTGTTTGTACAGGAATGTATACAGATTCATTCGCAGAGCAGATTATATGTTTTTCCCCTACTGTGATTTCAGCAATACCATCGACTACAGTCCAATGTTCAGACCGATGATTGTGTAACTGTAATGAAAGTGCCCCACCAGGATTTACGGTTATACGCTTAGATTGGTAATGATCACCACGCGCAATGGACTCGTAAGTTCCCCAAGGACGATGCACCACAGGCGGAAGTACCGCTTCTGTTCGACCCGTTTCTTTCAGTTGAGCTACAACATTCTTAACTTCCTGTACGCGAGACAACGGTGCAACGAGCACGGCATCGGAAGTTTCAACAACTGCAACGTCACGCATGCCGATTGCAGAAACGAGACGGCTTGTACTATGGATATAGCAGTTGACGCAAGAAATGGAGAGCGAATCTCCGATCTGAGCGTTATTATCGGAATCCTTTTCAGCAACAGCGTGCATAGCATTCCAGGCGCCGAGATCGTTCCAAACTACATTCAATGGCAAAACCGCAGCCTTGGCAGTCTTTTCCATAACAGCGTAATCAATGGAATCCGATGGACATTCATTCATTGCGTCAGAATTAGGGTAAATAAAACCGTTTTGGACTGACTGGTTCTCCATTGCAATTCTGCAATGGTTAAAAATGTCAGGAGCAAAAGACTTCAAAGCATCCAAATAGCTGGAAGCCTTAAAGACAAACATGCCGGAATTCCAATAATAGCCACCAGCTTCCAACATATCCTTGGCCTTAGCCAACACTGGTTTTTCCACAAAGCGCTTCACCTTGAAGCTACTTGCCGATATGGGATCACCTGCTTCAATGTAACCAAAACCAGTCTCTGGTCCCGTCGGCCGAATGCCAAATGTAACAAGATAACTACTCTCTGCAAGGTGAACTGAATCTTCGATTGCCTTAACAAAAGCTGTCCTACCTTCAATAGAATGATCGGAAGGCAAAACCAGAAGAACGGCATCAGGATCGGACTTCACGGCTTCAAAAGCAGCGAGTGCAATAGCAGGAGCAGTATTCCTTGCTACTGGTTCTACAATGATATTACCATGACAATTAAGCTCATCAAGATCGCGCTTAGCCAGAAAGCGATGATCTTTATTGCACACAACGATAGGATTACCAATACTTGTTAACCCGACGACTCTTTTCAGAGTCGACTTGAAGAGCGTTTGCCCCTTTTGAAATTCCACAAATTGCTTCGGATAGCTGGATCGCGAAAGCGGCCACAGCCGAGTGCCAGAGCCACCACAAAGAATGACGGGAACGAGAGGAGATTTGTTCAACGTAAGCACCGTAGATTTAGTTCATTGATAACAGCTTCGGGACCAGATACCTGAATCGTTTCGGTATCCGCCAATAAAGTGAGAGCCATCGCAAGTTCGTGGTCGTTACCACCAGGAAGGGTTCGGTCGCCCATAAATACAATATTTTCGCCCGGAAACGCTCCAAATCTTCACGCAAATCATCTGAAAGCTTAAAATCCTTCTGATAAACAATTTCGTGCCCCTGACGAAGCTGGTTTCCCATGGCGCAATAGATGCCAGAGAAAGCATTAATGACTGAGTCAGGAAGTTGTTCCATAACCTTGGCAAAGTCTGATCCAGTCGCGATGAATGCTTTATGGTGCGCAAGCCATGGAACAAATGTATCGGCAAAATCCTCCGTCATGGGAAGACGGGGCGGTGTAAGTGTGCCGTCCATATCAAACAGGAAACAGTCACGGATAATTCCCTTTCTTATTCAAGAAAACTTTTGGAGTAACTGGGCGAAATTTGCAAAGCTCTCTGCCCAGGTAAGAGTCTTGGGTTTGAAAATCGACTTAGAAGGATCTCTGTGAAGAACAATGCGAACTGCATTGGCTATAGCCTCAGAAGACATTCCGGAGAAATAAATCAAACCCTCATTGCCAATCTCTCTGAAAACAGGAATGTCACGCGCAATGACCGGCTTGCCATGCCATAAGCCTTCTGCAACAGATAGGCCAAAGCCCTCAGCCTCTGAGGCTACGACAACCCCTGTCGCCAACTTATAAAGCGAAAGCAATTCATCATCAGAGGCTCCTGCAAACCAAAAAAGATTTTTATTGAGAGCTGGATGATTTTTCATACGTCTTACGAATTTAGACATCATCCAACCACGACGTCCAACAATAACCAAGTTGACTTCCACACCAGACGCCCATAACACCTCAAAAGATGACAGTAGCTGCTCATAGCCCTTTCTAGGTTCAAGAGTGCTTACTTGGAGAAAGAATGGACGCGCCGTTATTTGCGCAGGCAAACAATTACACATGTTCTCTTGAGGCTTTTTAAAATCCGCACCCAAGTGGAAATGGCCTATCTGGACACTAGAGTCTAAGTTGGTACGTTTCAACCAAGCTTTAAACGCGTCCTCTGTCGCCTTGGAAATGGCAAAAATTCCATCATAAGAAACAATGAGTCGTAGCCATTTTGAAAAAAGTAGACCATCACGAGGCTTGAAGAACTCAGGGTGTTCTTCCGCGATAATGTCATGGAGGATAGCGCCAAGACGCCCTCCTGCCTGACGGAACGACGCCAAATACGCTGCATCGAACTCAAGCGCATTAGCGTTAATCATCGTTTGAACCAACCAATCGCCCGGTCTAACGCTTATTTCTTCGTCAACGACATTCGCCTTATCGGTTAGCCAGCCCTGTTTAGCGCACCAACTGTCTGCACGGCGATATACACCCGTGACTGGATCCGGATAGACGGGCACAAACTTAATAGCATCCTGCCTCAAACCTTCGCGGCAAAGATTCTTTGCCACACGTGGAATACCCGAACGATTGTCATAAAAGGGAAGTGATCCCAGACTCAGATACAAACACGGAGGACGATCCTCAGTCTCAGTTCTAACAACATGCGAGGAAGGGGTACGCGAAAGAGACAATAACGGCCATCGGCCAATGTGCCACTTTTCTTTAAAGTTAGGGTTGTACTGGCGAACCACTATCGGTACACCGAACAGGCACCACGCCTTAAGAGTGCCAGCTTCAGCAACGCCGAGTATCTTTCCCTTTACCTTGACTTCTCCGATGTCAATTAGCTTTGTCAGTGTTTTAACGTCGAATAGTAGATGCATTGAAGCTCCAACCAAATCATGCGGATCGTCTTTAACGAGAGAGTTCTTTTTAATCCAAACCGTTGCAGCACATGTACAAACACTATTTACAACAAGCATCGCGTAAAATATCTGACGCTCAAACAATGTGTGGATACGCCTGGCAAACACAAGCAACACATAAACAATCGTTCAATCCGTCAGTCTCTCGTGATATCCTGATGCAATAGATCCTTCTGTCAGAAAATGTAGCAATTGTAAACGAAATAATATCGTTTATACCTATAAACAGCTCTCAAGGCAACCCATTTTTCCGGCTATTCAGAGCCGAACCAGAAATTTCAACGTCTGTGCAACTTCAATCACAAGATTTAATGCCGCTTACTATAGCTGATACGAAACGGTACAGGATCCTACGCGCTCTTAGTTTCTGGCTGGGTCTAGCGGCCCGGGAAGTCCGATTTCCCCAAAAGTCCAGAAGAGGCCTAAGATTTACCGCGCTCCGCTAATAACTGATCTTTAGCCGCCCTATAGAAAAAGCCTTTCATCTGAATTAACTTCTGTGGTGAACCCTCTTCAATGACTTTTCCTGCACTCATCACAAAGACTCTATTTGCTTCCATTACACTCCCCAATCTATGAGCGACAGTTCTCTCGGACTAGCTACGGCTTCCGTCCCAATCGGAGCTGCCATAGTGCGCTACGAAAGGCGCAAGAGATAGTTGAGATC
>OGYK01002740.1_pt1 | contig 11062 bp, 8 predicted proteins | sample 1576501 | NCBI WGS metagenome assembly OGYK01 (sample SAMEA3541530, study PRJEB24748) | human gut metagenome | biome: human gut; feature: human-associated habitat; material: faeces | place: China | collected 2012
GGCACACACCGCCTTGGGCGGCTCTGCCGGAGCCTTTGCCGCGGCAGACTGGGCACAGCGCTGCCGCGAACCATTGTTCTGCTGCCTGCCCTGCGCCATGGTGTCCCTCCGATCCATCCGATACGCCTGATCCGCTTATGACGGCCAGCTTTTTATCTGCGCTTGTTCAGCATGGCCATCAGCTGGTCGTAATAGCCATTATCGCTGTTGTCCTCTTCCACGGGCTTTTCAGCAGTGGGTGCCGGTGCAGCGCCGCCTGCGGCAGAAGCTGCCGGGCTTGCAGTCTCGCTGCTGAACACAGCAGACGGAGTGGACTGTGCGCCGCCCATTGCATTGCTGATGCTGCTGCGCAGGTCGCTTGCGCTCTTGTTGTCAAAACCGGTAGCAACCACGGTCACACGCATCTCGTCCGAGAGGTTCTCGTCGAACGCAGTACCCCAGATGATGTTTGCATCGGGATGTGCGCTCTGGGTAATGAGACCTGCTGCGGTCTCCACATCCTCCAGACCGATGTCCGGGCTGGAAGTGATGTTGATGATCACGCCGTGTGCACCGGCAATGCTGGTCTCCAGCAGCGGAGAAGAAATAGCAGCCTTTGCGGCGTTCTCGGCCTTGCCTGCGCCCTTGGCGCTGCCCACGCCCATGTGTGCGTAGCCGGCATCCTTCATGATGGAGCGCACGTCGGCGAAGTCCAGGTTGATGAAGGCAGGCACATTGATCAGAGCGGAAATGGACTCAACGCCCTGACGCAGCACGTTATCGGCTGCCTGGAAGGCATTCATCAGGGTGATCTTTTCCTGGCTGATCATCTTCAGGCGCTCATTGGGAATGACGATCAGACTGTCCACATGCATGAGCAGGTTTGCAATGCCCTGCTCTGCCAGACCCATCTTGCGCTTGCCCTCAAAGGAGAAGGGCTTGGTGACGATGCCAACGGTCAGGATGCCCAGATCATGTGCCACCTCGGCCACAACGGGTGCTGCACCGGTGCCGGTTCCGCCGCCCATACCGGCAGTGATAAACACCATCTGGGAACCCTTGAGCGCATTTGCGATCTCGTCCTTGCTCTCTTCAGCGGCGCGCTGGCCGATCTCGGGGTCTGCACCGGCACCGCGGCCCTTGGTCAGCTTGGAACCCAGCTGCACCTTGGTGGCAGCGTGGTTCTTGGCCAGAGCCTGCTGGTCGGTGTTCATTGCGATAAATTCGACGCCCTGCAGGCCGTCGCTGACCATGCGGTTGACAGCGTTGCCGCCGCCGCCGCCCACGCCGATCACCTTGATCGTCGTAACGTTTTCGTCCATTTCTTCATCGAGCATGAGTGCCATAACTTTGTCCTCCATCGGATTTTATCGTAAAACTGCGCATAGCGCACAGAAATTATCTGCTTACACTTATATAACTGTATCGTATCATCTTTTTGCCCTGAATGCAAGTCAATTTTGCTTTTTTGAAGGTGTTTTTTTCTCGCTGGCGCTTTCCCGCGGCATTTCCCGCTCAATTTGGGCACCAAGTTCCGCCAGCATCTGTGCAAAACCGGCATATCCGCGGTCGATGTAACCGGTGTCGGTAATGCGGCTCCGTCCCCTTGCCGCCAGCGCGGCCACCACCAGTGCCGCGCCTCCGCGCAGGTCCGCAGCCCGTGCACACGCGCCCTGCAGCTGCCGCACCGGCCGGATGTCCAGTGTGCGTCCCTGCACCTGCACAGCGGCTCCAAAAGCCGCAAAACCCTCTGCACAGCCGAATCTCCGCTCAAACACCACATCCTCGATGCTGCTGGCGCTGTCGGCGGCAAGCATGGCAGCAGCAAGCAGCGGCGCTGCGTCTGTTGCCAGTGCCGGGTATACCCCGGTAAACACTCTGCCCGCGCCGTGCAGCGCGCCCAGCCGGGTAATGACCGCACTTTCCGGCCCTGTTTCTACCCTGCAGCCCATTTGTGCCAGAATTTCCAGCAGCGGTGCATAGGTCTCCGGCCTGCAGCCGGTCAGTTCCACCCGGCCTCCTGCCGCCGCGCAGGCACAGGCAAGGGTGGATGCCACGATGCGGTCGGCCATGGGCGCAAAGCTGCAGCTATACAGCATTCGTCTGCCCTGCACCCGGATGGTGCTGGTGCCCGCGCCCTGTACACAGCCGCCGCAGCGGTTCAGGAATGCTGCCAGATCGCTGATCTCCGGTTCTCGTGCGGCCCCGCGCAGAACCGTCTCGCCCTGCGCCGCAGCTGCTGCCAGAAGCAGGGTCTCGGTAGCACCCACGCTGGGGAACCCAAGTGTGATGTCCGCACCGTGCAGTCCGGCAGGCGCTGTCAGGATCAGCCTTGCCCCCTCCTCCCGGCAGTGCACGCCCATCTGCGCAAGGCCGGAAAGGTGCAGGTCCACCGGCCTTGCACCAATGCGGCACCCGCCGGGCAGCACCGTTTCCACCCGGCCAAGCCGCGCCAGAAGCGGTGCGCAGAACAAAATGGATGCCCGCATCCGCGCGGCGGCTTCCGGCGCAAGGCGGCAGGTGGAAGGCACGCCCTGCACCGTGATGTCGCTGCCCTGCCAGCGGGCCGTGCAGCCCGCACCCTGCAAAAGCTCCACGCTGGTGTCCACATCCGCAAGATGCGGCACCTGCAGAAAACGCACCGTGCCATTGCACAAAAGGGCCGCTGCCAGCAGCGGCAGCACGCTGTTTTTGGCTGCCGGGATGTGTACTGTGCCGTTCAGCGGCATGCCGCCTGTGATGATAAGATCTCCGCCCATGCAAAAAGCCCCCGTTCCGCAAAAGATACCTCATGCTATGCGGCGCGAAGGCTTTTTGTTTATTTTGTCTGCAGTTGTGCCATTTGTTTGTCCGGTCATTTGTGGCTGCACCGGCAGCGGATGCTGTCGTTTTATGGCAGGGAGCGCCCGGTTTTATGTCTCCCCGCGGGACACCGACAGTACGATGCCCATTTCGCCCAGCAGCATCATCAGACTGGTGCCGCCGGAGGAAAAAAACGGCAGGCTGATGCCGGTATTGGGGATGGTGTTGGTGACTACCGCCATATTCAGCACTGCCTGCAGGGCCACCTGCACCACAAAGCCCACTACCAGCAGCGCACCGAACCGATCCGGTGCATGCGCCGCCAGCGTGATGCCCCGCCACAGCAGCAGCGCAAACAGCAGGATCACCGCGCAGGCCCCCACAAAGCCAAGCTCCTCGCACAGGATGGAAAAGATGAAGTCGTTCTGCGGTTCGGGCACGAACAGGTGCTTCTGGCGGCTGCTGCCAAGGCCAAGGCCCGCCGCGCCCCCGGAGCCGATGGCATACAGGCTCTGGATGGTCTGGTGGCCGTCGCCCAGCGGATCGGCAAAGGGATCCAGCCATGAGCTGAGACGGCTGGTCGCGTAGGGCACAAGGTCCGGCATAATGATGATGGCAGCTCCAATGGCCGCTGCACCGCCCGCCCCGGCCAGCACGAACCACTTGAGGCCGGTGCCGCCCACGAACATGAGCACCGCGCCGATGCCCAAAATGAGCACGGTGCCGGAAAGGTGCGGTTCCAGCAGCATGAGCACCGCCACCGCTCCCAGCACCAGTGCAAAGGGCAGCACCCCCACCGCAAAGCTGCCCATGCGGTCGTGGTTGAGCGCAATGATATGCGCAAACACCAGCACCACCGCAAATTTGGCGATCTCGCTGGGCTGCAGTGTGCCCAGGCCCGGCAGCACCAGCCAGCGCTTGCAGCCGTTGTACTCCGGCATGAACAGCACCGCCGTCAGCAGTACCATTGAAAGCGCCAGCAGCGGCCATGCCAGTTTGTGGTAAACATGGTAGTCCACCCGGCTTGCCACCCACATGGCCCCGATGCCCAGCGCAGCATACAGCAGCTGCGGCCGCAGGTAGGCAAAGGCATCGCCCCGCCGGTACAGCGCCACTGCACTGCTGGCACTGCCCAGCATTACAAGGCCAAAGCCCACCAGCGTGAGCACCAGCACCAGAAACGGCAGGTCCATGGCCGGCAGATGCCGCAGCGGCAGGCCGCGCTTTGCATGGGCAGCAGCTTTGTGCATCCGTATCACCTCCGTTCCTTTATTGTACGCGGCGGCGGTGCCGGTTAGTCATATCCCCGGCGCACCGGCGCATACACTTGCCCAGAGAAGGAGGTGCCTGCCATGCCAAAACCGGAGCCGCGCCCCTTGCGCACCCTGCCGGAACGGACATTCCATGCCCGGGCACGGCTGGTGGCCGCGTTGATGTGCTGCGTCTGCTTTGCGGGGCTTGCCGCGCGGCTGGCGTATCTGCAGCTGTTTTCAGGCGACTGGTATACGAGCCGTGCCCTCGGCCAGCAATTGCGCGATACTGTGGTGCCTGCCGACCGGGGCCGTATCTACAGCGCCGACGGTGTACTGCTTGCCGCCAACAGCAGCTGCTGGACATTGCGGGCCTCCCCGCGCGAGATGCCGGAGGAAAAGCTCAGCCTTGCCGCGCAGGGCCTTGCGGAAATATTGGAGCTGGACGAAGCGAAGCTGCTGGAAAAATTCAGTGACCGCACCTCCAACGATTGCCTTTTGCGCTACCGCGTGGAGCGCGACACCGCCGACCGCGTGCGGGATTTTTGTGAAGAGAACAGTATCACCGGCATCCGCATCAATCAGGACTCCAAGCGCTGGTACCCGGAGGGGGAATTTCTGGCCAGCGTGCTGGGCTTTACCAATGTAGACAACGCCGGTGTGAGCGGGCTGGAGCTGAAATATAACGATGTGCTCACCGGGCAGAATGGTGTGGTGCTCACCGCCGTCAACGCTTGGGGCTACACACTGGAGCAGAGCTACGAGACCGAAAAAGTGCCCTTGGAAGGCAGCGGCCTGCGGCTGACTGTCGATGCCAACATCCAGCATTACCTTGAAAACGCGCTGGATTATGCGGTCAAGGAGCATCATGTGGCGGCGCGCGCCGTGGGCATCGTGATGGACGTGAACACCGGGGCCGTGCTGGCCATGTCCACCACGCCCGCCTACGACCCGAACCAGCCGCGCGTGATCTACGATGCAGCCGCCCGCAAGGCCGTGGATGCCCTTACCGGCAGCGAGCGCGCTGCCGCCCTGCAGCTGGCCCAGCAGACCCAGTGGCGCAACAAGGCCGTCAGCGACCTGTACGAGCCGGGCAGCGTGTTCAAGCTCATCACCTGCGCCGCCGCGCTGGATGCCGGGGCTGTGAGCAAAAACTCCACCTTTTACTGCGGCGAGTCCATCTCGGTGGCGGGCACACGGTTCCACTGCGCCAACCACAAGCGCCACGGCAGCCAGACCGTGACCCAGGCGCTGGAAAATTCCTGCAACCAGAGCTTTATCCAGATCGGCGCGCGGCTGGGCAAGGAAGCCTTCTGCGATTACGATTTGGCCAAGAAGTACCTGACCAACGGTTTCGGCGGCGTACTGACCTTCCGCGTCAAAGGGTCGGCCGAGCAAGCTTCCTCGCTGCTCAACCACCTGGAGATCATCAGCCACCTGGCCAACGTGGGCGACACCCGGAGTCTCTTGGTACACCCCGCTTCGACGACGCACTCCCAGCTCAACGAACGCGAACTGGTCGCTTCGGGCGTTTATCCCAACATGCTGCGCTTCTCGCTGGGCATCGAACACATCGACGACCTGAAAGAAGAGATCGGCAACGCATTAAAACGACTGTAAACACAATGAATATATACCGTCATAACCAACCTTTCGAATTGGAGCGGGGAGGCATTCTGCCCGAACTGACGATCGCATTCAGCACCTACGGGAAACTGAATGCGGCCCACGACAATGTCATCTGGGTCTGCCACGCCCTGACCGCCGATTCGGACGTGGCCTCGTGGTGGCCGCACACGGTCGAGGCGGGCAAATTCCTCGACCCCGCCGAGCATTTCATCATCTGCGCCAACATCCTCGGCTCGCACTACGGCACGACCGGGCCGCTGCACGTCAATCCGGCGACCGGACGCCCCTATTACAAGGATTTCCCCGAACTGACGATCCGCGACATGGTACGGGCCCACCGGCTGTTGGCCGACATTCTGGGCATTCACCGCATCCACACCTTGGTCGGCAGCTCCGTCGGCGGCTTTCAGGCGGTCGAATGGGCCGTCCAGGAGCCCGAGCGGATCGGCAAGCTGGTCCTGATCGCCACGGCTGCCAAAGCGTCGCCCTGGAGCATCGCCATCGACGAAACGCAGCGCATGGCCATCGAAGCCGACTCGACCTTCGGGGAACCTTACGCCACCGCCGGCATGAAGGGACTCGCGGCGGCGAGGGCTATCGGGCTGCTCTCTTACCGGGGGCCGGAAGGCTACGACCTCTCGCAGCAGGACGAGAGCGACGACTTCTCCTCTCACCGGGCCTGCACCTACCAGCAGTACCAAGGAGAAAAGCTCTGCCGGCGTTATAATGCCTACTCCTATTACAAGATCCTCAACGCTTTCGACACGCACGACGTCGGCTACCAGCGCGGAGGCGTGGCAGCGGCGCTGCAACGAATCACGGCCGAATGTCTGGTCGTCGGCATTTCGACCGATATCATCTTCACCGTGCCCGAAATGCAGGCGCTGCACCGGATGCTGCCGCGCAGCACCTACCATCAGATCGACTCCCCGTTCGGACACGACGGGTTTCTGGTCGAGCACGAACAACTGAACCGAATCCTCAACCCTTTCATCCATCCAACCCATGAATAAGATCAAAATCGGCCTTTTCGGCTTCGGCGTAGTCGGACAAGGCATCTTCCAGGTACTCAGCAAATCCCGCAACGCCCATGCGGAAATCGTCAAGATCTGCGTGCGGTCGAACAAACCCCGCAGCATCGACGCGTCCTATTTCACGACCGATCCGGAAGTGATCCTCTCCAATCCGGAGATCGACCTGATCGTGGAGGTGATCGACGATGCGGCGGCCTCCTACAAAATCGTCAAGGCGGCCCTCCAGAAAGGCATCCCCGTCGTTTCGGGCAACAAGGCCATGCTCGCCCGCCACCTGCCGGAGCTGATCGACCTGCAAAAGAAACACAATGTGGCACTGCTGTACGACGCCTCGTCGTGCGGCTCGATCCCCGTGATCCGCAACCTCGAGGAGTACTACGACAACGACCTGCTGCTCGAAGTCAAAGGCATCCTGAACGGTTCGTCCAACTACATCCTTTCGCGGGTGTTCGACCACCAGGAGTCCTACGACGCGGCGCTGGCCCAGGCCCAGGCATTGGGATTCGCCGAGAGCGATCCTTCGTTCGACATCGAAGGCTACGACTCGCTCTTCAAATTAGTCATCATTACCGTTCACGCGCTCGGAGTGTATGTCCATCCCGACCGGATCTTCACCTACGGCATCTCGACTATCCACGACTCGGACATCCGGTACGCCCGCGAAAAAGGGGTCAAGATCAAACTGGTCGCCCAAGTGGTCAAGGTCAGCGACCGGAAGTTCACGATGTTCGTCATGCCCGAATTCGTCACCCCCGGCAAATACATCTACAGCGTCGATGACGAATACAACGGCGTGGTGATCCGGGGCGAATGCTACGACCGCCAGTTCATGTTCGGCAAGGGCGCCGGCAGCCTGCCTACCGCCTCGTCGATCCTGAGCGACATCATGGCCCGTCAGCACGACTACCGGTACGAATACAAGAAACAGCACTACCTCGACCGTCCGGAGTACACGACCGACGTGGAGCTGAAAGTTTATGTGCGATACACGGAAACCGACGTACTGAAAATCCTCCACTTCGACCGCATCACCGAGCAATATCGGGGCGAGGACGGCAATTACGTGATCGGCTACATCCGCCTTTCGGAGCTGCTCGCCAAGCGGGAAGTACTGCGGGGCAAGGACGTTTTCATGGCCGATTTCCAGAGCTTCTTCCAAGAGCTGGATCGTTAGAGCCAAAAGACAGGCCGCCATCGAACGAACGCCTCCCGAATTTCAGATTCGGGAGGCGTTCGTTTTTCAGAGCCACAAACTATTTACTCGAACGGGACCATCGCCTCCGCCGCATCGTAATCGGCATTGGTGAAGACATAAGTCCAACGCTCTTTAGGTTGACGACCGTTACCCCTCAAATCCTCGAATACATAATTATCATCGATCGAAGGGTCGTAATGTGCGTCGTAATTCGGAGGGTACGACCGACCGTCGTCCTGGTAATAACGGACACCATAAGTGAATCCAAGCCTCCCATCGTCGAAAATAATCGTCATTTTCCAAATGTAACTTGAAGGAACGGGGCAAACACCCATACCATTATCCATCGCAGTAAAACTTTCTCCAGGCAGTATCACTTCATTTTTGAACTCACACCCTAAATCGGATTCTACGAAAAGAGTGATCTTATGATCGCTGTCGTTGACCCACACAAAATAACTGATTGCATTGTAATCGGTATTGCAACCTGCCGGAGTCCCTGCGGTAAATATCGCCGACAACGCAAAAAATAAGAATTTCCTCATAAACCCATTTTTATATATAACCGTTACGTTGAAGCCAGCTACGCTCGTAAAAAAGAAATTCATTTATTTGATTTTCTGTAAAATATGACCCTGTATACTTACGAAGTGCACTTTCAAAATCATTCCAGGTTCTATAGGCTCCAAACAAATTCACCACGAATTGAGGCATCTTAATTTGATCGTAGCAGCGAGAAGGATAGCCAACACCCTGGTTGTAATCATCCACCAAATCGACAAACAAAGGAGTATAATAATTATTGGTTGTATTTTGATAATCCCATTCTTGCCTTGCTTGACCTGTTATATCCGAGTTTAGAGATGTTTTTTTCCAACCCTGATTTAAATAATATGCTTCTCCCATATGCCATCCGGCATAAGAAGCATAACTTTCGAGCAATATATTCCAAGTACCATCGTACGCACTGAATGTGCCGCCACGCAAATGAAATTGACAATAATGTCCCAATTCATGCAAAGTGGTTCCTATTAGTCTCGGATGATTATTCCTGTTACAATTGCCAACTTGTATAAAAGGCATTCTCCCCACAGAAGTCGGCCAATAATTAAATCGGCCTTGCCACCCACCAGGATCAACGGCTAATGCAACTATTGATATTCTGTTATTAACAAAAGTAGAAATTATAAAATCGTGTTCGCCATAATGATAAAAATTGACTGCACGATGAATTTCGTAGCGGGGATCCGGAGCCGAAGAAGAGTTAATATTAAAGTTCAAATCTTTACCACTTCTTAATTCTCCATAAATTCCCTTTATTTCCTCTATCCGTCCTCCTTCCTCAGAACCCTTGACAATCGTCCATTTTTCGTGCTGAAAAACAAAACTTACCGTTGCCTGGTTGTCGATCAATTTATTGTTGATAGCATAATATCCAGTTTTGTCTGTATAAACCTCCTCAATATTCGAACCCAGTGTAAAACGGATTTTTAGATTCTCTAGCGGTACATAACGCTTTAAATGAGTATCGTAACATAGTACTTTTCCGCGCGGGAATCCACCTGGTAAATGTCTCTCTTCATCTAAAGCCAAAGCAATGGCTTCTTGCTCCAAAATTTGTATTGCCTCCGCACTCAATCCATTCTCACCAAGAGTAATATATTTAGGGAGGAAAACTTCATAAAGGATTTCAAAATCCATTTCAACAGGGAACGTTTTTTCGACAGGCCAAACGGCATATAATACAGGCAATATAATTGTCACAGGCTCCACTGGTCCATCCTTAATCATACCGCCCTCGTAAGTCACAGAATAACGCCTCTCCTCATCTTCCTCGCAAAACTGTGTCCGGGATTTCGAAAACACAAGACTCTGGGTCGCCTCATCAGGTAATGACGTATAATTGAAAGGCGTATACGCGATCTTGATCTGCTCGTCCAGTTCAAGGCTTCGTTGTTCCTCTTCCGTTTTTGGAAAAATTTTCAAGGCATAGTGGGTAGCTTTCAGTTTCAACTGCGTTTTGGCAGTTGCTGAGAATTCTTTTCGCACACTCCGCGCGCTTGCTGCAAACTCATCAGATGCCCTGACAATTTTCGATTCACCCGATACTATATTGTCGTACGCCTGCTGAAAGTTCTCAAGCCTGTACGGATCATTCTGCGGCCGGATCCAAGACTGTGTCTCTATGATACACCGCATCCGCCAACTCAATTTCGGTCGTAACAGTAGCTAACATTTGTTTCGGCGAAATTTCGTCCAACAAATCTTCTTCATAATTAGCACAACCATAAGTGCCGATTAACAAGATACCACCAATTAAAATATATAGTAATAATTTTTTCATAAGCATAATATTTAGGATTAGATGGTCAAAACATAAATGCCGTTCATGTGTATTGCAATATATTATATAAAATTTGAAAATCAAAATTATCCGAAAATAATATTTACTCTCTTTTTTATACTTATTTGTTTGTGAACATACGGGTAATAACCTATCTTTGCGACGGAAATTTCGTTTAACATTCTATTATTCCGACATGCCTCTTACCAATAACGTAATGATTGTCAGACACAAGTTGCTGACCAATCTCATCAAATTGTGGAAAGACAACCAGCTCGTCGAGCGAATCGACCGCTTGCCGATCGAATTGAGTCCCCGTACCTCACGGGTTTTGGGTCGCTGCTGCGTACACAAGGAGCGCGCCGTGTGGAAATACAAATCTTTCCCGCTGATGGGTTTCGACATGTCCGACGAAACCGACGAACTCACCCCGCTGTCCGAATATGCCCGCAAAGCCCTGGAGCGCAAAGGGCAGCAGCAGAAAGACAATATTCTCTGCGTAATCGACGAAGCCTGCTCGTCGTGCGTGCAGACCAACTACGAGATCACCAACCTCTGCAAAGGTTGCGTGGCCCGGGCCTGTGCCACCAACTGCCCGAAAAACGCCATCGAATTCAATCGTGCCGGCAAAGCGGTCATCAACCACGATCTCTGCATCAGTTGCGGCATCTGCCACAGCAACTGCCCCTACCATGCCATCGTCTATATGCCCGTACCGTGCGAAGAGGCCTGCCCCGTAAAGGCGATTACCAAGGACGAACGCGGCGTGGAGCATGCTCCAAGCTGGCAAGTCTCTTGAAGAGTTTGAAAGATTTGTTGACGGTGAGTC
>OGYK01002743.1_pt1 | contig 11058 bp, 10 predicted proteins | sample 1576501 | NCBI WGS metagenome assembly OGYK01 (sample SAMEA3541530, study PRJEB24748) | human gut metagenome | biome: human gut; feature: human-associated habitat; material: faeces | place: China | collected 2012
GGAACTGGAGGAGGGGCTGATGCTGCCGGCCAGCGCCGTGAACGCCCTGCGGCGGCAGGCCCTGGAGGGCCTGGAAGCCGCCCTGGCCCAGCCGCCGGTGCGGCGGACGGGTACCCCCTCTCCCCTGCCCCAGGCCCAGCCGGGGCCTGACGCGCCGGTGCTGACCTGCTCCATTATGCGGCCGGAGCAGCTGACGGAGCCCCTGGCCCAGTGCGAGACGGTGTATGTTCCGGCGGAGCTTCTGGAAAAGCTCGACCTGAACCGCTGGGCGGAAATGACCCACATCTGCGCCGTTCTGCCCCGGATTTTTCGGACGGAGGACCAGGCGGCGCTGCGGGCGCTTTTGCAGCAGCACCGGGAGCACCTGTCCGCCGTGGCCATCGGCAATCTGGGACACCTGCCCATTGCCGAGAGTCTGGGTCTGCCCCTGTGGGGGGACCTGGGGCTGAATCTTTTCAACAGTGAGTCCCTGCTTTTCTGGAAGGAGCTGGGGCTGGAAGCTGCCGCCGTGTCCATGGAGCTGCGGTGGCAGCAGCTCCGGGACCTGCGGAAGGTTCTGCCCTGCGAGGCGGTGGTATATGGCCGCCTGCCGCTGATGATCATGGAAAACTGCGTCATCCGCAATCAGCTGGGCTGCCGGGACGCCGGGCGGGACTATGCGGACCGCTCCCCTGCCTGCCGGTGCGGCCAGGAGAACGTCCTGGTGGACCGCACCGGGGCGCAGTTCCCCCTGGTGGGCCAGTGGGGCCACCGGTGCGAGATCGAGAACAGTAAGGTGCTGTTCCTGGCGGATAAGCCGGAGTGGCGGCAGCTGGGGCTGACCCGGGCACGGCTGCGGTTCACCACGGAGCCGCCGGAGGAGTGCGTCCGGGTGCTGCGGGCCTATCAGGGCCGCAGCGACTACCGGCCGGACCAGCTGACCCGGGGCCTGTTCTACCGGGGCGTGGAATAAATACGCCCGGTTATCAACCTTTACAATCTTTTCACAGTTTGTTTTCATATTTAATAGGAGCAAGTGGTACAATGGAGCTTAAAATCAAGGCGGTGTCGCCGAAAATAGGCCGGGAGTTCCCGCTGCCCCAGTATAAGACGGCGGGAGCGGCGGCCATGGACCTGTGCGCGTGCATGGAGGAGGACGTGACCCTGGCCCCGGGCCAGCGGCTGGGCATCCCCACGGGGATCGCCATCGCTCTGCCCTCCCCGGACTATGTGGCCCTGGTGTTTGTGCGCAGCGGCATGGGCTTTAAGCACGGGATCGGCCTGAGCAACGGCGTGGGCGTTATCGACAGCGACTATCGGGGGGAGATCTCCGTGGGGCTGATGAATCTGTCCGGGGAGGACTATACCATCCGGCCCGGGGACCGCATCGCCCAGCTGATGGTGGTGCCGGTGGTGCGGCCTGTTCTGGTGCAGGCGGAGGAGCTGGATGAGACGGACCGGGGCGCAGGCGGCTTCGGCTCCACCGGGAGGTGAGGCCATGGCAAGGATCGTGCTGGCCTCCGGTTCCCCCCGGCGGCAGGAGCTGCTGACCCGGATCGGCATCCGGGATTTCACCGTGCGGGTGCCTCAGGTAGAGGAGTGGTATCCCCAGGGGCTGACGCCCCCGGAGATCGTGTCGTATATCAGCCGGGAGAAATCCCAGGCGGTGCCGTCGGAGGAGGACGAGATCGTCATCACCGCCGACACCATGGTGTTTCTGGACCAACAGCGGCTGGGAAAGCCCAAGGATGAGGCGGACGCCCTGCGGATGCTGACGGACCTGGCGGGGCGGCGGCACACGGTGTGCACCGGCGTTACCCTGCGGCAGGGACAGCGGTCCCTGACCCGGGCCCAGTCCACAGACGTGTATTTCCGGCCCGCCGGCCGGGAGGAGCTGATGGCCTATATCCGGGGCGGCGAGCCCATGGACAAGGCCGGGGCCTACGGCGTGCAGGGCCAGGGGGCCCTGCTGGTGGAGCGCATTGACGGGGATTTTTTCAACGTGATGGGTCTGCCGGTGCTGCTGCTGAGCCGGATGCTGGCGGAGTTCGGCGTGACGCTGCTGTGACCAGTTTATCAAAAAAGGCTTTTTTGATAAACTCGACGATAAGGAATACGCTATGAAACGATTTTTTCAGAAAAACGGCATTATGATGCTGGCCGCCGTGGTGGTGGTGGCGGTGGGGCTGTGTATCGCCAGCGCCGTCAGCAACCAGACGGGGTTTTTGCAGAACGCCGCCGGAGTGGTCACCTATCCCTTCCGGGCGGCGGGTTCCGCCGTGGCCGGATGGTTCCAGAACATCGGCCAGCGGTTCGAGACGGTGGAAGCCCTGCGCCAGGAGATCGAGGAGCTGCGCAAGGAAAACGCCCAGCTGAAGGAGGATGCGCGCCAGGCCAAGACCGACAGCGAGGAGAACCAGCGGCTGCGGGACCTGAACGGTCTGAGGCAGCAGCGGCGGGACTTTACCTTTGAGGCGGCCCGGGTCATCGAGCGCAGCACCTCCAACTGGTCCAGGACCCTGACCCTGAACAAGGGCACCGGCCTGGGCGTGGCCATCGGCGACTGCGTGGTGGATCAATACGGCTATCTGGTGGGTGTGGTCACCGAGGCGGGCGCCAACTGGTGCACCGTGACCACCATCCTGGACACGGATTCCCAGCTGGGGGCCCTGGTGTTCCGCACCGGCGAGGTGACGGTGGCCATGGGGGACCTGGCCCTGATGGGGCAGGGAAAGCTGAAGCTGTCGTACCTGGAGGGGGAATCCAGCCTCATCAACGGCGACATGATCGTCACCTCCGGCCTGGGAGGCTACTATCCCTCGGGACTGGTCATCGGCTCCGTGGAGGAGATCAAAACCGATGACAACGGCCTGACCCGCTACGCCACCATCATCCCCAAAACCGATATCACCCAGCTGGTGGAGGTGTTCGTGATCACGGACTTCACCATCGTGGATTGAGAGGAGCGGCCATGAATCAATCCATGAACCAACGGGATATGTTCTTCAAATGGCTGTACTACGCCGGGGCGGTGCTGCTGCTGGTTCTGGTGCAGTCCCTGGTGCTCAACCGCATCTCCGTGTGGGCGGTGCACCCGTTTCTGCCGCCGGTGATCGCCGGGATCATGGCCATGCTGGAGGGTCCCGCCGAGGGGGCCGTGTTCGGCGGCATCTTCGGCCTGCTGTGCGACCTGACTATGCCGGGGGTCATCCCGTGCTTCTATACCCTGGCGTTTCTGGCGGCGGCGCTGCCGGCGGCGATGATCGCCAAGCGGCTTCTGAGCCAGGGATTCCTGTGCGCCGTTCTGTGCGCGGCTCTGGCCCTGGTGATCACGGACCTGCTGCACACGGTGCTGCTGACCTTCCGGCAGGGGGTGGAGCTGAGCGCCGCCCTGTCGCTGACGGGGCGGGAGCTGGCCGTGACGGTGGTGCTGTCGCCGCTGGTGTATCTGCTGCTGCGCAGCGTGCACAACCGGATCCTGAGATAGGAGGCGTGCCATGAAGAAAAACGCATTTGACCCGATGCGGGTCCGCATCTGGGCGCTGACGGGGCTGATGGGCCTGTGCCTGCTGGCCTTCGCCGGGGTGATGTACTATACCCAGATCCTCCACGGGGAGGAAAACCGGGCCAAGTCCCTGGCCAGCAACGCCGCCAGCGAGACGGTGGAGGCCTCCCGGGGGATCATCACCGACCGCAACGGCAAGGTGCTGGTGTCCAACCGGCTGACCTATACCCTGATCTTCTCCGCCAAGGATTTTGAGAATGACCAGGACCTGAACGCCGCCATCCTGCGGCTGACGGACCTGTGCACCGAGAACAACACCGTTTGGAACGATACCCTGCCCCTGAGCAAAACCGCGCCCTACAGCTATACCGACGCCCAGGACAGCGAGGGCTTCGCCCTGTTCCTGAAGAACAAGAGCATCCCCTATTCCAAGCTGTCCCAGGTGACCCCCACCCTGCAGCCGGACCGGTTCATGGCCAAGCTGCGGGAGCTGTTCAAAATCGACAGCAGCTATACCGACGACCAGGCCCGGACCATCGCCGGGGTGCGGTATGAGCTGGCGGTGAAGAGTCTGACGGACGCACAGTACGTCTTTGCCGACGACGTGTCCGTGGAGCTCATCAGCCAGACGGCGGACGGCCAGTATCAGGGGGTATCCACCGGCACCTCCTCCGCCCGGGTGTATAACACCGAATATGCCGCTCATGTGCTGGGGCGGCTGAGCCCCATCTACTACGAGGACTGGGTGGGCGACCCGGAAAACGGCGTCACCGGCTATCGGGACATGGAGGGCTACTCCATGAACTCCCTGGTGGGCCGGGAGGGCGCGGAGAAGGCCTTTGAGTCCTATCTCCACGGCACCAAGGGCACCCGGATCATCACCACCAACGAGGAGGGGAAGATCACCGGCGAGCTTTACACCAAGGAGCCTCAGCCCGGCGGCACCGTGGCCCTGACCCTGGACATCGACGTGCAGGAGGACACGGAGAAATCCCTGGCCCAGACCATCGAGGCCATGACCGCCAAGGACGGCATCGTCCGGGGCGGCGCGGCAGTGGTGGTGGGGGTAGGCTCCGGCGAGGTGCTGGCCATGGCCAGCTATCCCACCTATAACCTGTCCACCTTTGACCAGGATTACAGCAAGCTGGTCAGCGACACCGTGGGCACTCCCCTGCTGAACCGGGCCATCGGCGGCGCATACGCCCCGGGCTCCACCTTCAAGCCCTGTACCGCCGTGGCGGCCCTGGAGTCGGGGATCATCACCCCCTCCTCCACCATTGTGGACCGGGGCGTGTATGACTACTACAAATCTCCCCAGCCCCGGTGCTGGATCTATAACGAGTACGGCGGCACCCACGGACGGGTCAACGTGTCCCAGGCCATCACCGTTTCCTGCAACTATTTCTTCTATGAGGTGGGCCGCCTGACGGGTATCAAGACCCTGGCGGACTACGCCAAGCAGTTCGGTCTGGGCGAGTATACCGGCATCGAGATCGGCGGGGCGGGAAGCGCCGAGGCCAAGGGCTCCATGGCCACCCCGGAGTTTGCCGAGCGCAACGGTCTGGAGTGGACCGACGGCCAGACCCTGACCGCCGCCATCGGCCAGAGCTATGACCTGTTCACGCCCCTGCAGCTGGCCAACTACATCGCCACCCTGGTGGGCAGCGGCCAGCACTATGAGGCCCATCTGCTGAAAAACGTGAAATCCTACGACAACTCCTCGGTGATCTACGCCTATGACAAGGCGCCGCTGAACACCGTGGAGATGAGCGACAGCACCTTGCAGGCGGTGAAGGAGGGCATGCACAACCTGACCACCGGGAGCCTGTCCTACTACTTCTCCAATTGCGTGGTGTCCGCCGGCGCCAAGACCGGTACCGCAGAAACCGGTATCGCCAACACCAACAACGGCGTGTTCGTGTGCTTCGCCCCCTATGACGATCCCCAGATCGCCGTGGCCGTGGTCATCGAGAAGGGCGGCTCCGGTGCGGCCCTGGCCTCCACCGCCGTGGACATTGTGAACTCCTATTTCTCCCAGGAGGAGATCGGCGCCGTGGTCATCGGCGAAAATACCCTGCTGAAATGAGGCATTCCATGAGCAAGATCTTTGACTCCCGCGATACGGAATATAAGTCCCCCTTTGGCGCCGCCGTGTGCGGCGCCACTGTCCGTTTCGCGGTTCGACCGGGGGATGAAAACGTTACCGGCGTGACGCTGCTCCTGCGGCGGGAATTTGCGGGTACGGAGCAGGAGGTGGCCCTGTCCCCCGGCGATGATGGCCGGTGGCAGGGGGTATACACCGCCCCGGAGGAGCCGGAGCTGGTGTGGTACGCCTTCCGGTTTTCGTATCCGGAGGGGCAAAGGCTATACGGCCTTCACGGCTTCGACGACCAGGCCCGGTGGCAGCTGACGGTTTATGACGACAGCCGCCCTACCCCCGCCTGGTTTGGCCGGGGCATCACCTATCAGATCTTCCCGGACCGGTTCTGCCGCACCCGGGTGCCGGACCCCGCCGGGATGGTGGGGGACCGGGTGGTCCACCAGGACTGGGACGACACCCCGGTGTGGCGGCCCGATGCCCAGGGAATCATCCGCAACAACGATTTCTTCGGCGGCAGTCTGGCGGGGATCACCTCCCGATTAGACTACCTACAGAGTATGGGAGTAGGTACGTTGTACCTGTGTCCGATTTTTGAGTCCGACAGCAACCACCGGTATGACACGGCGGACTACCGGCGCATTGACCCCATGCTGGGCACCGAGGAGGACTTCCGCACCCTGTGCCGGGAGGCCGGGTGCCGGGGCATCCGGGTGATGCTGGACGGGGTGTTCAACCACACCGGCAGCAACAGCCGGTATTTCAACGCCCAGGGATTCTATCCGGAGTTGGGGGCGGCCCAGAGCCGGGAGTCCCAGTATTTTAATTGGTACTCCTTCCACCCCTGGCCGGAGGATTACGACGCCTGGTGGGGCATCAGGACCCTGCCGGCGGTGCAGGAGTCCGCGGACAGCTATCGCCGGTTCATCATCCGGGACGGAGACTCCGTGGTGCGGCACTGGCTGCGGCAGGGGGCCTCCGGCTGGCGGCTGGACGTGGCCGACGAGTTGCCGGACGATTTCATTGCCGAAATTCGCAGCGCCATGGACCAGGAGAAGCCCGACAGCTTCCTGTTGGGCGAGGTGTGGGAGGACGGCAGCAACAAGATCGCCTACAGCCAGCGCAGGCGGTATCTGCTGGGCAGCGAGACCCACGGGCTGATGAACTATCCCTTCCGGACGGCGGCCCTGGACTGGCTGCGGGGCGGCGACGCCGCCTGCTTCCGGGGCACCATGGAGGTCATCCGGGAGCACTATCCCCGGCCCGCCTTCTACAGCGCCCTGAACATTCTGGGTACCCATGACACGCCCCGGATCCTGACCCTGCTGGGAGCGGAGGATGTGCCGGATACCAAGGACGGCCGGGCGGCATACCGCCTCTCCCCTGCCCAGCGGCAGAAGGGCCAGGCCCGGCTGCGGGTGGGCGAGATGCTGCTGTACTGCTTCCCCGGCTCCCCCACGGTGTACTACGGCGACGAGGCCGGGATGGAGGGCTTTGAGGACCCCCTGAACCGGGGGACCTATCCCTGGGGCCGGGAGGACCAGGAGCTGCTGGCCTTCTTCCGCCAGCTGGGGCAGCTGCGCCGGGAGCGCCTGTCCATGCAGGAGGGGAACCTGACCTATCTCCATGCCCGGGGCGGCGTTCTGGTGCTGCGGCGGCAGCTGGGGGACGAGATCACCGTGGCAGCCCTGAACGCAGGCGAGGACGCCGCAGAGGTAGCCATCCCCTGGCCCCGGGAGCTGGCCCGGGAGGCCCTGACCTTCCAGCAGTTCTATGCCCCCGGCGGGAAGCTGCGGCTGCGGCTGCCGCCGGTTTCGGGGATGATCCTGATATGACCCACGGGGTGGATGTTTCACGTGAAACATCCACCCTTTTTGCGTGTTGGTTTCGCTGTTTCACGTGAAACATTTTTCTCAAGTTTTTTCTCATTTTGCAGATTTTCTATTGAAACCGACTGAAAATGTGATATACTAAAATAAAGACCGACAGAAAGCGAGTGTGGACAAAGTGGCGAAAATCGTGGCGATCGTGAATCAAAAAGGCGGCGTTGGGAAGACCACCACCTGTGTCAACCTGGCTGCGGCCCTGAAATACCTGGGGAAGCGGGTGCTTTTGTGCGACTTTGACCCCCAGGCCAACGCCACCTCCGGCATGGGGGTGGACAAATCCGTGTCCAACGGCGTGTATGACGTGCTCATCAACGGCGTGGAGACCCGGAAGGCCATCGTCACCACCCCCTATGGCGACGTGCTGCCCAGCAGCAAGGCCCTGGCCGGGGGCGGCGTGGAGATGATCGAAATGGCGGACCGGCAGTTCCTGCTGCGCAGCGCCCTGGACGCCGTAAGGGACGACTATGACTATATCTTTGTGGACTGTCCCCCCTCCCTGGAGTTGCTGACCCTGAACGCCCTGTGCGCGGCGGATTCCCTGCTGGTGCCGCTGCAGGGGGAGTATTATGCCCTGGAGGGGCTCAGTGACCTGATGAACACCGTGCGCATCGTCCGGCGGAACATGAATCCCCGGCTCCAGATCGAGGGCGTGCTGCTGACCATGTTCGACGGGCGCACCAACCTGGCCATTCAGGTGGCCCAGGAGGTCAAGCGGTTCTTCCCCGGGAAGGTGTATGCCACGGTGATCCCCCGGAACATCCGCTTGTCCGAGGCACCCAGCCACGGAAAGCCCATCACGGCCTATGACCGGGGCTGCCGGGGCGCGGAGGCCTATCTGGCCCTGGCCAACGAATTTCTCAAGAAAAATACCTGATTCCGTGCGGAAAGGAGCGTTTCAGCAATGGCCAACAACCCAAAAGGGCTGGGCAAAGGCCTGGCCGCCCTGTTGGGAGACGACGTGATCGATTCCCAGGAGGAAAAGAGCAGTCTGTTTCTGCCGATTTCTCAGGTGGAAAGCTGCGCATCCCAACCCCGCAAGCAATTTGACCCGGAGTCCCTGGCGGACTTAGCCGACTCCATCCGGGAGCACGGCATCATCCAGCCGCTGACGGTGCGGAAGCTGCAGTCCGGCTATTACCAGATCATCGCCGGTGAGCGGCGCTGGCGGGCCGCCCGCATGGCGGGACTGACCCAGGTGCCGGCTATCGTCATCGAGGCCGACGATCGCAAAGCCATGGAGCTGGCCATGATCGAGAACCTCCAGCGGGAGGACCTGAACCCCATCGAGGAAGCCGAGGGCTATCAGGTGCTGATGAGCCAATACAACATGACCCAGGAGGAAACCGCCCAGCGGGTGGGCAAGTCCCGGTCCGCCGTGGCCAACGCCCTGCGTCTGCTGAACCTGTGTCCTCCAGTGCGGGCCATGGTGGAGGACGGACGGCTGACCAACGGCCACGCCCGGGCGCTGCTGCCCCTGTCCCCTGCCCTGCAGGAGACCACGGCGGCCACCATCCTGAAAAATGACCTGTCCGTCCGGCAGACAGAGCAACTGGTGAAGAAGCTCACCGCCGGGAAGAAGGAGAAGCCCTCCCCTGCCGGTCTGACCGTGGACTATGCCCAGGAGGCCGCCCGGGATCTGGGGAACACCCTGGGCCGGGGATGCCGCATTGTCTCCGGCAAGAAGAAAGGGCGCATTGAGTTGGAATATTACGGTGTGGACGACCTGAACGAGCTTTTGGAAGCCCTGCACACCATCAAAAAACCATGATGTTTCACGTGAAACACGGAAAGGTGCGATAAAAGCCATGCTTGATATCAAATTTGTCCGGGACAATCCGGAAGCTGTTAAAGAAAACATCCGCAAGAAGTTCCAGAACGCCAAGCTCCCCCTGGTGGACGAGGTCATTGCCCTGGACGCCGAAAAGCGGGCCGCCATGAACGAGGCCAACGACCTGCGTGCCCAGCGGAACCAGCTGTCCAAGCGGGTGGGTATGCTGATGGGCCAGGCCAAGAAGGACCCCAGTAAGCTGGCGGAGGCCGAGGAGGCCAAGGCCCAGGTGAAAGCCAACGCCGACCGGCTGGCCCAGCTGGAGGAGATGGAGGGGCATCTGACCCAGCAGATCACCAAGATCATGATGGTCATCCCCCAGATGATCGACCCCTCCGTGCCCATCGGCCCCGATGACTCCCACAATGTGGAGGTCCAACGCTTCGGCGAGGCCAAGCTGCCGGAGTTCGATATCCCCTATCACACGGAGATCATGGAGCGCTTCGACGGCATCGACATGGACGCCGCCGGGCGGGTGTCCGGCAACGGATTTTACTATCTGATGGGCGATATCGCCCGGCTCCACGAGGCCGTGCTGGCCTATGGCCGGGATTTCATGATCGACAAGGGCTTCACCTATTGCATTCCCCCGTTTATGATCCACGGCAACGTGGTGGAGGGCGTCATGAGCCAGACCGACATGGACGCCATGATGTATAAAATCGAGGGCGAGGACCTGTATCTGATTGGCACCAGCGAGCACTCCATGATCGGCAAGTTCATCGACCAGATCGTGCCCGCCGAGTCCCTACCCCAGACGCTGACCTCCTATTCCCCCTGCTTCCGGAAGGAGAAGGGCGCCCACGGCATTGAGGAGCGGGGCATCTATCGCATTCACCAGTTTGAAAAGCAGGAGATGATCGTGGTCTGCAAGCCCGAGGACTCCAAGAAGTGGTACGAACAGCTGTGGCGCTACAGTGTGGAGCTGTTCCGGTCCCTGGATATCCCGGTGCGGCAGCTGGAGTGCTGCTCCGGCGACCTGGCGGACCTGAAGTGCAAGTCCTGCGACATTGAGGCCTGGTCCCCCCGTCAGCAGAAGTACTTTGAGGTCTGCTCCTGCTCCAACCTCGGCGATGCCCAGGCCCGCCGCCTGCGCATCCGCTTTAAGGATGAGAACGGCAAGACCCAGTTGGCCCACACGCTGAACAACACCTGCGTGGCCCCGCCGCGTATGCTGATTGCCTTCCTCGAGAACCACCTGCAGGCCGCAGAATCGGCTGGATGATTTTAAGCGGCAACAAGAGCATTGCAAAAGATTATATGGAAGGTCTTAACATGCTTTCTAATATGAGACTTTGTTCAAATGTTCCGGCACAGTCAATAGTACAGACAGCACTTGGCGGACATCAGAGTGTCAATGGATATATAGTTCCGGGTGGAAGAATTTACGAGCAGAGAGAATATATTTACAAAGCACTTAATGACATTCCGGGAATCAGTGCAGTTAAACCCAAGGCAGCATTTTATATTTTTCCTAAGATTGATACAAAGAAGTTTAATATATATGATGATGAGAAATTTGCACTTGACCTTCTGCGTGAGAAGAAGATTCTCATAATTCATGGTGCTGGATTTAACTGGGGCGAGCCGGATCATTTCAGAGTTGTATATCTTCCTAGAATTGAAGTTCTTAAAGATGCAGTAGAGAAGATGGAAGACTTTTTAAAGACTTATAAGCAAAGATAATACAGATTTTAATATGCTGTAAGAATATATTTATTTTAATTGCAGTGTGTATATGCCATATGGGTGTATGCAC
>OGYK01002747.1_pt1 | contig 11050 bp, 10 predicted proteins | sample 1576501 | NCBI WGS metagenome assembly OGYK01 (sample SAMEA3541530, study PRJEB24748) | human gut metagenome | biome: human gut; feature: human-associated habitat; material: faeces | place: China | collected 2012
GTTTCTGGGCAAAGGGAATGGAGCAGGATAAGATCAATGCTTACATGACTCTGTACACAGCTCTTGTTACAGTATCTAAGGCAGCAGCTCCGATGATCCCGTTCATGACAGAAGAGATTTATCAGAACCTGGTTCGCAGCATTGATAAGGATGCTCCGGAAAGTATTCACCTTTGTGACTTCCCAGAAGTTCATGAAGAGCAGATTGACAAAGAACTTGAAAATAACATGGAACATGTTCTTGACCTTGTTGTTATGGGACGTGCATGCCGTAATGCATCCAACATCAAGAACCGTCAGCCGATCGGAAAGATGTTTGTGAAAGCAGACTTTGATCTTCCGGAATTCTATCAGGAGATCGTTGCAGACGAGCTGAATGTTAAAAATGTTAAATTTACAGATGATGTAAGAGACTTTACTTCTTATAGTTTTAAACCACAATTAAAGACAGTCGGACCGAAATATGGTAAGATGTTAGGTGGTATCAAAGCGGCGCTTAACGACATCGATGGAAATGCAGCAATGGATGAGCTCAACGCTACAGGTGCACTCAAACTGGATGTAAACGGACAGGAGATTGAACTCTTCAAGGAAGATCTTCTGATTGATACAGCACAGATTGAAGGATATGAATCTGTAAATGACAACGGAATCACAGTTGTTCTCGATACAAACCTGTCACCAGAGCTGCTGGAAGAGGGATTTGTACGTGAGATCATCAGCAAGATCCAGACAATGAGAAAAGAAGCTGATTTCGAAGTTATGGACAGAATCAAAGTTACATACGAGGGTAGTGAAAAGGCAGAAGCTGTCTTCGAAAAGAACAATACACTGATCGCAGGTGAGGTACTTGCGGATGAAGTTGTAAAAGCACAGCCGGCTGGTTACGTGAAAGAATGGAAGATCAACGGTGAAGCAGTTACAATGGGTGTTGAGAAAAAAGGAGAGTAATAAACATGTTCAGTAAAAGATTCGAGAAAAAGGCTTTTAAAGCGGCAGTAAAGGATAACGTTAAGACACTTTATAGAAAAACAATCGATGAAGCTACACCGCAGCAGCTATTCCAGGCAGTATCCTATGCAGTCAAAGATGTTATTATCGATGATTGGATTGAGACACAGAAAAGATATGATGAGACAGACGCCAAGACAGTATACTATATGTCAATGGAGTTCCTTATGGGACGTGCACTTGGCAACAACCTCATCAATATGACAGCATATAAAGAAGTAAAAGAAGCACTGGAAGAGATGAATATTGATCTGAACGTGATTGAAGACCAGGAGCCGGATGCGGCTCTTGGAAATGGTGGTCTTGGACGTCTTGCAGCATGTTTCCTTGATTCTCTTGCAACATTGAACTATCCTGCATATGGATGTGGAATCCGTTACCGTTATGGAATGTTCAAACAGAAAATCAAAGATGGATATCAGGTGGAGGTTCCGGACAACTGGCTGAAAGAAGGAAATCCATTTGAAATTCGCCGTGAAGAATACGCAAAAGAAGTACGCTTTGGCGGAAATATCCGTTTCGAGAAAGATCCTGTAACAGGAAAAGATAAATTTATCCAGGAAAATTATGAGTCTGTTATGGCTGTTCCGTATGATATGCCGATCGTTGGATATGGTAACCATGTAGTAAATACACTGCGTGTATGGGATGCAAAACCGATCACAGATTTCAAGCTGGACGAGTTTGACAGAGGAAATTATCACAAAGCAGTAGAGCAGGAAAACCTTGCAAAACTGATCGTTGATGTTCTCTATCCGAACGATAACCATTACTCAGGAAAAGAGCTTCGTCTGAAACAGCAGTATTTCTTTATTTCTGCAAGTCTTCAGGCTCTGATCGAGAAGTATAAGAAAAAACATGGTGATATCAGAAAACTGCATGAGAAGGTTGTTATCCAGATGAACGATACTCACCCGACAGTTGCAGTTCCAGAATTAATGCGTCTCCTCATCGACGTAGAAGGATTAAGCTGGGAGGATGCATGGGAAGTTACAAGCAAGACTTGTGCTTACACAAACCATACAATCATGGCAGAGGCACTTGAGAAATGGCCAATCGACTTGTTCTCAAAATTACTTCCACGTATTTACCAGATTGTACAGGAGATTGATCGTCGTTTCCTGATCAAGGTTCGTGAGATGTATCCGGGAAATGAAGAGAAAGTCCGCAAAATGGCAATCCTTATGAACGGACAGGTTCGTATGGCGAACATGGCAATCGTTGCAGGATTCTCTGTAAACGGTGTTGCACAGCTTCATACAGAGATTCTTAAGAATCAGGAACTGAAAGATTTCTATCAGATGATGCCTGAGAAATTCAACAATAAGACAAACGGAATCACACAGAGACGTTTCCTCGCACATGGAAACCCACTTCTTGCTGATTGGATCACAGATAAGATCGGTGATGGATGGATCACAGATCTGTCTCAGATTGCAAAGCTGAAACCACTTGTTGAAGACGAAGACGCAAGACGTGAATTTATGGAAATTAAATACCAGAATAAAGTTCGCCTTGCGAAATATATCAAAGAGCATAACGGAATCGATGTAGATCCTCGCTCTATCTTTGATATTCAGGTAAAACGTCTGCATGAGTACAAACGTCAGCTGTTAAATATCCTGCATATCATGTATCTGTACAATCAGATCAAAGAGCATCCGGAGATGTCCTTCTACCCAAGAACATTTATCTTCGGAGCAAAGGCAGCAGCAGGATACCTTCGTGCGAAAGAGACAATCAAACTGATCAACTCCGTAGCAGATGTTGTAAATAACGACAGAAGCATCAACGGAAAGCTGAAAGTTGTATTTATCGAAGACTACAGAGTATCCAATGCAGAGATTCTTTTCGCAGCAGCAGATGTCAGCGAACAGATCTCAACAGCTTCCAAAGAGGCATCCGGTACAGGTAACATGAAGTTCATGTTGAACGGTGCACCGACACTCGGAACAATGGACGGAGCAAATGTAGAGATCGTTCATGAAGTTGGAGAAGAGAATGCATTTATCTTCGGTCTGAGTTCACAGGAAGTAATCAATTATGAGAACAATGGCGGTTACAACCCAACAGATGTTTACTTTAATGATTGGGAGATCAAACGTGTCGTAGATCAGCTGATGGATGGAACATATTCTAACGGTGATCACAACATGTATATCAACCTGTATAACTCACTGCTGAATACACAGTGTACAGACAAAGCAGATACTTACTTCATTCTGAAAGACTTCCGTTCTTATGCAGATGCACAGAAGAGAGTAGAAGAAGCTTACAGAGATCAGCAGAGATGGTCTAAGATGGCAATGATGAACACAGCATGCAGCGGTAAGTTCACATCTGACAGAACAATCGAGGAGTATGTGCGTGATATCTGGCATCTGGAGAAGGTTGAAGTTCCATCAGGACAGGACCTTTTCGAATAAGCAATTGCACCGGAGAATGAACCAGATAAGTTCTAAAATAGGACAGCCTTCCATACAATAGAGTATGGAGGGCTGTTTTTATGCGTGATACAATTAGAAATAAAATAAAGTCATTTTTTGCATTTCTTATCATACTGTTTTTACTTCCTTACATCATTTCTGTTTTTATAAACGGAAAGAATGCGGTGCAGGGAGCTGACAGCGATAATGCATCTGTGTATCTCGCAGGAATACTCGCAGGAGAAACAGATGGAGGATATGAAATAGAAGCATTGAAGGCACAGGCGGTTGTTCTACGTACAGAATTGTACAGAACAGAGAAAGAAAAGCAGACTCTTTTGGATAAATGTCTGACGCAGACTCAGATGAAGAAAAAGTGGGGGACAAAATACGAAGAGAATTTGGAAAAATGTCAACAGGCAGCACAGGAAACAAAAGGAATTGTACTGTGGTATCATGAGACCTTTGCATGGGCACCGTTTCATCAATCCAGTAATGGAAAGACCAGAGATGTGCAGGAGGTACTTGGGAATGCAGATTATCCGTATATCACAGCAAAAGAATGTCCGCTTGACAAGGCGGCAGAAGATGAAATTCAGGTACATTTGATAGAATATAAAGAGATACAAAAGAGATGTAGAGAATTCCTTGTGGCAGAGGAAAAGAAAAAAGCAGAAAATGGGTATGGATACGAAGATTTTGAAATTCAGGAATGGGATTCTTCCGGTTATGTCAGAAAAATGAGGATTGGAGAGACGATATGTACAGGAGATCAGTTCCGTGATGCACTGAAACTTCCTTCGAGTTCATTTTCTTTTTATGAAAGTCCACACGGGTTGAAGATTGCAACTGTTGGAAAGGGGCACGGATTCGGAATGAGTCAGTGGACTGCACAGGAAATGGCAAAGGATGGGAAAAATTATGAAGAGATCCTGCAATATTTTTATGAAGGAACAGAACTACACCACATAGATGAATAAGAACAATCATTTCAGGCAATGCTATAGCCAGAGGTGATGATTATGAATAAAAATGAAAGACCGGCCTTTTTGAAAGGAAAGGGAGCTGCAGTTGGCGCAGTACTTTGTTTTGTTGCGGTAATTACAATGGTTGGAAGCTACACATACAATCATTACAAAAAAGACATGGAGCAGCAGATAAAAGATGCGCAAACAACAGCAGAACAGCTTACAGAAGATGATAGTACACCGGCGAATACAGATGATATTCTTCCTATAGACACAGATTCAGAAGAGGATAATGCAGAAAACCAGGAATCCCAAAAGGATGTTCAGCAAGAGAATGAAAACAGTATGGAGAATGGAAATACATCCACAGAGGAAATTCAAAGCACGGCATCTTCGAATACACAGAATGTGTGGTTTACTCAGGAAAGCACACTTGCCTGGCCGGCAAGCGGAGCAACACTTTTGAGTTTTAGTATGGATCATACAGTATATTTTCCAACATTGGAGCAGTATAAATATAATCCTGCACTGATTATTGGTGGAACGCAGGGAGAAGTGATCCACGCAGCGGCAGCAGGAGTTGTAGAGAGTATTGAACAGACTGCCCAGACAGGAACTACTGTGACACTTGATATGGGAAATGGGTATACTGCGGTTTATGGCCAGCTGGATGAAGTGGCGGCAGCAGTTGGAGATTATATTGCAGCCGGAGAGGAAGTGGGAACACTGAATTCACCGACGAAATATTATAGTGTCGAAGGACCAAATTTATATTTTGAAATTATGAAAGACGGGGCGCCGGTTGACCCCATGAATTTTATGGAGTAAAGTTATATTTGTTTGGATAAAATGATGGATTCAAAAGTTTGATTACGGGTTCAGGATCAATACTATATTGTATTGGATACAGGAAAAGTTTTCTTGGTAATATAGTATTGATCCTGGATAAGGGATTCATGATATAATAAATAACATGCATCGAAAGAGTAATGCGGGAGATAGCAGAGGTGATGAGTTTTTGAATTATACATATATGCTAAAATGTAGTGACGGAACGTTATACACGGGCTGGACAAATGATCTGGAAAAACGTGTGGAGGCGCACAATTCCGGGAAAGGCGCGAAATATACGAAGGCACGGCGGCCTGTTGAATTGGCTTATTATGAGGAATTTGAGACAAAAGAACAGGCAATGAAACGGGAATATGCAATTAAGCAGTTAGGGAGAAAAGAGAAACAGAAACTCATTGCCGGCAAAAAAGTTAAATTATCAGATGAAAGAAAAGAGAAAGAAGATTAAAAAACTGCCCATCGGGAATGGAACATTTCCTTCCTGATAGGCAGTTTTATCATAGCAGAAGCGATCGCTTCTGCTGATAAGGTTTGTTTAAATTAGCCGAAGTATCTCTTAAGCAGTCCTTCGAAAGCTTTTCCGTGTCTAGCTTCGTCGCGAGCCATCTCGTGTACTGTGTCGTGGATTGCATCCAGGTTAGCAGCTTTAGCTCTCTTTGCAAGATCGAATTTACCTTCTGTAGCACCGTGCTCAGCATCAACTCTCATCTCAAGGTTTTTCTTTGTGCTGTCTGTTACAACTTCACCAAGAAGTTCAGCGAATTTTGCAGCATGCTCTGCTTCTTCGTAAGCAGCTTTTTCCCAGTAAAGTCCGATTTCCGGATATCCTTCTCTGTGAGCAACTCTTGCCATTGCAAGGTACATTCCTACTTCAGAGCACTCTCCTGCGAAGTTTGCACGAAGATCTGCAAGAATATCTTCGCTGACACCCTGCGCAACACCTACAACGTGCTCAGCAGCCCATACTTTGTCTCCTTCCTGCTCTTTAAACTTGGAAGCTGGTGCGTGACAGACTGGACATTCAGCCGGTGCAGCATCTCCTTCGTGAACATAACCACATACTGTACATACAAATTTTTTCATAATGATAATCTCCTTTTTCTTATTAATTTTTTTATAACTTAAGACTTCCTAATGCAGTCACTGCATTCCCCATAAAACAAAGTGGAACTTGAAGTGATGATTCCATCGAAATTCTCCCCGGCCAGCCGGTTCACTTCTTCAATACTCTTCATATCCAGTTCCAGATCCAGTAACCGTCCACAGCTTGTACAGAGAAAATGATTGTGCGGAATAACATTTCCGTCAAATCGATCTCCGCCGTCAGGTGTTGGGATCTTGATCGCTTCGCCGATATCTGTCAGCAGATTCAAATTCCGGTAAACAGTACCAAGACTGATATTAGGAAAATCCTCTTTGACATGCAGATAAACAGTGTCGGCAGTGGGATGCTCTTTTGTCGAAGCAAGATAATGCTTGATAGCTTCTCGTTGTCGGCTATATTTAATTGCAGCCATAGATTCACCTCTTTCTAAAATTGAATCAATAACGATAACGATTACTGTAATTAGAATATAACTTATATTTTTAAAATTGTCAAGAGAAAAAAATAAGTTTTTTTATTTCTCCTGACAAAATATTACAAAATAATTAACAAAAAGGACGTTAAGATTAATAAAAAAGGGGAATAATTACAAATGGTGGAGGGCGATAATTATGAAAAAACTATTAAAACGGTTGACACATCTATGGTTGATTGATAAAATTACGGCGTAACAAAAATTAACAATTATGTAACAATTAAAACTTCCCACAAAAGATAAGGCTGGAAATAAAGGAGGTTTTATATGAGTAACATGCGGATGAAGCATAAGCTTATCATGTCAATGATGGCAGGGATGATCATAATTCCGGGGAGTGTAGTCAGAACACAGGCGGCAGAAACTGATGACAGTGAGAAGAGTCTGGTTCCGGTTACAGGAATTGAAAACATTTTGGAAGCATCATATCAGACAGAAATAAAGAACAATATCAATCTGTATCTGGTGCCGACAGAAGAGGGAGAGTATTTGAATATAGCGTTTTCTAATACGGGGGATTATACCTATATTAGAAGCGAAGCAGATGAAAACAGTGAATGGGTTGGAAAATTATATTCTGATTCAGCGGCAGTTGTGTTGGAATATTTGGATGGATGGACAAAGATCCGGTCGGGAAATGCAGAGGGGTATGTTCCGACGGAAACATTGTTCACAGGGGAAGAAGCCCGTTCGAGGTCAGATGAGTATACAAATGAGAATGTAACAGTCACAGCAGATTGTCTGAATGTCAGAGAAGGACATGGGACAGATACTACCGTATTAACCCAGATCGGTCAGGGAGAAGAATATCTTGTGACAGCAGATCCTGTAGATGGCTGGTATCCGATACAGGTCGGTGAAGTTAATGGCTGGGTGTGCGGTGATTATGTTACAGAGGAAAGTTCTTATTCTTACGGGGAGACGAAAGAGGAAGAACAAAAACGAATGGAAGCAGAAGAAGCTGCGGTTGCGGAGGCGGAAGCAGAAGCCCAGGCTGCAGAAGCAGCGGCTCAGTCAGTTGCGTCAGGGCAGGAAGTTATTGATTATGCCTGTCAGTTTATTGGGAATCCATATGTGTGGGGCGGTACAAGTTTAACAGATGGAGCAGATTGTTCGGGATTTGTCCAGTCTGTGTATGCACATTTTGGTATAAGTCTTCCACGAACTTCTTATGAACAGCGAAGTGCGGGATATGAAGTGAGTTATGAAGACGCACAGCCGGGGGATCTTATCTTATATGAAGGACATGTTGGTTTATATATAGGAAATGATCAGATCGTAAATGCAATGAATGAAGCTCAGGGAATTGGTATCAGCAGTGCAACGTATACAAATATCGTGGCTGTCAGACGGATTTATTAAAGAATAATAGAAAGAAAACAATGCATTGTCCAGAATATGTATGGGAAATGAAAGATTTGACTGTAAATTCTAAAATCGGTATTTCCCAGGAAAAATATACGGATAGTCAAAATGCACAAAATATGACAAGAATATTCAAAATAGCAAAAAAATAAAAAAAAGCAGTTTTCAACTTATCAACATTGAAAAATCGAAAAAATGAGGAAAAATAAAAGATTCCCTGAAAGTTATCCACATTATCAACAAAGAAAGATGTGAATAGTGTGGATAACTTTTGGAAATAAAAAGAACATTCGTTTTGGTTATTGTTATGAAAATGACGATTTGTCGAAAAAAAAAAGAAAACTGATTGACTTTTGAGTAGTGTGATAAACGGAAAAAGTTGTGTGAAAATTTCAGAAAATTTCATGGAATGATAATGAAAATAAGGTTGCTAAATCATAGATCAGGGATTATAATAAAAATTACTGTTCAAGGGTGACAGAAATTAATTGAAAATAGAAATATGTAAGGAGGAAACAGTGATGGCAATTTCTAAAAGCACAACAATTGGCGAACTTCTGGTAACATTTCCAGAGTCAGCTCCGATTTTGATGGAGATTGGTATGCATTGTCTTGGATGCCCGTCATCTCAGATGGAGTCTCTTGAGGAAGCAGCTATGGTTCATGGAATTGATGCAGATCTGCTTGTAGAGAAGATCAATGCAGCAATGGCAGCCGCTGGTAAATAATAAAGAGAAAAGATATACAAGAAGCTGTTGTGCTCTCAAAAAAGAGAGTATGGCAGCTTTTTTATATATTAGGAAAGTGCTTTCCTAATATATAAAAAACGCTCCGCTAAGGATGCGCACTGCGGCGTACAATGTAGATGTCGCAAGCGGTCTACGTTTCCACTTCGGTCCTTGCTAAACAAGCGCCACTGGCGCTTAGCAACGCCGCAGGCGCAAGAATGTGCAAGGCACATTCTTTGTTCGTATCGTTAAAAGTTTTTGTGGATAACAAGTGAAAAAGACGGCCTGAAGTGTGGGAAAAGTTATTCCCATAATTCCAGACCGTCTTTTTTATTCGTTGTTTAAATTGTGGATAACTTCTGAATTGCGTCTGCGGAAACAATGATTTTGCAATGCTCCTCCAGAAATGCAAGAACAGAAGAATCTCCCTTCTCAGGGGAACTGTACTCCGAAAGCATATTACATACTTTATTAAATTCCTGATCTGCGCCATCAGCAGGTGCCAGCGCAAGGATAAAGGTATTATTATTCTCCTCGTCCTTATATAATGTATTTGCACCTGTATAGAACGGAGCAAGCAGGCGGGAAGCCTCAATTACGGAATCTAATGTGTCGAAGGAGAACAGGCGGACCGGAAATGTCGGTACTGTTTCTTTAGGTTCCGGATCTTTTGCTTCGGAAGCCACTTCCTTCACTTTGTTAAGCAGATCAAAGAATTCATCTGCGCCCTGAAGCTTTTCAAGAACATTGCTGTTCAGTGTATCAGAATCTCCGGCAGGTGTAAACTTGGAAAAACGTGTATCAAGTTCTTCCGGATCCTCCACCTTTGTTATGATCAGGGTGATAGAGTCTGAAGAAGAAGGAATTGCTTCTATCATCAGAGGAAGGTCATCTGTCTCGAATCCAAAGTCGAAAGATGCCTGCTGCATCATATCTCGAAATAGTGATTTTGCTTTCTCGGTACCATAAGCCAGTTCGCTGATCTTGAGATTGCGGGCTGCAAGATCGGCATGTGTCAAAGTACAACGAATCTGATTGTCATTGATTTTTTCAATTTTCATATGATCACATCCTTATGTCTTATGATATTAAGATAATCTGTGGATTAAGAACTGTTCATTATGTTCATAACTAGATATATCTTTTCATCGTTTAGTATAAACAAAAAAAGAAAAGATGTAAAGGAAAACGAAAATTGTTTATAACTATTTTAGGTTATCAACAAATCCCACCCACTTATCAACAATAAACACATTGAAATTCCGAAAGGCTGCTCATATAATGGCACTTACAGAAGACACACCATTTGATAAAACGGAATGTTAAGAAAGGAGGCACTGAAAGCATTTCTGATTTTCAAAAAAATTCAATTCCCTGAAATCAAGGGAAAATTCACAATAATTATGAGAAGGAGACCCTCCGAAGATCAGGGTTGTCTTCTTGTCCGTCACTTGTTCTACAGTATGTCACAGATACCTTTTATGGTCGGAGATGGCGGACAACGTTTTATCAGGATCCCAGGAGAGAAGGAGTACATACGATATGAGAACGGAAGATGGATATAAGGAATTATATGCGGAACTAAGAGGTTATGAAGAAAAAGGAGTGGACATAGTTATGGATGGATATCCGATGAGTCCATTGCAGATTGTGACAGCATATATGGCCAAAGAAGAAGGTACTTATATGAGAGATTATGTGATTGATCCGGAAGGAAGGATAGAATCATTGGTTTTTACAGATGTGAATCATAACAGACAGGCAGAGATTACCCCTTGAACTGCCGGACAGAAGTATATTTGTAAGCTGTTATAATTGATAGAAGATGGACAGACATTTAAGGTGTAACAACTTTTTGATATGTACAACTGTTGTAGATGCAATTTGTTAATGACGCAAGATGAAAATATGATATAATGAATTCCAGAATCATTATTTTATCCAGAGATGTGGAGATATTAGAAATACACACAGCAGAGCGTAAGGAACTGTTTGTGTAAGAAAGCGCCAGAGATATAAAAATTGCAATCAGGAGGGTTGGCATGGACAAAAGAAAAGGCAGTACCCATGCGCGAAGCAGGGGAAGAGTAGAAGGACAATCTGGACATCCGGGGAGTTCCC
>OGYK01002770.1_pt1 | contig 10990 bp, 8 predicted proteins | sample 1576501 | NCBI WGS metagenome assembly OGYK01 (sample SAMEA3541530, study PRJEB24748) | human gut metagenome | biome: human gut; feature: human-associated habitat; material: faeces | place: China | collected 2012
CGAGTGCATCGATGGCGATCCAGTTGAGGTCGCCCGCGATAAGGCCGTCCGAGAAGACATCCTCCGCCTCGCCGACGACGACGCGGTTATGTGCCATGTCGAGGTCCACGACGTAGAGCGGTTCCGGATGCGCGATGCCGAGACCCTTGCGCTGGCCAATCGTGTAGAGCGGCACGCCCTCGTGATGGCCGAGCACATGGCCCTCTGTGTCAACGATATCGCCTGGATGCAGGCAGGCGGGATTCTTCGCGCGCAGGTAAGCCTTGTAGTCATCGTGCGGCACGAAGCAGATCTCCTGACTGTCCGGCTTGTGGGCGACGGGCAGCTTGTAGCGCTCCGCCATCTCGCGCGTCTCCACCTTCGTGTAGTCGCCGAGCGGCATCAGGAAGTGCGCGAGCGACTGCTGGTTGAGGTGGTAGAGCGCATACGACTGGTCCTTGTGGGTGTCGATGCCCTTCTTGAGCACATAGCGGCCCGACTCGTCCTGCGCGATGCGCGCATAGTGCCCCGTCGCGACGTAATCCGCGCCGAGTTCCATGGCCTTCTGCAGGAGCCCCTCAAACTTGACGTAGCGGTTGCAGGCGATGCAGGGATTCGGCGTCCAGCCCTTCGCGTAGTCCGCGAGGAAATAGTCGATGACTTTTTCCTGGAACATCTCCTTGAAGTTCATGGTGTAATGCGGGATGCCGATGATCTCCGCCACGCGGCGCGCATCGTCGACACTGCTGAGGCTGCAGCAGCCGCGGTCGTTCTCGTCAAAATCACGGCTCTCCTCCGACAGGCGCATCGTCACACCGATGGCCTCATAGCCCTGCTCCTTGAGCAGCGCCGCCGTAAGCGAGCTGTCCACGCCGCCGCTCATCGCGACGACTACTTTCTTTTTTGTCATTCCGTTATCGTATCCTTTCTTGTTTCACGTATCTATATATCGGCCAGGCCGATTTCCGTTGATTTCATTCTATGAAAAAGACAGCCCGATGACTGCCCGTATCTCTTAGTATACCATATCCGCGGGAAAAGCCCAAACAATTGGACGCGGGACGGGGGTTCTGCTAGACTAAAAGAGCGAGGTCCGAGAAGCTGGACACATGGCCGGTGGTCACCCAGGTCTGAGGGTTCATGATGATGGCTGCATCCAGACTGCCGGATATTCACTCGGTACTGTCAGCAATGGGCGGGGGAACATGTTTCGGCTTCGTCGCTCCGCTAAAATGGCCCCCATGGCAGAGAAACGAGCCAAGGTCCCTCGCCGCCTGCCGCGTCGTTCTCACATCCACCTCTCTCGCCAAAGTTCCGCGGGGGCCAGCCCTGCGGGCGGTCGCTCCGCTCCTGCAGGCGAAACACATTCCCCCGCCCTGAGTCCATGCGTCGCACGCCCCGAGCTTCAAAGCGCTCGTTTTGCAAACGTAACTAGGCAGGGAGGGGGCCTTTCCGCTTGCAGGAACGGCGTGATTGCCCGCAGGGATGGGCCGTACTGCATGCTTCACTGGGCCACGGATGAGAAAACGCCGTGGCAGGCGGCGAATGATCTTCAGGGACGCGAACAAAGCATGCGGCCCATTTAACAGAGTGACGAAACCGGAAGGGCCCCTCCCTGCCCTTTCGCTCTGTGTCTCGTTTGTCTATTGTATCTAGTTTTTTCGAAAGGAGCCCTCTCCATGCATGTCGTTGGCGTCATCGCCGAATACAATCCGTTTCATCAGGGCCACGCCTACCAGCTCCGCGCCATCCGCCAAGCCATCCGCGAGCGCTTTCATGACGATGTGGCCATCGTCGCGGTGATGAGTGGCAGCTGCACGCAGCGCGGGGAGGCGGCCGTTCTCGACAAGTGGCGGCGCGCGGATCTTGCGGTGCGCGGCGGCTGCCAGCTCGCCGTTCTGGGGCTGTCGGAGCTCTTTCATGCGGTCGGCATGCGCTCGCTTACGGGCTCGGCATTTTCACGCAGTCTTGGAAAAAATCCGCTGATGCTTGCGGCATTCCTTGTGGGGATTCTGATGCAGGTTGCGGTGACGGAGATTCCTTTTTTGATGAAACTCCTTCACACGGTGCGGCTGCACCCGGCAGAGTGGCTGGCGCTTCTCCTGTTATCCGCCACGCCGCTGTTAGTGCATGAACTTCTAGCATTTCTTTTTCGGAAACGGCATTGATATAGCGAAAATGCAGTTTACAGATAGGTATTTTTGAAGCCCCGGCAAATTCCGTTACTGGGCACGTATGCGCGAACAGTAACACGCGGCAGGAGATTGAGCAGATTTCGAAAACAGGCTTGTTCTTTTGGACAAAAAAACTTATAATAAAAGGGAGTCCAAGCTGATTTTGTCAGAAAAGTATAAAAAGTTGCTGTCCGCAGACTGGCATTATTGAAGCCTGAGGTGCCGCATGAAATTAGAATGGCAGCAATCATAGATACATAGGAAGATGAGGGAAGAGATGAGGGAGAAACAGACGAGAGAGGACGCCTCCGGCGTTCGAAAGAAGCCGGCAGCTTCATCCGCACGATCTTCGGGCAGGCGGGGCACCGCAAAGAAAAGCGGGAAAATTGATGTCGGCAAGCAAAAGAAAGCGGGCAAAAATAACAGCCGGAGCGGTGGGCAGATCGTGTTCCATGCGATGGCAAGGATCTTTGGAACCATGTTCAAGACGCTTCTGGTGTGTCTGGTACTGCTGGTGATTGGCGGTGCCGGATTTGGCGCATATAAGCTGATTCCGCTCTATGAGGACTATAAAAGCCAGATAGAGGGAGTGGTGGAAAACAGTACGCTGGATACGTTCCGTTTGCAGGAGGCAAGTTATATTTATGATTCCAACGGTAATGTGCTGGCGAAGCTGACGGGAGACGAGGATTCCAGTTATTTGACGTATGACCAGATACCGCAGAATGCAGTCAACGCATTTGTGGCGATCGAGGATCGGACGTTCTGGGAAAATCCAGGCATTGATATAAAAGGTATTTTCCGTGTCGCAATCAATTACTTTTTGACTGAGGGAGCAGAAAAGCACGGCGCGAGTACGATCACCCAGCAGTTAGCGAGAAACCGTTTTCTGACCCGCGAGGTGTCGATGGAGCGGAAGATCAAGGAGATGCTGATTTCCTTAGATCTGACGAAGAAATACACCAAAGAGCAGATTATGGAGTTCTATATCAATGATATCAGCTTCGCGAACACGTACTACGGGCTTCAGGCGGCTGCAAGAGGTTATTTTGGCAAGGATGCGGATGAACTGTCCTTGAGCCAGACGGCATATTTGTGTGCGATTCCGAACTCGCCGACGTATTACAACCCGTACCGTCATCCGGAAAATGCGCTGACACGCCGCGATAAGATTCTGGAAGATATGCTGAGTATGGGATTTATTACGGAGAAAGCGTGCAAAGAGGCAAAGGCGGAGGAGATCACGGTCAACCGTCAGAGAGTGCCGCTGCACAACTATGAGACGACGTATGCGATCGACTGTGCGATTCGCTATCTGATGCGCCGTGACGGTTTTGAATTCCAGTATGGATTCCGCAGCGACGAGGCTTACAAAGAGTACAATGCCAATTACAACGAGGTGTACAACCAGGAGCGCGATGCGCTCTATACGGGCGGCTATAACCTTTATACCTCGTTGGATCCGGACAAGCAGACGATCCTGCAGGATGCATTAGATGGAGTTCTGTCCTTTGATGGCAATACATCCGAAAACGGCGTTTACAAGCTGCAAGGCGCGTCCACCGTTATTGACAACAAGACGAACCGCGTCGTGGCGATTGTGGGTGGACGCAGTCAGGAGACGGATACCTACACATTAAACCGTGCGTTCCAGAGCCCGAGACAGCCGGGAAGTTCTATCAAACCGTTGATTGTGTATACACCGGCACTGGAAAATGGTTACACATCGGAAACAAGGATTCCGAATATCGATATTGACGCGGCGAAGCAGAAGGGCGTGGATGTGAAGTCCCTTTCCGGCGAGAGGCTGGAGCTTCGAAATGCGGTCGAGCGAAGTAAAAATGGTGTGGCATGGTATATCTATGATGATATCACACCGGATGTCGGCATGGCATATTTAACCCAGATGCGCTTCGCGAGTGTGCAAGCGGCGGACTATTATCCGGCGACCTCCCTGGGCGGCTTTACCACCGGTATGACGACCGAGGAGATGGCGGGCGCTTATGCGGCGCTGTCAGACCGGGGACAGTACCGCGAACCGACCTGTATTATCAAGATGATCAATAACCAGGGCGAAGATATTTTTGAAGATTATGAATCGGTTCAGGTTTACCAGGAGAGCAGCGCCGTGCTGATGACCGATATTTTAAAGGGAGTTGTCACAAAAGGTACGGCGGCGTCGATGGGGTGGAGCGGCAATATAGAGGCGGCCGGAAAGACCGGTACGACCAACGGCAGCCGTGACGGCTGGTTCTGCGGCATGACGCCATATTATACGATGACGGTCTGGGTTGGCTACGACCAGCAGAAGACACTTTCCAGCCTGTACGGCGGCACGTATCCGGCGAAGATCTGGAAAAATGCGATGGAAAAGATGGTAGAGGGGCTTCCGGCGGCGTCCTTTGATACCCCGGAGACGGACAATGGACGCGGAGAAGGAACCTATCTGGCAGGTCATCCGGATGCATTTGAAATCACAACCAGCGGATATACCGCGGCGAATTTCAGAAGGGATCATTTGCTCTCGGATGAGGCGGCGAAGCTTCTGGAGTCTGCAAAGAGCGGCGATTCCGGCCGCAGCAGCAAGGAGTTAAAAGAAGACGCCAGCGCCAAGATCGAGCAGATCAAGAGCGAATCCATCAAAGAGCGGATGCAGCGGATCCACAAGACGGGTACGGCAGGAAAACGGTATTCAGCCCCGGCGGTGGTGCCGGAAACACCTGCCGAGACAGTTGAAGATCCGGCAGAATCTAGCACGACGATCGTGCCGGCAGGACCGGGCAGCGACATCGGACCAGGACACGGTCCGGCGCAGGAACCGGCAGTGGGTCCGGCGGCGGAGATTGGGCAGTAAAGAATTGAAAATGAGAAGAGTCATTTGATGCAGAGACATTAAATGGCTCTTCTTTGTTTTGTAGAAAAGAATTGTTCTATGAAATCTGTTCAAGATTTATGTGGAATCAATGGCGGAAGAATATTTGAATGAGAATAAAATTGACCGATTGTTTATGCAATAAGGGAAATATGGGGGAAAATGGATTGGAAATGTACAATACAATGAAATAAAACATGATAAAAGATCAATACGATTTAAAGTTCGTCAAATAAAATCAGAAAACGACTTGAAAATGAAAAAATAAAGTGCTAATATATCAGTAAGATATCTGAGATATATTAAAGAAAACAAAGTGCATGTACTAATAAAAGATTAAAAAAGAAAGGAAGGAAAAAGAGTATGGGCGACAAAATCAGATTTGGTATTATCGGCGGCGGTATGGCAGGTCCGTTAAATGCAGGAGCACTTCGGGATATCCCGGAAGCAGAGGTTGTTTCATTCTGTGACGTGAAAGAGGATGTGGCAAAGGAATTCAGCAAAGAGTACAATATTCCGTCTTATTACACGGATTATAAAGAGATGCTGAAACGAGATGATATCGATGCTGTCTGTGTAGTAACACCTCCATTCCTGCATGAGCAGATGGTTGTGGACTGTGCGAAGGCTGGCAAACACGTAATGTGTGAGAAACCAATTTCTGTCGATTGTAATGCAGCTGACAGGATGATTGCAGCATGTAAAGAAGCGGGCGTTAAATTTGGTGTTATCTTTATGTACCGTTTCATGGATCAGGCTCAGCTGATCAAGAAAGCGCTGGATGAAGGCAAGCTTGGTAAACTTCTTTCGGTTGATTGTTCTGGAAAATGCTTCCGAAGCGATGAATACTATGCTTCCGGTGCATGGAGAGGTACATGGAAAGGTGAGGGCGGCGGTTCCCTGATTAGCCAGACCGTTCATTTTATTGACTTAATGCTTTATTTAGTCGGCGATGTAGAGAGACTGACTGGTAATTATATGACAACCCTGCATCCGGATATTGAAGTAGATGACGTAGCCAACGCAATATTCAAATTTAAGAATGGGGCGTTGGGAAGCCTGGTAAGTAGTAGTGCAGTCCGTCCGGGTTATCCGCGTCACATCGAAATCCATGGTGAAAAAGGTACGATCAAGATTGTGGAAGAAGAGATCGTAGAATGGAAAGTAGAAGGCATGAACGAGGATGATTACCTGACCAAGGTAAAAGTTGACTCTGGTGATACAGCAACGGGTGCTGGCTATGTGGCAACCGAAAATCACAGAAGACAGCTTACTGATTTCATCCATGCGATCAAAGAAGATCGTGAGCCGATGGTAGACGGCGTAGAGGGAAGAAGAACACTTGAATTTATCCGTGCGATTTATCAGTCGAGCGACCTTGGTAAAGAAGTGCATTTCCCGATCCAGGAAGATGAAAAATACGGAAAGAAGACAGCTTGGTAATAAGGAGGTATAGATTATGGAAAAGAAGATGTATACAGAGACGTTGGAAAAGGTTCGCAATGATTATGCGGTTCGCAATATTGATAAATTAGAGGCAGCGATCAAAGCCGGTGATATGGAAAAAGCGCTGGAGCTGCACAAATTAAATGTAGAGAAAAAGACAGGATTTCACCATTTCGCAGTCCGCTGGGTAAATCAGACATTACGCAATTTCAAGAAATGGGCACCGGATGAGGCGATCTTTGAATGTATGGAAGACTATGCATTATGGTGCTATCCGCCATGTCTGCAGGACTGGATGGAGAAATATAAAGCGGGTCAGGCTACATATAAAGATTTCCCAATGGAAGATTTCCTGGAGAACCGTGCAGTATTATGGTCTGCTCTTCATGATAACGGCGATCAGATTTGGGAAGAGGATGAGGAGAAGATTACCTTTACACTTCCGCGTTGTAACAGCGGCGGCTGGCTGGTAACCGAATGTCAAGACAAGGTACAGACTTTAGATAAACCGGATCCAAGAGCTTATAATAAGGAAGGATTCCAGTGCTACTGCCTGAACTGTACAACCATGTGGGAGTTTGGTTGGTACAAATGGTTTGGATGGCCATTATTCATCATGGATGTGCCGACTATCGGCAGCGACGGTAAGTGTGTGATGGTTATGTACAAAGATCCGAAAGATATCCCGGATTCTTATTATGAGAAACGCGGCTTGGAGAGAAAGATCTAATGAAAAACCGGCGGCAGTTTCACAGGCTGCCGCCTTTGTAAAAACTATCCAGGAAAGGGGGATACGTTATGAAAGAAAAGGGGAACCCACTTCTCCAGATAATTCGAAATGTAAATGATGCGGTAGTAGTTGTTCTTTTTCTTGCGATGACAATTACGGTTATTATTCAGGTTTTTTTCCGTTTTGTAATACAGAGTCCTCTTAGATGGACCGAAGAATTAGCGAGATATCTGATGATATGGCTGGTATTGATGGCATCGGCGATTGCGATGAGAAATCGTTCTCACCTTCAGGTAGATGTTCTGACATCTGCACTTCCGCAAAAGCCGAAACGCATTTTGACCGCGATTGTAGATCTTTTAACGATTGTTTTCTTATGTATTATGACATATTTCGGGTTCAAAGTAGTACAGTCTACGACGGCTCAGACGTCTCCGGCGATGCAGATTCCGATGGCTTTGATTTACGCGGCATTCCCAACCGGTGGAGCTTTGATGATTATGGAACAGCTCCTTACCTTTATCGAACGCTTAAAAAACAAGAATGCACCGGAAGAACCGAGAGAATTTATAGATTAGTAAAGGAGGCTGCGATATGTTAGGATTTTTATTTATCTGTATTTTGTGTCTGTTTCTAATCGGAGCCCCTATTTTTGTTGCACTCGGAATGGGAACGACACTTTCGATTATGCTTGAGGGAAATTTCCCATTGGTTCTGGTACCACAGAGAATGTTTGCGGGTCTTGACAGCTGGCCGATCATGGCGATTCCGATGTTCATGCTGGCAGGAAATCTGATGGATCAGGGCGGTATGTCCAAACGGATTGTAGATTTTGCAAGTGCGTCGATCGGCTTTGTAAAAGGAAGTCTGGCGATGGTAGCCGTACTGGCATCCATGATTTTCGCGGCAATTTCCGGTTCAGCAACGGCTGGAACAGCAGCAATCGGTTCGATCATGACGCCTGCATTTAAAGAAAAAGGCTATAACATGAGTTTCGTAACGGTTCTGCTCTCAGCAGCAGGAAGTATCGGACCGATTATTCCGCCAAGTATCTTAATGGTTCTGATTGGATATTCCACAGGTGCATCTGTTGGTCAGTTATTCCTCGGAGGCGCTATTCCTGGAGTTATGATTGGTGTGGCACTGATGGTCTACTCCTATATTCACGCTTCCAGGGGCGGAGATGCATATATCCAGACAACCAAGTTTGATCCGAAAGAAGTACGGAGAACGATGTTTTCTGCACTTCCTGGTTTAGGACTTCCGATTATCATTATCGGTGGTATCATCAGCGGTATCTTTTCTGCAACTGAAGCAGCGGCTGTGGCGGTTGTCTATGGCTTCCTGGTAGGTATGTTTATTTACAAAGAAATTACATTGAAAGATTTACCTGGTATTTTTGTTAAGTCCGCGCAGACGGCGGCTGGCATCATGATTATCACAGGCTGCGCTTATATCTTTGCATGGTTTATCACAGCAAAACAGCTGCCGCAGCTCTTAATCCAGGTTATGAATACATTCATCACAAGTAAGACTGCATTCCTTATTTTCTTAAATATTGCGCTGTTCTTAGTTGGAATGTTTATGGAAAGTTTCTCTGCAATTATCGTTTTAATGCCGATCTTATTCCCGGTAGCAACCGCTTATGGAATCGACCCGATTCACTTTGGTGTTATTGTCTGCATCAACCTGGCGATTGGATACGTAACACCGCCTTATGGAGCAACTTTATTCGTTGCCTGTGGATTGACCGGCAAGAGTGTAAGAGAGGTATTCCCGTTTGTAATTCCTACGATTCTTGCAATGTTAGTTGTACTGATTATTGTTACATATTTCCCGCAGACCTATTTATGGCTGCCGCAGTTAATGGGATAAAAAGATGAAATGAAAGGAGGATTTATTGTTATGAAGAAAAATGTGAAACGGTTTGTAAGCATGACGATGGCGATGCTGGTGGCAGCTGGTTCTCTGGCAGGATGTGGAGGAGGCGGCAGCGCTTCCACAGGAGAGTCCGCAAAGGCAGCGGCTAATACAGGCGGTTCATCCGGTGGTGCGGTGACCGTAAAGGTTTCCTTATCACAGGCAGCAACCGAACCTCCGGTAAAAGCAGCGGAGTATTTTAAAGAGATTGTGGAAGAGCGCTCCAATGGCGAAATTAAAGTAGAAGTATATCCGGATAACCAGCTTGGCAACGAGCGAGATGTCATTGAGGGTATGCAGCTTGGCACTGTAGAGATGGCGATGACGTCGGTAGCGCCGTTCTCCAGCTTTGTTCCATCTGTTAATATATTCTGCCTTCCGTTCCTCTGGAGAGATAAGGAACATATGTATTCCGTTCTGGACTCTGACGAGATTGGAATGTCCTATAGCGGTGACTGTGAGGAGAAAGGCTTCCATCTGATGGGCTTCCTGGATTTGGGAACCAGACATATCATGACAACGCAGAAGACGATCAACAGTATCGAGGATTTAAAGAACCTCAAGATCCGGACCATGGAAAATCAGGTACAGCTGGATTCCTTTACCGCATTCGGCGCAAGCCCGCTGCCGATGGCATACGGCGAATTATACACAGCGCTGCAGCAGAACATTATTGACGGTGCAGAAGCGGCCAATACAAACTATTATTCCAAGAAGTTTTATGAGGCAGCGCCGCACTGGGCAATGGTTGGATGGACCAACGACTTAGGTATCTGCGTAGTTGCTAAGAATTTCTATGATTCTCTTTCGGACGAGCACAAACAGATTATCGATGAGTGCACCAAAGAAATGATCGATAAAGAGAGAGAACTTTATACAGCATCTGAGGATGAGTGCTTGGAACTGTTAAAGGGAGAGGGCATCGAAATCACAGAGCCGGATCGCGAACCATTTATCGAGGCAGCCCAGAGCGTATATGATCAGTGGGGCGATAAAGTAGGCGGAAGAGATAAAATTGACGCAATCGTTAATTTTGGAAAATAAAATGTGTTCAGTGACAGAGAAAGGCAAAGGTGTATATGGGATTTGATTATCAAAGTTTTTTGAATGACAAGATTTTTGAAGAATTAAACAAGATAAAAGCCTTTTCTCCGGAGGTTATTGAGCAGGAAGCGGCGGCGCGAAAAAAACCGGGATTTCCGCATGATAAGCTGGTATTTGCGGCAGCGGATCACAATGCCAGAATGATCAATGAGTACAAAGGAAATCCGATTGGTTTAAGTAATAGGCGGGAGTATTTATCCCGCCTGGTGCGGATGCTGCAGAGTGATCAGATTGATGGAATCGAGGCGACACCGGATATTATTGAAGATTTATTTATCCTCAATAAGTTGCAGCGGGAACGTGGAGAAAAGGCGTTTCTGGATGGGAAGATGCTGGTTGGCACTGTGAACCGGGGCGGTTTGAAAAATACGGTATGGGAGATGGACGATATGCCGTCCTGTTATACAGTCGATCGCCTAGTGAAACTTCGGATGGACGGTGTAAAGTTTATGATCCGTCTGAATCCGATGGATGAGCGAAGCAAATATACGGTTCGGTACTGTGCAGAAGCTGTCAATGCAGCAGAGTCAGCTGGTCTTCCAATTTTTATCGAGGCGCTGTATGTAGAAACGACGGAAACGGGGTTTACGATGAAGACGGATTCAGAGAGTCTGTGTAAGGTAGTCGGCGTGGTAGGCGCTCTTGGCTGCCGTGCATCCGGCAAATGGATTGAAGTTCCGCTGAATCATGAATATGCAGTTCCGACGGCGGCGACCACCTGTCCGGTGCTGGTAGTTCCAGACGAGGTAAAGAGTGAGCCGATTG
>OGYK01002775.1_pt1 | contig 10971 bp, 7 predicted proteins | sample 1576501 | NCBI WGS metagenome assembly OGYK01 (sample SAMEA3541530, study PRJEB24748) | human gut metagenome | biome: human gut; feature: human-associated habitat; material: faeces | place: China | collected 2012
AGTGCGCGCAGACACAAATCTCGCGATTGAAAATTTTATTTTTCAATCTTATCTCCACTCCGCTGATACGCTTCGCGCTTTTTCAGAAAACGGGACTCCGTCAAAAAGGACGGCGCCGTCTCCGGCTCCGTCCCCCACTGCCCTGAATCAGGCTTCTTCTTTTACTTCAGCTTCCGCTTCTTCTGCAACTCTGTCTTCATTGATCTGCTTTGCTTCTGCCAGAACATCGCCAGCGTTTTCCTGAACTGTTGTTACGGTCTTCATAACGCTGTCCTTTGCGCGAAGCGCTGCTGCGGTACACTGTACGTATGCTTTCTTCGCGTCTTTGCTGGAAAGGATCTTGATTCCGGCTGTTCCGAACAATACGCCTCCTAAAAATAAACCGATTTTCTTTGCATCAGATGCTTTCATCATGTTCGTTTCCTCCTTCGACCGGCGCAGGATACGTCTATACTACCTGTCGTACGGCATAGCTTTCTTTTGTTAGTCATCATTGACTGCAAACATGGTAGCACGCTTTTTTTCCTGTGTCAATTACGACTTTATTCCTGCTTTCCGAACACAATCCGTTTCCCGATAAAAATGATCAGAAGTGCTGCAACGCCCACCAAAACGATTGTGCCGCCCGGCTTTAGACCCAGATAAAACGCCGCAAACAGCCCGATAATCATGAACAGTACGTTCAAACCGACAGCGTACCATACAGTCTGTTTAAAGTTTTTTCCCAGCTGCATCGCACAAGCTACCGGAACGACCATCATCGACGATACCATCAACGCACCGACTGTCCGTGCTGCGACCGAAACCGTCACTGCAATCATAATCGTGAAGATAAAATTGACGACGCCGACCGGCACGCCCGCCAACCGTGCGCTTCTTTCATCCAATGAAATATAAAACAGCTCTTTATATAGAAGCAAAAATAACACAAGTACCACAACGGACACCACGATGACTGAAATCATCTCGGCATCGCTGATCGCCACAATGCTGCCAAACAGAAAGCTGTTAAAGTTTGCCGAATTTTTCACAAAACCGGACAACACACCCGCCAGACCGATTCCTGCTGACATGATAATGGATATCGACATTTCCGAATAGCGCGGAAGCTTTCTGCGGATCGCCTCAATGCCGAAGGACGCTGCCACACAGGCTGCCGCTGCGCCCGCCACCGGATTGACGCCCAGCAAAAGTCCTGCCGCGACGCCGGCGAGCGACGTATGGGAAAGTGCATCGCCGATCATGGAAAGACGTTTGCAGACAACGACCATTCCAACGCAGGGCACGACCGCCGCCAGCAAAATTCCGACAACAAACGCCCGCTGCATAAACAGATACTCAAAAATTCTCATGCCTGTCCGTCTCCTTTCCCAGCTTCCTGTTTTACCTTTCCGTCCTCCAGCACCCAGATATCATCTGCATAGGACGATGCACGTTTGAGGTCATGCGTCACCATCAGGACGGTGATCCTTTTCTCCGCATTGATTTTTTTAAGCAGTCGGTAAAAGTGTGACGCATTTTTTTCATCCAATGCCGACGTCGGCTCATCCAGAATCAGAAGCTTCGGCTCGTTGACCAGGGCGCGTGCCAGGAGCACTCTCTGCTGCTGCCCCCCAGAAAGTCTGCCGATCAAACGGTTCTGGTATTCCTCCATGCCCACCTGCGCCAGCGCAGCCCTTACCTGCTGCCGCTCTTTTTTCCCCGCAAACCGGAACAATCCGATCTGCTTATATAAATTTGCGCGCACGATTTCTTCCACGGATGCCGGAAAATCCTTCCAGCCACCCATCCCGTTCTGCGGCACATAGCTGATGCTCGACCAATCCTTAAACTGTCGGATGTCTTGCCCCAGAATCTCAATGCTGCCGTCGCTGCTGCCTTCTTCGTGATCCCCTTTGTGGCTTTCCCCGATCGGGAGCTCTCCTAATAAAAGCCTTAAAAGCGTCGATTTTCCTGCCCCGTTTTCTCCTGCGAGAATCGCCAGCCGCCCTTCTTTCAGGCAAAGGCTGACGCCGTCCAGCACATTTTCCTTTCCATAGGAAAAGTGCAGATTTTTGATTTCTATCGCATTCATATGTCTGCTCCTTACCGCAAAGCTTCTGTCAGCTGCTGCAGATTTTCTTCCATGACGGAAAAATAATCTCCGCCGGTTTCTTCCTGTCTGTCGCTTAGGCCTTCCAGGGGGCTGAGGGTCAAAAGCTTCACGCCGGTTTCCGCCGCTACCGTTTCCGCCGTCCTCGAGCCGGACAGCTCTTCAAAGAAAATCGCACGGACGTTGTTTGCCCGGACAAAATCGATAATATCTGCCATCCGTCCCGGGTCAGGTTCGGAATCCGGCGACATGCCCTCGATGCTCACCTGCGTCAGGTTATAACGCCTGCACAGATATCCATACGCCTCATGCGCCACAACGATGTTTCGCTCCGACAGATTTTCCAGCGTCGTCTGATAGGTTTTGTCCAGCTCGTCGAGCTGTTTTGCCCATTTCTCATAATTTGCCTGATAGTCTGCGCGACGCTCCGGATCCGCCTTGGAAAACGCTGCGCAGATGTTTTGCATTTCCTGTTTTGCGTTCATCGGGTCCAGCCAGATGTGGGGGTCGTACTCGCCGTGCTCGTGGGCGTCATGACCGTCCGGTGCGGCGACAACAGTGTGGTCGGCGGCATCGTCTTCATGCGCGGCGTCTTCTGCATCCGCGTCATCATGGTCGTGGCTGTCCTCTTCGTCCTCATCAGCATGCGCGGCCTCATGGTCGTGACCGTCCTCTTCCTCTGCGCTGCGCAGCAGGCTCACTCCCTGCGACGCTTCCACGGAAATCAATTTTTTATTGGAAAGCCCCGCCAGAACGCCCGAAACCCAGTGCTCCATCCCCGCACCGTTATAGATAAAAACGTCCGCCTGCTCCATCCGGGTAATATCCTTTGTGGACGGCTCCCAGTCGTGGGGCTCTGTACCGGACGGCACCATACAGGTCACCTGAACGTGCTCGCCGCCAATTTTCTGTGCGAAATCGTACATCGTATAAAAACTCGCCATCACCTGCAGCCTGTTGGGATCCACCGGTTCGTCAGAAGCTTCCGTGCCGCAGCCGACAAACACTGCGGTAAACAGTAAGCACGCGCAGAGTGCCAACGACGCACGACGCAGGATGCCGCTTTCTGATACCCGTCTGCAACGCGGCTGCGTCATCCTGATGCCGGAAATCACAGCATGCTTCCCGAGTTGCTTTTTTCTATTTATCCTCATTTCTATCCTGCAGTCCTTCCTGTGTTTCCCTGAATTTGCGGCACTCCCGACAGCAGCCGTAAAAGATCAGATGCGAGGAATCCAGCGCAAAGTCATGCTCCTTCAGGATATGTTCGGAAAATCCATGGAGCTTGTTACATTCCAGAGGAATGATCTTCCCGCACTGCAGGCAGACAAGCCGCCCCGGGCTGCCCGGCCTCAATTCTCCGATATAGCGGTACTGCGCACCTGCGCCGTCCACTGCCGGAATTTTGATCACGGCGTTCTCCTCTGTGAGACGGTCGAGAGCCCGATAAACCGTCGTCTGTCCAACGTGAATTCCTTCGGCTTTGAGACAGTCCATACACTGTTCCGCCGTCACAAACCGGTCGCTGTGTTTTTCCAGACAATCCCGGATCAGCTCCTGTTGCTTCGTTCTGTATCTGACACGTTCTGCCATTTTTCTCCCATTTCTGCGCACGCTTTTTGTGCATGCCGAGCCTGTGTCAGATGTGCGCAGACACAAATCCCGCGATTGAAAAATTTTATTCTTCTCTCCCTATGAACCTCAACCGGCTCATTTTGAAATTAAAAATCATTTTCAATTTATTATATCGACTTTTTCCATCGTGTCAAGGGAAAAAACTGGGAAATGTCACGAGTAAACCAAACCGTTGTCTGATTTCACTGGTTTTTTTGAGAAAATAACGGCTATTATTTTTTTGAGGCTTATAGTATCATTTAATTAGAATGAAACATTGGGCAAAAGGACTAAAACTCTGATACGCGGCACACCTTTCGCCCTACATCCAAACAGAACAATTCCAAGGAGACTTTGCCTATGAAAAAGAAAAGAATTTCCGCCTTTTTTCTGACGATCGCTCTTCTTTCCGGCTCTCTTTCATCGACCGCCTATGCCGCCACCTGGTATATGGAAGATGGCGACGTTATTGTAAGCGCTTCTGAAAGCGGTCAGACCGTTTCCCAGAACAACAATACCATAGGAGATAACGATCCGACCTTTACCAATCGGGATTCCAGCGTCGCTTCCGACAGCACCATCACGATCAACACCTCCGGCGACGCGACAGCAAACATCACGATAGAGGACATCAACCTGAAGCATTCCCAGGAATCTGCCATTGATGTCAAAGGCGACTCCAAGGCAGACATCACGGTTCGCGGTACAAATACGATTAACCGCAGAGACGAATCCTCCCCGTCCATGATCCATGTCAGCGATGGTGATCTCACCCTGCGCGGCGATGGTTCCCTGACATTATCCGGCTGGACGGACGGCGCTAAAATCGGCTCCAACGGAAACAGCGGCGAAACCGGAACCGGCGCAGAAGACTTTACCGGCTCTATCCATATCACCGATGACGTAACGATCTCCGCAACAAGAGAAGATCACAATCATTCCGATACCGGCTCTGCCGCCATCGGTTCCGGCGAAAAAGGCAATTTTACCGGCACGATTACCATCGATGGAAATGCAAAAGTCAACGCAGACGCCACCTGGTGTGGTCCCGGCATCGGCTGCGGAGAAAAAGGAGATTATAACGGGGATATTATCATCGGCGGCAATGCTGAGGTTACTGCCTCCGGAGGTTCCGCATCCGCCGGAATCGGCAGCGGCTGGGACAGCACTTTTTCCGGCGGGTCGATCACAATAAAGGATAATTCCAAGGTTACCGCCATCGGCTCCAACGGTTTTTCCCAGAACACGTCCTGCAGTAATCCTGCCATCGGTGCTTCTGAAAAAGCCAATCCGGATTATAACCCTGCCAAAGCTCCGATGAACGGAACCATTACCATAACAGATAACGCCCAGGTAAAAATCGGCAGTGACACCAAATTCGGCACTTCCAGAACGCCCCTGATCGGTGAAGCTTCTTCCGAACCGACCGGAACCGGTAAAATCGAAATTTCCGGCAACGCGGCTGTCTCCAATATCGACGGTTCTTCCGATATCGCCATTGGCGGCGGTACAGCTTCCAGCACGATCGATATTTCTATTGGAGCAAATACGAATATCAACGGAACAAAAGGCTCGGATATTCTCGATGGCAAAAGCAGTAATGTAAAGCTCAATACGGTAAAAACGCCGACCCTTGTGCCGGAATCTGCTCCGGCAGTTGAGCCTGTTGCTTCTGTTTCCAACGGTTTCAGACAGACCGAAAGCTCTGCTGTCTCTACAGAAAGCTTTTGTCATTCGGTTACCCTCTCTCTTCCGTCCGCAGGATTGTCGAACTTCTCTTTCTGCCCGGCATGCGGTAAAAAAGACGGCAAAGATTTCCTGTCGCCGGTTTCCGATGTTTCGCACAGGCTGTAACCGGAACGCTTCCTGCCGGATCGCCGGTTCTCTGCATCGGCACGCTTGACAACGGCGTAGGCATTATGTCCGCAGCAGTGATCAAACATCACCGGGCAGTACAGCCGACCGGCATCGTGCGCTTTACCGTTCCGGCTTCCCTGCTTGCAGGACACCGTCTGGTTGCGCTTCACACTGACGGCACGCAGTCAGAGATTGTAATGACGCCCGACAATGCGCAGACTTTGAGTTTCGAAGTCAATTATGCTGCAAACGGCAGCGACAGCGCCTTCCCGGTTCGCATGATTCTCCTGTTGCCGGAAGCTTCTTAATCTGCCAATACCTTTTAGACAGTCGGGCGCTGGCTCCCCCACCTTTTCCAGCGCCCGTTTTTCCCCTCATATCGCAGAGGCGAAGCATTTTTCATCAAGATGCTTCGCCTCCCATAACAAACATACCGCCCGGACAACGCTTCTTACAAAAGCTGCCGGGCGGTATGTTCTTATTCATGACAATAGAATTCTCGCAGAGCGTGCATTCTATTGTTTCATCAATACACAAATCGTCTTGATTTCAAATGGCTTAAATTCCAGTGCAATTTCCTTTTCATCCGGAAGCGTTTCGATTTCCTCTTCCAGCAGATTCGTCAACATGATCTTTTTGCCGGTTTCTGTCAGATGAAGCTTTGTCCGCACGGAGGTTCCCTCTGCTTCATAGAGACGCAGCGCATAACCGTTGCCATCCTCCATCGGCTTAACCGCTTCTACGATAACGTTCGGCGCATCCACGGTTACGAAGGATTCCAGCTCTTTTTTACCAGGCATAACGATCGGAGCGATGTTCAGCTCGTAAGCGGGATGCACGACCGCCTCCGCGCCAAAACCGCTGTTATGCGGAAGCAGCGCATAGGTGCATTCATGGATTCCTTTATCTCCCCTATAATCCGGGCGGCAGCCGCCTTTGTGCAGAGACAGCCAGATGCGTCCGTTTTCCACGCTGACGCCGTATTTGCAGTCATTCAAAACTGCTACACCATAGCCAGGCTCAGACAGGTCAGTGTATTTATGATTGGAAACCTCGAACTTCGCCTTTTCCCAGGACGTATTACGATAGGTTGCGCGCTCAATATAACCGAACTGCACTTCATTTTTCGCAAAACGGCTCTGAACCGAGGTATCGAACGCTGTCTTTAAGAAGCGGTGGTCGTCCTGCCAGTTCATCACCGTCTCAAAAACGATCCTTCTATCCTTACTGTAAAATACCATATCCTGCTGCAGGCTGCTGTTTTTCGTCAGCTGATATTCGCTCCGGATCCGCAGTTCAACCGCTCCGCAGGAAATGACCTCACGGTTCAAAAGCTTCGCACAATCTCTCCACTTGTCTGCAATGTCCGCGTCCAGATCCCAGTTATCCCAGGAATCCGGCACATCCTCCGCCACAAGAAACGTATTGAGTGCATAGCCCTCTCCCTTTAGCTGTCTGCCGTTTTCGCGGTCAATCAGGGATGAGATATAACCCCTTTCGTCAAAGACCACCTCATAAAAAGGTGTCTGCAGATGATCGCCGTCCAGGACAAACGCAGCTGCCGCCCTACAGCCGGCTTTTTCAACAGGTGCTCCATCCGCCAGCACTACGCTGCGGCTGCCAAATGCCGGAATGTTCAGTCCGTCTACCGCGAGGTAGTTATGTCCATTCAGCTTTTCAACGATCTGCTGTCTGTATGTACTGTCAATGTGGCTGTCCTTTTCAATCGGCAGATAAACCGTGTCTTTCCGGTCGAAGGAAAGGGTATTGTAAATCGTCCGAAATGCATGATCTGCGCCATCTGCCGCGCTGTTTTCCTCTGCCATGTCTGCAAGCAGTTCCTTTGTCTGCTTTGCAGCTTCCTCGATCACATGCCCAGTCTGTGCCAGCGATTCGTCGTGCACGCGCGGAATACAGGTTCCGGGCAGGATGTCATGGAACTGGTTCAGCAAAATAAGCTCGGTCAGAGGTGCAATCGCTTCCCCGCTGATCGTTTTACCCGACTGCAATGCAGAAAGGACGGTTATATATTCCAGATTTCGAAGGGCAATCTCCGCCTTCCGGTTATTTCTCTTGATCTGGTGCTGATTGGTCAGCGTGCCGCGGTGCAGCTCGAGATACAACTCCCCTGCATAAACAGAAGGACGGAAGCTCTCTTTTTCCAGCTTCTGCATGAAATCACCGACACGGATATGCTCCGTTCTTGGCAGTCCCTCTACATCCTTTAATCGATTTGCAATTTCCACCATTTCAAATTCCGGACCGCCTCCGCCGTCTCCGAAGCCGTAGGAAAGCAGTCTGCTGTCTGTCACAGCTTTATCCTTGATGCCATAGCCTCTGCAGCCATTAACGCATTCCAGAAGCTGCTGTGCGTCCGGCCAGATGTGAGTACGGTTCGTATGGGTAAACACCCTCGTACCGTCAATTCCCTCCCAATAAAATGTATCATACGGAAACTCGTTCGTATCGCCCCATGCCATCTTTGTTGTCAGGAAATAATCCACGCCGCTGCCCTTCATGATCTGCGGCAGGGCTGCGCTGTAGCCGAAGGTATCCGGCAGCCAGAAGCAGTTGGAACGATAGCCGAATCTGCTCATCGTATAGCGCTGTCCCCATAAGAACTGGCGCACCATAAATTCACCGCCGGGAATATTGCAGTCGCACTCTACCCAAACACCGCCGTTGGGCTCGTATCTTCCCTCTGCGATCCTTTTTTTCATCCCCTCAAAAATTGCCGGATAATACTGTTCCATCCAGGAAGTGTGCACCGCGGAGCTCTGAATAAATTTATAATCCGGGTACTGATCCATCAAAGACAGCTGGTTTGCATAGGTTCTCGCGCACTTTTCCACCGTCTCATCCAGATGCCACAGCCATGCGGTATCCATATGGGAATGCCCGATCAGACCTGCAAAGCCTGCATGCGGTCCGTTGTGGTCGGACAGAACCTTCTGTAAAACAGCGTCCGCTTTCTGCGCTTTTTCATGCCATTCGACAGGATCGGCGAGGTCGATATCGTAGTCGATGATCTCGTGCACTCTTAACAGCGCACGGACCGCATCCCCTCTGCGGAACTGCTCCTTGGAAAGGGATTCCGCCATCTGGTTTACAATGTGCAGATCGTAGAAGAAGTTGCAGACGATCTCGTCTTTTACACAGATATCCACATGATCGTAAGCGATCTCGAAAACCTCGTCACTTTCCTCAAACGGCTGTGTGCCGCGTACATAATGATGCGAATAATATTCCAGCGCGATTTCCAGCTGCTCGCCCGCCGCCTTTCCCTTTGTCAGCAGGTCGCAGTAATGATATCCGTAGCTGTTCTGAATTACCTTAGAGGTGAAGTTCCCATAGGGCTTTTTGTCAACCCAGAGCATCCCCTCATAGCCCTTGATCTTCGGAAAGATAAAAAGTGTCTGTCCTGCCAGCTTTTCCGGTATGGTATAATCCCCCAGAAACCAGCAATACAATCCCTCCTCCAGCCACTTTCGTCCCTTTTCGCACGGACTAAACATCGCCCGATCCGGCACCTCATGCACCGGCTTTTTCGTCGTCCAGACGCTCATTTCCACCTGATCCACCGGAATGAACATCCGGTCATGCAGCATTTCTTCCAGACGTTTTAATTTCCGGAAGGTTTTCTCCATTTGTGTCTCTTCGTACATACCTTTTACTCTCCCCCTTAAAATTTATGGTGTTGTTTTTTTATTTTCTTTCCCGTTACCTCTTTTCTCAGTTCTCCGCCGCGAAGCGATTGCACTGTTTTTTCAAATTTTATATAATGAATTATACAACGAAAAAGAAGTCCGATTCAAGGTTTACAGCATTTCCCCTTTTAAAGAGCTGCCAACCGACACTTGTGGACGATACGAATGGAGCTTTCCCTTTCATGAAACAGGAACTTACAAAACCTTCATCCCTCCGCGCCATTTCCATGCTGGCGGTTTTTACATTTCTCTTTTTGAGCACAGAATATTTTTATGTCAACCAGATCGCCCAGAACGCTTCCAGTGCCCGGACGGTAAACGTCCAGAATTATGCGCTCGGTATCAGCGCGGTCGGCTTTTGCCTCTATCCGCTGCTGTTTCGTTTTTTCCGCCATCGTCTGCACAGCGCTGTGTTTTTCACACTTACAATGCTGGCAATCGTCTGCTTTGTAATCCTTGGCAGTCCTGTTCCGCCCGGTTTTCTGACTGCCGCCGGAATGCTTCTGTTTCTGGTTCTCGGCATCTTCGGCAGCGCGGTGCATTACCATTTTCTTTGTGAAATTTCTGACAAAAAATATTTCGCACGCATGGTCGGCATTTCCTATGGGCTTGCTATCCTGCTGCAGTTTCTAAACAACAGCCTGATTTCTTCTGCCCTGGCAGAACAGCTGCTGCTTTGCGCCGCGTTACTTTTTATCGTATTTTTCCTGTTCCGGTTTCAGCACCGGGAGGCAGGCAACAACTCCCGGATGCCAGAGCCGACAGCTTGTGCCTCTTCCGACAACACCGACTCACAGCATAAGCTCCCTGCCCCATCTGCCTCCGGCGCCCTGCCGCAGCTGGTTTTGCTGATCTTTCTCGTCATTTTTATGACCTGTATTTTCAGTACGCTGGACAACACCGTTACACTGGGACACGCAGACGGAACCATGGATATCGGTCAGTGGCCTCGCGTCCTGCTCGCCTGCAGCGGTCTTGCTGCAGGGTTTTTGTTTGACCTCCATAACAGACGTTTCATGAATCTCATCATGTACTGCATTATGATGCTTTCCACCCTTAGCGTTGCAATCCTGCAGCTTGGAGGTTCTTTCCTGATCGGACTGATCGTCTTTTACCTGTCCTCCGGATTTTTCGTCGTATTCTTTACGACCTCTTTTCTGGCGCTGTCCGAAGATACCCGCTGCCCGCGCCTCTGGGCAGGAATGGGGCGTGCTGTCAACAATGCGGGCGCTGCCCTGGTCTCAAACCTGTCTCTCTCCCTGATCGCATCGAACAGCAGCATCACGCTGATTATCACGGCTCTGGTCCTGTTCGCAACGGTAAGCATTTTGATCGCAGCCTATAGCATGTTAAATGCGCCGGGCGTACAAACTGAGACAGGCGGCACTATGACTCACAAAATGCAGGCAGCTTGCGAAGCGAACGCGAGCCATAACACAAAGGCCGCCCTCGGCAACGATTCGTCCGCCTCTACGGCTTCGGACATTTCCTCCGATCCGGATTATCCACAGAACACTCCCAATGCAGACCCGTTTTCCACATTTTCCACGGCATTTTCTCTGACTGACCGGGAACAGTCTGTTTTTGACCAACTCGTCAACACAGAAAAGAGCATCCAGGAAATCGCCGACAGCCTTTTCATCTCCCGAAGAACCTGTCAGCGCTATATCACATCCATTTATGAAAAGGTCGGTGCAAAAT
>OGYK01002780.1_pt1 | contig 10923 bp, 4 predicted proteins | sample 1576501 | NCBI WGS metagenome assembly OGYK01 (sample SAMEA3541530, study PRJEB24748) | human gut metagenome | biome: human gut; feature: human-associated habitat; material: faeces | place: China | collected 2012
CCTGCTGGTGGTAACAAGAATGTATGAGCCGCTTCAGATAGCGCTTCAGAATTTGGCTGCTATAATAAGCCTTGACGCAAACTGCAATCGTATGGACGAGATACTTTCGCACGAGGAGCAGTCGGGCAGTGATAAGCTTGACAACAAGGGTTATGATATCACATTCGACCATGTTGCTTTCTCATACAAGAGTGAAGAGCAGGTGCTTTCCGATGTAAGCTTCACTGCAAAGCAGGGGGAGATAACAGCGCTTATCGGTCCGTCTGGCGGAGGAAAGACCACTGTTGCAAGGCTTGCGGCAAGATTTTGGGATAATGACAAGGGTAAGATAACTGTTGGCGGAATGAATGTTGCAGACGTTGACCCTGAGAAGCTTTTGTCACTTTACTCTATCGTTTTCCAAGATGTAACGCTGTTTAACAACACTGTTATGGAGAATATCAGGATAGGCAGAAAGGACGCAACGGACGAGGAGGTTATGGCGGCGGCAAGGCTTGCACACTGCGAGGATTTTGTTGAGAAGATGCCTGACAAGTGGAACAGCATGATAGGAGAGAACGGCTCGGAGCTTTCGGGCGGTGAAAGACAGCGTATATCCATAGCGAGGGCATTTCTAAAGGACGCTCCTATCATTCTTATGGACGAGGCTACGGCTTCTCTGGACGTTGACAACGAGTCGCTTATACAGGAGTCTATCGCAAAGCTTATACAGAACAAGACTGTGCTTATAATAGCACACAGAATGAGAACTGTTGACGGTGTGGACAAGATAGTTGTGCTTAAAGACGGAAAGGTGGCTGAGACAGGCTCGCCTGAGGCGCTTAAAAAGACTAACGGTATCTACAAGCACATGGTTGAGATGCAGCTTTGCTCGGAGAAATGGAAATACTGATATGAATAGAAACCACCGCTGGGAGGAAAACTCTCGGCGGTGGTTTTAGTTTGTTTGCGCATTATTTTGCGGAGATGTTTCCGCTTTCTGATTTTTTTATAAGACCTGCGGTGAGAGCTTTTTTCAGGGTGTAGCTTATTACGCTCTCCGTTATGCCCACAGCTCTTGTGTAGCCGAATTTCTTGGCTGTTTCTCTTACGAGGTCGGTTTCTGAAAGGCTTATCTGCTGGCAAAGCACTTCTTTCACGGCATTTATTATCTCCTCGGAGGGGATATCCTCCATGCTTCGCTTGTTGGTATCATCGCTTGTGCGATAGATAGAATAGCTTTCAGGGGATTGCCCCTCTTTCCAAAGGAAAACTCTGTTTTCATCGGCTGTGGCGAATGGTGAAACGCCTTGTGCGGCATCGGCAAAGATGCTTTCCACTCTTGTGCCGCTTCGTGTTATGCCCCATGCGGTGAAAACTTTTCTCATGAAAAGCTTCTCGCTTATTGGTGCTTCGACAGCGATCACCTTTTCGGCTGTTTCCCTTATTTTCTGCTTGTTTTCGGGTTTATAAAAGTCATCAGATGTACCCATTATGCCAATATCTGCGGTCACATAGGGCTGTGCAAAGGCTGATGTGAGGGCGGAAGCTTCTTCTCTTTCAAACTGCGCTGTGGCATAGACGGCAGGCTTTGAGGGGGGAGCGGTTTCGGCTTCATGCTTTGGTGCGCTGTCTATGGCGGCTTTTATGTTTCCCAGAACTCGGTCCTTATCGTCAAACCAATCGAGCGTCCACACTCTCAGGATATTCCAGCCAAGACCGTTAAGCACGCTTGGCTGTAGGATAAATCTATCCTGTGCGGTGGAGCTGTGGAGAGTGTTTTCACCATCAAGGAGTATGCCCAAGAGATACTCCTTTTCGTTGTCAGGGTCGATTATGCCGATATCAACTTTGAACTCGGAGCTTCCGATGTTGCATTTCACCCCATAACCAAGCTCTTTTATGGCTTTTGCGATACACTCTGTTACAGTGCTGTCGCTTGTGCTTTTTGTGGTGCTGTGAGCTGTTACGGCAAGCTTTCCACGCTCGGCAAACTCCAGGAAGCCTTTAAGTCCTGCAACGCCCTCGGAACGTGTTCTTGAAAGGTCTATCTGCTCAGGACGAAGGACAGAGTAGACTATCATGGCTTTTCTTGCACGGGATATTGCTACATTAAGTCTTCGCCAGCCGCCGTCACGGTTGAGAGGGCCGAAGTTCATTGAAACTTGTCCCTTTTCGTCAGGACCATAGCCGACGGAGAAGAGTATAACGTCACGTTCGTCGCCCTGAACGTTTTCAAGGTTTTTGATGAAGACCGGCTCCGGTGACTTTCTGTCAAGCTCTTCAAGCTCAGGGTGGTTTGCCCACTCTTCGCAGAGCATATCGTCAATGAGATTTTGCTGAACGGAGCTGAATGTTACAACACCTATGCTGTCATTGCGGAGCTTTTCATCGCTCATTCGTCTTATTATCTCGTCAACAACGGCTCTTGCTTCCGCCTTGTTCTGCTTTGTTCTGCCCTTGTCATAGTGACCCTCCGGGTGGATAATGCTCACCTTTGAAATGAGGTCGTTATGGGACGGGAATGTGAGAAGCTTATTGTCATAGTATTTCATGTTGCTGTAGGCAATAAGGCTCTCGTGGCGTGAACGATAATGCCATTTGAGATACTGCTGCGGCATGGAGATAGCAAGGCAATCGTCAAGGAGGCTTTCAAGGTCTTCTTTTTCGCTGTTTTCTTCGTCTATCCGATTTGAGGAGAAGAAGTTTGTTGGCGGGAGCTGTTTAGGGTCGCCCACAATAACAACGTTCTCGCCCCTTGCAATAGTGCCTGCGGCTTCGGCTGTGGGAAGCTGGGAAGCTTCGTCAAAGATAACAAGGTCGAATTTCGGGAATGACGGGTCTATATACTGTGCAACTGATATGGGGCTCATGAGCATACAAGGGCAGAGCTTGCGGAGAAGATTTGGTATCTTATCGAAAAGGCTTCTAAGTGACATCATTCTGCCGTTGCTCTTTATGGCACGTTTGAGTATGCCCATTTCAGAGGTGGAAGCGCAGGCTGAGCCTTGGGCGGGTATTTTTGCGGAAAGACGAGCCAAAAGCTCCTGTATAGTCAGGCGTGAGAATTTATCGAGAGTGTCTTTGAACTGTGTGATAAGGTCGTTTGCACTGTTACTGCTGAACTGGCTAAGACGTTTATCGCTGTTTATTATCATAAGTGCAAGCTGATAATTTACTGTGCAGGAGAATGCTTTTTCTACGTTTTCGCTGTCAACATTGCCTGTGCGGTAGCTTTCGCTGACACCTGAAAGTCCGTTGTCGGAAAGCTCCTTGTCAACGCTGTTGAACTGGGCGGCGTATCTAAGCTTATCGGCGTTTTCAGCATAGGTATTAAGCTTTTCTGCAGATAAGCCAAGCCAGTCTGCACTTGCTTCTATGGCGGTCATGTTGGCTGAGAAGCTGTCCTCAAAGGCTGAAAGCTTTTCAAGGAACGAGGAGAGAGCCTGTCCTTCAGAAGTGCAGTTTGCTTTTCCGATAGTCTGAGCCATTTGTGCAGGGTCAGCACCCGCTTTCTGCTTAATGGCATTCATAATGCTGTCGGTTTTTGAAACGGCTTTTTCAAGGACATTCCAATCGGTCTGCTCGTTCATGTAGATGCCTGTGAGAAGCGCTGTTACATCTGACGGCAGGCTTCGCAGGAAGTCTTTCTTTTCGCTTATGGTGCAAAGCTTATCGAGAATTTCACCAAGGTTTGCTTTTGTAACGGAAGCAGGGTCTTTGGCGTGAAGCTTTATTCCCTTTGTGAGCTTTCCAAGCTTTATGGCTTTTGGCAAAAACCAGCTTTGCTCTGCCTGCTTATAGAGCATTTTCGATTCTGATGCAGGAAGGTCAAAAATGCTTTTTTCAAAATGGCTGAGGATATCGGTGCAGAGAGCGGTATACTCTTTTCCTATGGCAAGAGTATCTTTGATCTTTTGCAGGGTGATATCATAGTGAGGTGCGCATAGAAGTCCGTCAAGAAGTTCACCGTCAGCGGTGGAAGCTTTGTATATGTCAGAAAGCATTTTTACTGCTGTCTTGTCAAGGTCGCCGCTGTAGCTATAAGCCTGTGCGAGAGTTTGTGCGCACTGAGAGGAAGCGGCGGCTTTTTGGGCAAGGTCGGCGGCTTCAGTGTGGAACTTGTCACGCTGTTCCATAGAATATGATGTAATGCCGATGTCTTTAAGTGGGAAGTTGGCAAAGTCGCCTGTTTCGGCTATGGCTATTGAATATCTATGCACAAGGTCTCTGAAACGGTCGAGAGTTTCCTTTGTTATGTTTGTGAAGATATCTTTTGAAACTGATATTTTGTCTTTTTCGGATATACTGCGCTCATAGGCTGATATAGCTTCATAAAGGGTCACACCACAGTTACGCTTTTCGTGAAGTGCGGTTATGGTATCGTTGAGCTGGGCTTTTTGAGCTTTGAGCTTTGCGGCTTCGGCTGAATACTCCTCGGGAGATTTTATTTTGCCCACTTCAAGGGCTTTGTCAAGCTCTGCAAGGACAGTGGTCTTGTTTGTTTTATTGGAGTGGAGTTCAAGGCAGAACGGGTCAAGCCCTAGGTTTGCAAGACGTTTCTGTACCACGTTGAGGGCTGCCATTTTTTCGGCAACGAACAGCACGCTTTTATCATTATAGAGTGCGTTTGCTATCATGTTTGTGATAGTCTGAGATTTTCCTGTTCCCGGAGGGCCGTGGAGAACAAAGCTTTGGCCGTTTCCTGCTGCGGCAATGGCAGCAAGCTGTGAGGAGTCTGCGCTCATTGGCACTGCCATGTTTTCAAGGTCAAGGTCGGAATCTATATTCTCAGGGGTTATGCTTATATCCTCGGGGGCATAGGTGAGAGAGCCAGCCATAAGGCTGGACACCACCTTGTTTTGGCTTATCTCCTCTGAGCGGTTGCGAAGGTCGTTCCACATTACGAACTGGCTGAATGAGAACAGACCGATAAAGGCATATTCCTCGATGTTCCAACGCTTTTTGCCCATGACAGCCTGACGGATAGTATTGAAAACAAGGGGCAGGTCTATGCCGTGTTCGTCAAGTGGGAGAGGGTCAAGACCTGTGATACTTATGCCGTGGTCTTGGCGGAGATATTCAAGAAGCGTGACGTTTATCTGAGTTTCTTCCTGTCTGCTCCTTATTATATAGCCCTTATTGCGTGTGTTGCGGACGATATCTATAGGGATAAGCACCAAAGGGGCATAGCGTGGCTTTTCGGAAAGGTCGCTTTCATACCAGCGGAGAAGTCCCAGAGCGAGGAAAAGGGTGTTGCTTCCGTTTTCCTCCATGCTCACTTTTGCGGAGCGGTAGAGGCTTTTAAGGGCGGCGTCAAGGTCGGCTTCATTAAGGAACGTTCTTATGCGGTTGTTTTTGAACTCGTTCTCGGCGATATTTGTCACAAGGTCCTTTTCGTTCTCGATAGCGAATATTTTTGCGTCACGAGTGGAAACTGTCCACTCGGTAGGTATTTCCATGATACGGAAGTCACTTCCGCTTGCAAGCTCGTCCTCAAGCTTTCCAAGGTCTGCGGTCATAAGCTGCATGGTGTTCTTTGTGACACGGAAGTTCAAAAGAGAATTTCGCAGGCTGAAATCAAGGAGCTTTCTTTCCCATATGCGCATTTTTGTGACGGGCTTATCGTTGCCCTCTGCCACTTTGCCAAGAAGCGAGCTGTTAAGCTCGGAGGGGGCGAGAATCTCTTTTGGCTTGTCGGAATCTTCTGCAAGCTGCATACCTGAATAGGTTTGCTCGGGACGCAGTGGGATAGGTCTTATGCCACTTCCACGGGTGCGGATAATGTCTATGACGCACTGAAATTCCATGTTGCTTATATGGTCTTTGCCGTGTTTCATGGCATGGTCGAAACGCTCGACATCGTGAACGTTGCTGTCAACAAAGTCTGTACACTCCACAAGGAGCATTTCTTCGGCATTTTCTGCAATGCGCTTTTCAATGGCGGAAACATCGTCAACGCAACAATCTGCGAAAGTTTCGTTTTCAAGCCAACAGCCGCAGAATGCGTGACCTGTCATGAAAAACAGCAGAGGGTGAAGTCCCACCGCTTCAAGGCAGGCGGCATAAAGCACCGCAAGGTCAAGACAAGTGCCCATTTTTTGCTCCAAGACCTTATGCGGCAGGCGTATCCTCTGACCTATGACTTCATAGCTTGCAGGGGGATCGTTGTAGACTATTTTCTGCTGAACAAGGGCGGCAAAAATTGCTGCCATTTGAAGCTTCACGTTGTTTGGGTTGTTGGTCTGATAGCCTGTGAAAGAGGGGTCGCCTTTCCACTTTTTCAGGAACGTGGAAGCTTCATGAATAACCGGGGAGAGCGCAGGGTGATTTGGCGTAACAAATGCGGCTATCATCTCAGGCATTATGTTTAAACCGCTCCACTGATCGCAGGCGAGAAGCTCTATAGTGTTCTGATAGGTGAAGATATTTTCACCCTTTTGAAGCACCTCAATGGTGATATTGCCCACCATTTTTTCTGTAAGAGAGAAAAGAAGATCTGTGTTGGTAGATATTCTCACGGGGGATATCTCGGCAGAACTTTTTGCGGGGATAGAGCCGATATAATATGTAAATTCCTTTGCAAACTCAGGCTCAAAGGTTATTTTAAGTCCGATATTCTCAAGGGCTTCCTCTGAGTTGTTATTTACTACAAGACTTCTTATAACAGGGACATAGTTTTGCTGCATGGCAAAGTTTATAGATGCGTTTATGTGTCCGCCGACAGTGACGATATTATCCACTTTTAACCCCTCCGACAATAATTTTTTTTAATAAGGAACACCGAACAAGGAGCGTGCGGTGCAGTCATATATACTCATTATAGCACAAATAAACACATTGTGCAATATTTTTCCTGAGGACAGGATATGCTATATAAAAAGTAAACCCATTGTTCATAGTATCTTTATTGAATAGGTGGGAGGGTTGTGCTATAATACACTTTGAAATTCAATAGAAAATTTGGAAAGGTGAAAGCTATGGAAAGAATACTTGATTGGAACAAATATCTTGATACTGCGGCGAAAATGGTGTCTGAGGGAATCGTTATGCTCAATAATAATAACAATGCTCTGCCACTTGATACAGACAAAGAGGTGGCTGTTTTCGGACGCATACAGTTTCATTATTATAAAAGCGGAACAGGCTCGGGAGGAATGGTGAACGTTACTAAGGTCGTGAACATTCTGGACGGGCTTATTGATAACGGCGTAAAGGTCAATGAGAAGCTTCTTGACACATACAGAAAATGGGACAAGGAAAACCCATTCGACTTAGGCGAGGGCTGGGGCGGAGAGCCTTGGTCGCAGAAAGAGATGCCGCTTGACGAGGGGCTTGTCAAAGAAACTGCAAAAAGTTGTGAAACTGCCATTGTGATAATAGGCAGGACGGCAGGCGAGGAGCAGGACAACAGGCTGGAGGCAGGCTCTTATTTGCTAAGCGATGACGAGATAGCTATGCTCACGGTGGTGAGGGAGCATTTCAAAAAAGTTGTTTTGCTTCTCAATGTGGGAAATATCATAGATATGACCGACATAAACAGAATTGCCCCTGACGCTGTGCTTTATGTTTGGCAGGGGGGAATGACAGGCGGAAAGGGTACAGCGGACGTTTTGACCGGAAAGGTCAGCCCAAGCGGAAAGCTTCCTGACACTATCGCATACAAGGCGTCGGACTACCCTTCGGACGCTAATTTCGGCAGGGAGAAAAACAGGGATATTTACGCTGAGGATATTTATGTGGGATATCGCTATTTTGAAACTTTTGCTAAAGAAAAGGTGCTTTATCCGTTCGGATTTGGTCTTTCATACACTGCGTTTGAGATAAAGACGGTAAAGGCTGAGATAACAGAGGGGGCTGTGAAGCTTTCTGTATCGGTGAAAAATATCGGTTCTTACAAGGGCAAAGAGGTAATAGAGGTCTACTGCGAAGCTCCGCAGGGAAGGCTCGGCAAGGCGGCTAGAGTGCTTTGCGGCTTTGAAAAGACCAGGGAGCTTGTGCCGCAGGAAGAGCAGGTGGTTGAGATAGCAGTGGATATCGCAAAGCTTGCTTCTTATGACGATTCGGGTGTGACGGGCAACAAGTCATGCTATGTGCTTGAAGCAGGAGAATATAAATTCTATGTGGGCAGTGACGTGAGAAGTGCTGAATATGCTTGCAGTTTTGAGCAGGGTGAGGATCTGGTAACAGAAAGGCTCACTCAGTCGCTTGCTCCTGTGGAGAGTTTTGAGAGGATAAAGCCTGTTTGCGAGGGCGGAGCTTTCAGCGTTGGCAGAGAGGCTGTGCCTTTATCAAAGATTGACGAAAGTGCAAGGCGTTTGGAGAAGCTTCCGAAAGAGATAGCATACACCGGTGACAAGGGCATAAAGCTTTGGGACGTTAAGAACGGCAAGAACACAATGGACGAATTTATTGCACAGCTTTCAGACTATGACCTTTCCTGCATTATAAGGGGCGAGGGCATGGGAAGCCCCAGGGTCACGGCCGGTACGGCTTCGGCGTTCGGGGGAGTGTCGGAAAATCTCAATGGCTTTGGCATACCTGCTGGCTGCTGTTCGGACGGTCCGTCGGGCATGAGACTTGACTGCGGCACAAAGGCTTTCAGCCTGCCGAACGGCACTATGATAGCTTCTTCGTTCAACAAGGAGCTTACAAGGGAGCTTTTCACTTTTATGGGGCTTGAAATGGCGGCTAACAAGGTGGACTGTCTGCTTGGCCCCGGAATGAACATTCACAGACACCCTTTGAACGGCAGAAACTTTGAGTATTTCTCGGAAGATCCTTTTCTTACGGGCAAAATGGCGGCGGCTGAGTTAAAGGGCATGGCAGGAGCAGGGGTGACAGGTACGATAAAGCACTTCTGTGCGAACAATCGTGAGACAAACAGGCATTTTATCGACTCGGTGGTATCGGAAAGAGCACTCAGGGAGATATATCTAAAGGGTTTTGAGATAGCGGTAAAAGAGGGAGGAGCTTCCTCTGTTATGACCACATATGGCAGAGTAAACGGCTTGTGGACGGCAGGAAACTTTGACCTTAACACAGTGATACTTCGTGAGGAATGGGGCTTCAAGGGCTTCACCATGACGGACTGGTGGGCGAACATAAACGTTCGTGGAAAAGAGCCTGACAAGACGGATCTTGCAGCTATGGCTAGGGCGCAGAACGATGTTTACATGGTTTGTCCTGACGGAGAAAAGAATGACGACAACACGCTTGCTGCCCTTGAAAATGGCGGTATAGAGAGGTGTGAGCTTCAGAGAAATGCGGCGAACATATGCGGATTTCTTCTTCACACTAATGCTCTTAAGCGTGCGGAGGGTATAGGAGATACTGTCAAGGTGATAAACCGAGAGGACGAGGAGCAGGAGGACGACAAGCCTGTACAGTTTTATAAGGTGGACCGTGACATAACTCTTGACCTTAGTGATGTTGACACAAAGAAAGGCACTTCTTATAGCTTTGCCCTTGACCTTTCAAACTTCGGTATCTACAGGGTGATAGTCACGGCAAGCTCTACACAGAGTGAGCTTGCGCAGATACCTATGACGCTGTTCAGCATGGGAACTGCGGTGGGTACGTTCACTTTTAATGGCACAGGTGGAAAGGCTGTTTCAATGGAAAAGAAAACGCCTATGTTCTCACGCTTCACAACTTTCAGGATATACTTTGCACAGAATGGGCTTGACCTGCACAGTATCAGGTTTGAGCTGACGGACGAAAAACGTTGATTTAAGGCTGGCGTTATGTTTTGTGCAAGTGAATAAACAGCAAGATCGGTCAGTAGATCCCAAATGGGATTACTGACCGATTTTTTGTGATATTTGTGGGTGATCTGGGCATGAAAAAAGGACTATCGAATGATAGTCCTGAAACTGTCTTGCTGATACCAAATGGATGCATATCTAAAACAATATAAATTATGACCATTCCGATTAAAAATTATTCCTCCCGGTCAATATTCACTAAGCTCATCAATCATTATACGGTATTCCTTCTCCTCACAGCCAATATAATCCTTAGCAAATTGTTCCACTTCAGACAAGCTATTTTCAAGAATCTCAAAATCTACTGCCGCCGAAAAAACATCAATTTCAAGCTTTTCGGACTTATCTGCAAAGACTTCAACTGTAAACCCGTTACAGCGAACATCATTACCGTCCTTATCCTCCCGATGCAGATCAGTATCGGAAGATATTTTCACATAAAAACCATTGTATTTCATTCAACCACTCTCCTTAAAATCTCATCTGCATATCATCGTCAAGGTCGTAATCATCATCAAAATCCTCATCGAATTCATCATTCACGTAATACTCAAGCTGCTGAGAATTTTCAAGAGCTGTTTGAAGATATTTCTCGTCCAAACCGTTTTCTCTGTATCCCTGCAAAATCGTGTTGTAATACTGCTGACTCGGTGGAGAAATTGTCCCACGATTCATCAGATATGCCATACCTTCGTAGGTTTTTCCGTCCATTTCAAAGGTCATTTTTTCCTGCCTGTAGAAACTGGGGTAGCCTTCGTATTTGTTAAGAGTAGGCAAATCCCTTTCGTCAAGCTCCCATATCAGAACGGGAACTCTTGCACCCTTATTCGGAACGATTGTTGCAACGCCCCTGAACTCTAATTCATAATCCTTGATTTCTGATGTTCCTACAACCTTTGAATGTGGACATCTGTATGCCATTTGCTCCAAATTTATATTGCTTCCATATGCAATATATAACTGTTTATTTTTCATTCTCTACCTCCGATCACATTGACATTTCCATGCCCATTTCTTCATCTTCTTCAAAGTTCTCACATTCGCTCTCTGTCGGCTCTGAATTTTCATAGGATACATTTTCGTTTAACTCCTGAACCTCGCTTACAGGCTCGACACGCTGCCCACGGGCGGCTTGCCGTTCAGCTTCACGTTTTTCTTTCAGCTTTGCTCTTGCGGC
>OGYK01002781.1_pt1 | contig 10918 bp, 8 predicted proteins | sample 1576501 | NCBI WGS metagenome assembly OGYK01 (sample SAMEA3541530, study PRJEB24748) | human gut metagenome | biome: human gut; feature: human-associated habitat; material: faeces | place: China | collected 2012
CATCACCTCTTCGGCAATGAACGGATGGGCAACACCCCCCGCCACACCGACTGCAGCGGTCGCATACTCTTCCGGATGGACAGACAACCGGCAGGTATGCAAGTGGGGGCTGGTATTTATGCTTGTTCAGGTCGTGCTGTGCGTCGCAGTCGGGATTCCGGTTGCGAATCTGCTGTGCCGCTGAGCAGATGCGAGACCTCCATCCAACGCCAAATCTTCATACCATAGCAACATCCGCCGGACGGCCATACGACCGCCCGGCGGATATGCTTTTTTAGAATACCGCACACAGCACACCAGCCCTTGTATCAGGCGGATCAGACGGGATAAGAAAATAGCGCACGTACTCAGGCGCAGCCATGCACATCGGCCGCACGCGCTATCGGTGCTGCCCCGAATGCGGAGAGCGCTCGCGGCAAAAAAAGTGCTCACGAAACAACAAGCCAATACGGCGTGAAAAGCGTCGGCAATGCCCCCCGCCGGCCGGCCAAAACGCGCCTTGCGCGGCAGCAAAAACTGCTGCCGCGCAAAGAAAAAGAAGGGACGTATGCCATGGAGTGGGGGGGGAATGAAAGGAAGAAATGCGCATGGTGATACGGGGAACATGACAGGGCGGGCGACCGGGCATACACGGCCGCCCGACTGAGAGAGGAACGGCTCCGCCGCTATGCGCCGCGGCGAAAGCCGGATCAGGCAGAGATCAGATGGCGCTCCAGCCGCCGTCCACGCACACGATCTGGCCGGTGGTGTAGCTGCAGGCCGGGGAGGCAAAGTAGGTGCACAGGCCGTCCATTTCGCCGGTCTTGCCGTGGCGCTCCATCGGGCAGCACTCGAGATGCGCCTGATTGAAAAACGGCGCATCGATGTAGGCCGCGGTCATTTCCGTCGGGAAGTAGCCCGGGCAGATGCAGTTGACGGTGATGCCGTCGCGCGCCCAGGAGTTGCCGAGCGAGCGCGTCAGGTTGACGATGCCGCCCTTGGCCGCCGCATACGGTGCCGTGTCCACGCCCTTGCGGCCGCAGACGCCGTGGATGGACGAGACCATGATGATGCGGCCGTACTGATTGGGTTTCATGGACTGGCGCACAACCTCGCGGCAGGTGAAGAACTGACCGTTGAGGTCGGTGTTGATGACGTTGAGCCAGTACTCGTCCGTGAGCGTGGCCGGGTCGCCGCCGCCCGGAATGCCGGCGGCATTGACCAGAATGTCGATCTTGCCAAAATGCGCAACGACGTCGCTGACGCAGTCCGTGATGCTCTTGGAATCCTGCAGATCCATGTAATGCGGATAGACCTTGACGCCGTATTCCGCCTCGATCTCCCTGGCGTTTTCGTCCAGACGGTCGGTGCGGCGGGCGACGAGCGCGATGTCTGCGCCCGCGTTGGCCATCGCCTTGGCGAACTGAAGGCCGAGACCGGAGGAACCGCCGCAGCAGAACGCGACCTGGCCGGAAAGATCAAACAGATTGTTTTTCATAATAAAGCCTTCCTTTTATAAAAAATTCAGTATGGTTTAGAAGAACCAGCAGTTTTCGTAGGCGCTGAGTGTGGCATCGGCCATCGTTCCGCCCTTGTTGGCGTCACCGACAAAGACGACCTTGTCGAACGCATCCTTGAGCTGCTGCTCGTAGCTCTTGTCGGGACGATTGCCGAGCGCCATGATGACGATATCGGCCGGGCGGGTGACGACCTCGCCGGTGTCGGTCTTCCTAAGCTCGACCGCGCCGTCGGTCACGCCGGCAATGGCGTGCTCGGTCAGGACCTCCACGCCGCTCTCGGCGAGCAGGGACAGCAGCTTGTAGCGCGCCGTGCGGTAGATCGTGACGCCGACCTCCTTCTGCATCTCAACGACCGTGACCTTGTTGTTGTCGCACAGGAAGTGCGCGACCTCAAGGCCGACATGGCCGCCGCCGATGACGGCGATGTTCTTGCCCTCGAAGGAGACGCGGCGCAAAAGCACATCCTCGATATAGTAAACGTTGCTGCGGTCCACACCGGGAATGTTCGGCACGATCTGATCGCCGCCGCAGGCGACGACGACGCCGTAGGGATCGAGCGCGCGCAGCGTCTCGACCGTGGCGGGCGTGTTCAGGCGCACCTCGATGTGGTACTCCTTCATCTCGGCCTTCATGGTCTCGATGAGCTCGGCCACCATGCCCTTGCACGGTGCCTTCGAAGCCAGCACGGCGCTGCCGCCGAGATGGTCACGGCTCTCGAAAATGACCGGGTAATAGCCGCGCTTTTTCAGCAGGAGCGCAGCCTGCATACCGCCGGGGCCGCCGCCCACGACCGCGACCGTGCGGCCGGCACCGGTCTTGACCAGGTTCTCGTCGCCGTAGACCGTGGCGCGGCCGGTGACGGGGTTGATGGCGCAGTGCAGGTTCTTGCCCGCGACGACGGACTTGTTGCAGTTCATGCAGCCGAGGCACTTGCGGATAAGATCCTCGCGGCCGGCCATGGCCTTTTTGACCACGTCGGGATCAGCCAGCTGCATGCGGGACATGCCGACAAAGTCACTCACGCCCTCCTGCAGGAAGCGCTCGGCCGTCTCGGGGTGCTTGATGGTGTTGACGGCGATGACAGGCACGTGCACAGCGGCCTTGATGGTCTTGGCCAGATCCTTTCTCCAGCCCTCGGGGCTGTAGCACGGCTCGATCATGGTCGGTGCGCTGGCATACACGCCGCAGGACACATTGAAGTAATCCACATACGGCTCGAGGTATTTGGCGATCTCGGTGCAGGCAGCGAGATCGTTGCCGCCCTCGACGAAGTCATTGCCGTTGATGCGCGCGCCGACAACGAAATCACGGCTGACGGCGGCGCGGATGCCGGTGAGGATGCGCACGAGGAAGCGGCAGCGGTTTTCCATGCTTCCGCCGTATTCGTCGGTGCGCTTGTTGGTGTAAGGGCTCAAAAACTGCTGCACGAGATAGCCGTGCGCCGCGTGGACCTCGACACCGTCGGCACCGGCAAGCTCGGAGTTGACCGCCGCCTGCACGTACTTCCCGACCAGATTGTCAATGTCCTCAATGGTCATCTCGCGCGGCAGAATGGTCGCGCGGCCGACGACGGAGTTGAGCTCCACGCTCGGAGCCATGGCCTGACGGCCGCCGTTGCAGGCCGGGGGCGCCTCGCGGCCGCCGTGATGCAGCTGGATGAAGATCTTCGCGCCGTGGCGATGCACCGCCTCGCAGATGAGCTGGAAGCTCTTGATCTGCCGGCTGTCATAGATGCCGAGCTGGATGGGGTTGCAATGGCCGCTGTCGGCGTCCACGGAGGTGAATTCCGGAATGATGAGGCCGCAGCCGCCCTTGGCGCGATCCTCATAGAAACGGATCTGCTCCGGCGTGGTGCAGCCGTTCCAGTCGCCCATGAGCGCGCCCATGGCCGTCATCACAACGCGGTTGCGCAGCTCGAGGTTGCCGATCTTTCCGGGCTGAAACAGTTTTTCGTACTTCATGAGGTGTTTCTTCTCTTTCTTTGGAGGATTCCGAAACCGATGCTGTCTGCTTGTGCAGGAACGACATTGGATGCGGATTCTGCCGCCGCATCCGTGCCTTTGCAAATATTTTAACCATCTGTTTCGCGAATTTCCATATGCATGAAACACCAAAAAAAGCTTGATTTTGTGCGGGGCAGACAATCCCGCCGCTGTGCACAACAATCCTGCCCGACGCGGAAACGATCGCCGTTGTGTACCGTGCACAACGACCCGCTGCCTTTTTGTCACACAGCACAACGGCGGCAGTTGCGCCCGCACCCCTGCGTGTAGTATAATTGAGTTAAATATTTTTTTAACAATTTTAGTATATCCGAGGAGGCACGACCGTGAAATTTTCCGAACTGATCACAAAGCTGCATTCGGCCAGTCAGCCGCATATGCTCATGTACATCGACATTCGTTCCGACTGCGAACTGGCAGACGTCAACATCCTTGCCTCCGGTCAGAGCGATGTGCAGGCCGGAACGCTCTATTTTGCCGACGCGGGGCAGCTGACGCCGGACACCGTGCTGCCGACCAACCTGCTGTACTACGGCACGCTGCCGCCGGAGCTGGCGGACAGACTGACGAACAGTGCCATGATCGATCGCGGTGAATTTGCCGTGCTGTTTCAGACCGTAAAGGAGCTGCTGAGCTACCAGCAGTCCGACCAGCAGCTCTATACACAGGTACTGTATATGCTCTGCAACGGTGCGGAGCTGGACCGGGTGCTGACCAAAATGACCGACGTCACCGGCGACCTGTTCGTCGTGATCGACAGCACGGGAAAGCTCGTGGCCAAGACGAAAAACTTCTATGTCGACTACCCGCTGTGGATGCGGAGCATCGAGCAGGGATACTGCAGCGATATTCTAATGGAGTACATCGAGGACCGGCGGCGCAAAAACGAGTATTCCCTCTCGGACAAGCCCTTCACGCTCTTTTGCGAGCACATGCAGCGCTATCTGCTGTGCACGCGCATCGTCTACGACAATTTCATGATGGGCTACGTCATCATCGTGAGCAAGACCGGCATGTTCAGCGCGGCCGAGCAGCAGATCATCCCGCTGCTGTCCAGCTCGGCAAAGGAGCGCATCGTCAGGAGCAACAACGGCAACTGGATCGATTACCGCGCCTCCCAGCTCAACAACATCTTTGCCGATATGCTCGCCGGCACGCAGAACGTGGACATGGAGCGCCGCATGAAGCTGGCCAAGCTGAGCTTTCCGGAGCAGAAATGTCTGGCAATCATCCGGCCGGTCTATTATAAGGAGCCGGCCTACTACAAATCCCGCCTCATTCCGGGTACGCAGGCCATCTTCGGCAAGACGGCCTTTTCGGTGGTCAAGAACGATCTGGTGCTGCTGCTGACGGCGGCGGACGGCGGCACCATCACGCCCGAACAGCGCGCAGCGCTGGAGCAGTACACGCAGGGGCACCGGCTGATCGTCGGCATCAGCAACTGTTTTCAGGCCAACAACCAGCTTTCACTCCACTATAACATGCTGCTGCAGACCTTGCAATTGGCCAAGCAGATGCGCTCGGACCAGAAGCTCTTCTTTTTCTCGGACTACGTGTATTACGCGCTGCTCGATCAGGTCGAGGACAAAAGCCTGCTGTCCTTCATCCGGCATCCCGCGCTCGACACGCTCATCCACTACGACCGCGAAAAAAGCGCCGAACTCTACCAGACGCTGCGCGTATTCACCAAATGCGGCTTTAACAAGGCGCACACCTCCGAGCGGCTCTTTCTGCACCGCAACACCGTCAACTACCGCATCGCACAGATCGAATCCATCTGCGGGATCGACCTTTCGACGACAGAGCTGCTGTTTTCGCTCCAGCTGTCTTTTCTGATCGACGGCTACCTCAACAACGTCGCCTTCTGACGGCGGCCGCAGCCTGAAAACCGGACCGGCAAAGCTTTCCGGTCCGGTTTTTTGCGTCAAAAACGGTTTCCGGAGCAAAATGCGGATTGGTCTCTATGACAAAATTTTGACCGGATACTGTGCACGGCAAACATTGTCGATTTCCTGTCAAGCAAATATAATGGGCACAACCGAACAAAACCGATGTGTATCCCGCAGGGACACACGAACGCAGCTCCGCAGCCGTCCGTCGCGGCGGTGCGGAGCGCTCCGGACGGCTGTCTGCCCGGCTGCCGGAGCGCAGGACCATGTCAATGATAGAAAGGAGAATCTCGATGGAAAAGACGATCGAGAATATGGATCGCAACCGCCTTGGAATCCTGATCCGCTGCCTGGTGATTTTGCTCATCACCGGCGTGACCAACTCTGCAGCCGTATTTGTTTCCCCGCTGGCGGCACACTTTAACTGGACCGCAGACGCCATCGCAAACGTCAGCACGACCATGCTGCTGTGCTGGACGCCCGGCGCTCTGATCGGCGGCACGCTCATGTCGAAGATCGGCGCAAAAAACGCCATGCTGCTCGGCGCCGTGCTGTTCCCGCTCGGCACACTGACCAGCAGCTTCGTGCCGCAGTCGGCCCCGTGGCTGCTGTATGTGACCTTCAGCTTCCTGCAGGGTCTCGGCAACGGCCTTGCCTATACCGTGGCTACCTATGTCTCCACCGGCTGGTACCCGGACAAGCGCGGCCTCGTTTCCGGCCTGTGCATGGCCTTCACCGGCGGCTCGTCCGCCTTCCTCGCGCCGATCTGCTCGAAGCTCGTGCAGTCCACCGGCATCATCTCCACGCTGCGCATCGTCGGCCTCGTGTCTCTGGTCGTGTGCGTCGTGTGCGCGCTCGGCGTCCGTCAGGCGCCTGTCGGCTACACGCCCGCCGGCTTTGCCGGCTCCGCCTCGAGTGCGGAGACCCAGCTCGAGAGCTATAACGTGCGCCGCGCACTCAAGACCCGTCCCATCTGGCACCTGATCGTGTGCACCGCCTTCTTCCCGACGATGTATATGATCATGTTCCCGCGCTTCTCCGTGTACATGACCGACGCAGGCTTCACGCTGAGCGCGGCCACGCTGGGCGTGTCGATCTACTTCATCGCCAACACCCTCAGCCGCCTGTTCCTCGGCGCGCTGTGCGACAAGATCAGCTACAAGCACGTCTACGGCATCTGCGGTGCGCTGTGCATCCTGTCCGCCATCTGCCTGATCGCCGCGCACTCGCTGTTCATGTTCTACCTCGGCTATGCGCTGCTCGGCCTCGGCTTCGGCGCCACCAACAGCGTCTACCCCGTCACGATCAACAAGTCCTACGGTCCGGTCTACGCTGGCGGCATCTACGGCGTGGCCCTGTTCGGCTACATGATCTTCTGCACGCTCATCACGCCGCGCATCAGCGCCGCGCTCGTTGCCTCCACCGGCGGCTACACCGCCTCGTTCATCTATGGCATCGTGCTCTCGTGCGTCGCCGTCGCGTCCATGTATCTGATCCCGAAGGTGGATCGCAAGCCCCTTGATGCGGCCGAGAAGCAGGCCGAATCCGTGTGATCCCGATCGGAAGAGGTGTCAACATTGGGCGTCATCGGCTGTATCCTCGGTTTTCTGATCGTTATCTATCTCTGCTATAAAGACTGGTCGGTCTATCTGGCCACATTTGCCGGCGCGTGCGTCGTCATCGCCTGCAACACGCTGCCGTTTATCGACAGTCTCGTCGGCGACTATGTCAGCGGTATGTTCACCGCCGTCAAGGGCTTCTTCTTCATGATCCTCTTCGGCTGCCTGCAGTCGAAGATCTACACGGAGAGCGGCGCCGCCTACACCATCGCCGACACCGTCATGAACCGCCTGCTCAAGGAGAACATGAGCAATACCGGCAAAAACCTCATCGCCATGGCCGTGATCCTGGTCATCGGCACCATCCTCAACCTCGGCGGCATCATCGCCGGCGTCGTCATCGTACTCATGTACCCGATCGCGCTGGTCATTTTCGAGCGCTGCGATATCCCGAAGAAGTTCATCCTCGGCATTCTGGGCGCGGGCTCGTTCACCTTCACGCTGACCGTCCCCGGCAGCCCGCAGGTCACGAACGTAGCCGCCATGACCGTGCTCGGCACGGCGGCCGATGTGGCGCTGGTGCCCGGTCTCGTGGGCGCGGCGGCGGAGATCGCCGCGATCCTCGTCATCATGAACCTGCTCATCAACCGCGCCCGCAAACGCGGCGAGCACTTCGAGCTCCACCCGCTCGACCCGCGTTATGACAGCACTGGCAGCAAGCCGAAGCTGATCGTCGCCCTCATTCCGATGGTCGTCCTCTTCCTGCTGTTCAACATCTGGAAGCTCAACATCAACATCTGCCTGCTGTGCTCCATCGCGCTGTCTCTCGTGCTGTTCTGGCCGCAGCTGCGCCGCAAGGATCTCAAGGCCATGCTCAACAGCGGCGCTGTAGACTCCGTGCCCATGACGATGACCGTCGCCGCGATCTGCGGCTTCGCCGGCGTCATCACCAACACGGACGCGTTCCAGTCCATGATCACCGCCATCACGAGCATCAGCATCGCGCCGATCCTCATCTGCTGGGTCGTTGTGGCGCTCATGTGCATGCTCACCGGCGGCTCGTCCACCGGCCAGCTCGTCGCGCTGCCGATCATCGCGCCGAAGCTGCAGGCGCTCGGCCTGACGGCCAGCACCATCCACCGCGTGTCCGCGTTTGCGGCCACCACGCTCGACTCCATGCCCTATTCGGGCAGCATCCTCATGCTGCTGCCCATGTGCCACATGAAGCTCAAGGAGGTCTACCCCGCCCTGTTCGTGACGACCGTCATCGCCACGACCGTCGGTACCGCCGCCGTAACGCTCATGTGCGTCCTGTTCCCGGGTCTCGCCTGAGCCCCGCGATCCCATCCTGATCTACAGAAAGGAAGTTCAGACATGAAAGAATTCAAGAACAAAGTTGCCGCCATCACCGGCTCCGCCACCGGCATCGGCCGTGCCTTCGCCGAAGAGGCTGCCAAGCGCGGCATGCGCCTCGCCCTCATCGACATCAACACCGAAGGTCTCGAGGAGACCAAGGCCATCTGCGAGAAGGCCGGTGCACCGAAGGTTGTCACCATCAAGACCGACGTCACGAAGTATGAAGAGGTCCGCTTCAGCATCCAGCGCGTCATGCAGGAGTACGGCCAGCTCGACCTGATGTTCGCCAACGCCGGCATCGCCACCGCCGGCTGGGTCTACAACCATCCGCCTCAGGACTGGGCCTGGGCCATGAACACGAACGTGCTCGGCCTGACCTATTACGTGCACGAGGTGCTGCCCATCTTCAAGCAGCAGGGCACGCCCTGCCACTTCCTGTTCACCGCATCCATCGCCGGCCTGATCACCGGCCTGCGCTACAACACGGCCTACCTTGCGAGCAAGCATGCCGCCGTCTGCATCGCTGAGGCCGTGCGCGACCTCGCCGAGAACGACCCCGACTACAGCATGATGGGCGTGAGCGTGTTCTGCCCCGAATATGTGCACACGAACATCCACAACAGCGAGGAGCACCGCCCTGCCGACTACAGCGTCCCGTGCGACCCGTTCTACGCCACCGACAGCTACTGGGATTACCGCCGCCTGTTCGACAGCAACATCACAGTCAAGGGCATGAACCCCGCCTTCGTCGGCCCGTACCTGTTCGAGGCTGTCGAGGAGAACCACATGTACAAGGTGCCGCATATGCACACCCATGAGCAGATCCGCGCACGCCACAGACGCATCGAGTCCGACCTTGAGCGCGAGGAAGCGCTGCACGAGAAATACGCCCCGCTGCAGAAATACTGATCCGATCCCTTTCTTTTCGCAACACCCACAAAAGCCCCGCCGGTTTTCCGGCGGGGCTTTTGCGATTTCTGTCCGGTTTCCATCCCTGCTCACAGCTCCTGCAGCATGAGGGAAAACGCCTCCCGGAACGTGAGCCGGCTGCGCACGGTGAGCTGCACATCCGGCGCGCCGTCCACCGTGACGGCGTAGAGCGTCTGCGGCGGCAGATTCGTGAAGATGCACGACCGGTGCTTTGCGTCCAAGGTTGCGACCATGGTGTTTTCGCGCGTCTCGCCCACCTGCCAGAGCCGCACCGTCACGGGCGCATCCGGCAGCACGTCCGCTGCGACGACGAGCCGCGCCGTTCCGGTCGCAAATACATGCTCGCCGACCTCCTCGGCGCTGCCGCTGACCGCACGCCCGGCGAGGTCGGTCGCGCCGGCCGGGAGCGCGGCAGATACAGCGGCGCCCGGCTGGCCGAGGATCACGAGGGTCTTGCCGATGAACACGAGAAACACGGCCAGCAACACGCCCAGCACCGCGCCGAGCGCGCGCAGGCTGCGCTTGCGGCGGCGCATTTTCTGCGCCAGAGCGCGTGCGATCCCGTCCGTACCGGGATCCTCCGCCGTGGGCGCAGCGGGCGTCAGGTCGCGCCGCAGCTGCTCATATTGCGCCCGGCAGGCCGGGCAGGCGTCCATGTGCGCCTCGAGCGCCGCACGGCTGTCGGCGCTGCAGCAGCTGTCCAGATAGAGCGGCAGCAGATCCGCCGCCATGCCGCAGGTAATCGGGTTCATGTCGGTTCCTCCATTCGTTCGATGATTTTGTTTTTCGCGCGAAAGTATGTGACCTTCGCCCATGACTCGGACTTGCCGAAGATGTCCGCAATGTCGCGGAAGCTCAGCTCGCCGAGCGTGCGCAGCAAAAACACTTCCTTATACTGCGCGCCCAGCTCGTGCACGTGGCGGTAGATCTGCTGCGCCTGCTCGCGGTCAAGAAAGCGCTCGACAAAGTCCGTCTCCGCAGGCTGGGTATCAAGCGCGTCCGCGCCGACCATGCGCGCGCTGCGCCGGCGGTGCTTGTGGTACGCGTTTTTCGCAATGGCGCACAGCCACGTCTCAAGCTTGCTGTCGCCGCGAAACGAATCAAAATGGGTGTAGGCGCGGTAAAAGGTCTCCGCCGTGAGCTCTTCGGCGACGGCCACGTCCCCGCACAGGGAGCGCAGGTAACGGAACACGAGCGGACTGTAGGTTGTAAATATGACGTCAAACGTATCCATCCTTGCCCCTCCCATCTCGATGTTCTGTCTATAAGAGTCCGCTGCATGCAAAAGGTTACAGCGGATCTGCATTTTTCTTCTGCCGTGTCTGAAATCCCACGGCAGGGCCATTGTATCACAGCGGCGCTGAAAACGGTGCAGATATAGCAAAAGACCACAGCCTTACGACTGCGGTCTTTTGTGTTGGCATTGACCTATCTTCCCGGTCCGTCTCCAGACAAGTATTGTCGGCACTGGTGAGCTTAACTTCCGTGTTCGGAATGGGAACGGGTGGACCCTCACCGTTAAAAACACCAACTATGGTAAATGGCTCACGCCAAATACTACTATAAAATTGATCTCGTGTCAAGAGGTTTTTCCCCGTTGGATGTGTGTACCACACATCCAACGGAGTGGTACACCATCAGGGACTCGAACCCTGGACACCCTGATTAAGAGTCAGGTGCTC